>Ga0208490_100432_pt1 | contig 26730 bp, 26 predicted proteins | sample SubbioAug_CSWold_FD_184818 | JGI IMG/M metagenome (GOLD analysis project Ga0208490, IMG submission 184818) | Serpentinite rock and fluid subsurface biosphere microbial communities from McLaughlin Reserve, California, USA - CR11Aug_CSWold (SPAdes) | ecosystem: Environmental > Terrestrial > Deep...
CGCGGCCACCGGCAACTACGAGGACCTCACCAAGGCCGGCATCATCGACGCCGCCAAGGTGACCCGCTCGGCGCTGCAGAACGCAGCCTCGATCGCGGCCCTGTTCCTCACCACCGAGGCCGTCATCGCCGACCAGCCCGAGAAGGGCGGCGCCGGCGGCGGCATGCCCGGGGGCATGGACGACTTCTAGGTCGCCCTCCCGGCTCCGCTCGGGACCGCAGACGAACACGGAACGGGCGCCCTGCGGGGCGCCCGTCCCGCGTACGGTCGCACCATGACGACCACGCGCATCGTCCTCGTCCGCCACGGCGAGGCCCAGTCCCACGTCGAGGGCGTCGTCGGCGGACGCCAGGGCTGCACCGGGCTCTCCGACCTCGGGCGCCGCCAGGCCCACGCCCTCCGGGACCGGCTCGACCGCACGGCCGAGCTGGGCGAGGTCCACGCGCTCTACGCGTCGACGCTGCCCCGGGCGTCGGAGACCGCGGCGATCATCGCGCCTGCCATCGGCGGCCTCGACGTGGTCGAGCGCGACGACCTGCGCGAGTTCGACGTCGGCCCCGAGGGCGACGGCCTGGCCTGGGAGGAGCTCGAGCAGCGCTTCCCCACGCCCGACGTCTGGACCCCCTTCCACCACCACGTGCCGGGCGCCGAGACCTGGGCCGGGTTCGCCGCCCGGGTGGGCGGGGCGCTGGACGACATCGCCCGCACGCACCGGGGCGAGACCGTCGTCGTGGCCTGCCACGGTGGCGTGGTCGAGCACAGCTTCACCGTGTTCCACGGCCGGGGCATGACGGGCTGGCTCGGTGGCGTCCTCATCCAGAACTGCGGCCTCACCGAGTGGCAGCACCAGGAGCGACCGGAGATGCCGTGGGTGAAGGAGCGGACCTGGTCGCTGGTCCGCCACAACGACCACTCCCACGTGCCGACCGCCTGACGTTCCTCACGCGCACATCGACCACCTGCGGTCGATCCGCGCCCAGGGAACGGGTGGGTCAGCCCGGGCCGTGGCGGGTGGGGGGCAGGTAGCGCGGGTCGACGTCGTCGTCGGGATCGACCGGGCGCATGGCGAGGTCGATGGCCGACCACAGCGACCGGGAGATCGGGAAGAAGAAGACCGGGAACAGCCCGGCGACGGCGACCGAGACGACCAGGAGCACGGCGACGGGCGGGTCCGGGTACGTCACGGTGAAGCCGACGGCGATGACCGCGACGAGCAGGGCGAAGCTGACGATGATGTTCATGCCGAGGGACCCGATCCACTGGTCCTCCACCCGGTTCGTCGGGTAGTTGCACCGCGGGCAGCGCTCGACCTGGCGGAACCAGCCCTCGAAGATCCCCGGGCTGCCGCACAGCGGGCAGCGCCTCGTGAAGCCGCGTGCGACGATGCGCGACGTCGTCAGGGGACGGGTCTGGTCCACCGGGTCATTGTCGCAGCGACCTGGTCGCGCCACCCGATCGGCGCCGCGCCGAGGGGGGCACGGCCCAGCCCGTCGGCGCAGGCCTGCCGGCCGATGGCGTGCAGCGGTCGCAGGGCCACCGATGCGCCGAGGGCGGCCAGGAGGCCGAGGACCGTGAGCTGGCCCACCCGGGCAGCGAGGAGCTCGCCCGCCGGGGACAGGGATCGGGGGGTCGCCACCACGAAGCTCCGGGCCCGGGCCGGCCGGACCGTGGCCGAGTCCTCGACGACGGCTCCGGCCGTGGCGAGCTGGTCACCCTCCACCGGTGCCGGCGGGGGCGGCGGGGCCACGTCGGAGACGCCGGCGCGGATGCTGAAGAAGGTGGAGCGCAGCCCCAGGCGGCGGCGGAAGTCCTGGGGGTCGACCGGTCGCTCGCCGGCGTCTCCGACGAGGGTCATGGCCAGGGGCCGACCGGACGGGCCGGCGGCGTCGACGCGCACCTCGCTCAGGCGGCCGGGGTAGCCGAGCCGGGCCGCGACGTCGGTCAGGGACACCTCGAGGCCCCAGGGGCGGATGTCGTCGGTCGGTTCGGGTCGGGCCGGCAGGTACGGGATGTCATGGGACGAGCCGAAGCCCTCCTGGATGGTGGCGGAGTGCCCACCTGCCGACGCGGAGTAGAAGGTCGCGGCGAGCGCCCCGCCGTGGGTGAGGACCCAGCCCCGGGTGGCGGCGACGGCCGCGTCCTGCCCCCCGCTCTCCTTCGCCACGCCGGCGTAGACCTGGCAGGACTCCGAGTCGCAGATCTCCCCGGCGCCGGCCATGGCCCGCAGCGCGTACGTGCGGGCCGCCACGGTCTGGGCCTGGACCGCCGCAGCGGGCCACGTGCCGGGCACCTCGGCCATGCCCCGGAGGTAGTCCTCGATGTCGACGTGGTTGCGCACCCGCACGCCGCCGCCACCACCGCCCACCTCGAGCAGGCCGCGGTAGGTGCGGCCGCGGTCGACCGAGTGGACGGTGCCGCCACCGGTGGGCACGGCCCAGATCGGGGTGGGGGAGCGAGGCGCGTCCGCCCCACCCGACGGCGCGGCACCGGGGCTCTGCTCCGGCGCGGGGGCCGGTTCGGGCTCGCCGCCGCCGGGGCCGCACAGCGCGCAGTCCTCGGGGGCGGGCTCGGGCTCCGGGTCGGGCTCGGGCTCGGGCTCGGGACGGGGCTGCGGTGCCGGCTCGGGCTCCGGTGCGCCCTCGGGAGGGCAGAGCAGCACGCAGTCCTGGGCCTCCTGGAACATCTGGGCGTCGCCGGCATCGAGGCCCCGCACGCCGCCGCGCTCCACCCGCCAGCCCGTCCCGTCGTGGTGGATGGAGACCACCTCGCCGGGCCCGAGCGGGATCGGGAAGCCCTCGACCTGGGGGCCGCTGCGCGCCGAGCGCAGCTCGCCGCCCTGGGGCAGGGAGAGCGTGGCCCGGCCTCCGCCGGAGATCCCGACGACGACCTCGCCGCCGGCGCTCCCGCGCTCGGTCCCGGGGTAGTAGTGGCCGAGGATCCCGGCTGCGTCGATCCCCTGGGCCGCCATCGAGCGGGCGCCCCACTGGGACAGGCCGACCCCGTGCCCGTGGCCCCGCCCGTCGAGCCGCAGGACGGCCACGCCCTCGCCCGGCGCCGCCACCGCGGCGGGCACGGCAGCCAGGCTGCCGACGAGGGCGAGCAGCACCGCGACGAGCGCGGTGCGGGACCGTCGGTGCGGTCGGCGGCGCGTGGGCGCGTGTCGGAGTGGTTCGTCAGGCATCGTCGTCGTGTTCCCGCCGGAGTTGTTCGTGCCGGGAGCCCCGTCCTCCTGCCCCCGCCGGACCCCTGCCCGGCCCTCCTACCCTGGGGTCGTGACCCGGGGACGCACCAACCGCCTGCTCACCACGTGGGTGGACGCAGACGGGCGGGCGCGCAGCCCCGACGAGGTCGCGGTGGAGGAACCCCTGGAGATCCGCCTCGACGGCCACCTCGTGGGCACCACCATGCGCACGCCGGGGCACGACTTCGAGCTGGCCGTGGGCTTCTGCCACACCGAGGGCCTGCTCGCCGGTGCCGCGGTGCGCTCGGCCAAGTACTGCCGGGGCGAGGGCCCGGGCGCCGTGGTCGAGTCCGAGTTCAACGTCGTCACCGTCAGCACCGGTGGGGTGGCGCCGGCCCCCCAGCCCCGCCTGGCCGTCACCACCAGCGCCTGCGGCATGTGCGGCACGACGGCCGTGGACGAGCTCCGCACCCGGATCCACCCGCTGCCGGTGGGTGATCCGATCCCCGACGAGGTCCTCCTCGCTGCCCCGGGGGCCCTCCTCGGGGACACGCCGATCTTCGCCGCCACCGGGGCGGTGCACGCCGCCGCGCTGTTCACCCCGGCGGGGGAGGCGGTCGTGGTCCGCGAGGACGTGGGCCGGCACAACGCGGTGGACAAGGTCGTGGGCCACGAGCTGCTGGCGGATCAGCTCCCGCGGCACGGCTTCGGCCTCGCCGTCAGCGGTCGCGTCGGGTTCGAGATCGTGCAGAAGGCGTGGGCGGCCGGGATCACCACCGTCGTGGCCAAGGGTGCACCGACCTCGCTCGCGGTGGAGGCGGCCCGGACGGCGCGCATCACCCTGGTCGGGTGGGCCGGCGCCGCCGGCGGGCGGGTCTACGACTGACCGCTCCGTAGGCTGGCCCCATGAGCGATGCCCCCACCCCTGCCCCGTCCAGCCCCGACGAGGGCCAGGCCGTCCTGCACCTGTTCTTCGCGCTCACGCCGCTGGCCGAGGCCGAGGCCGTCGCCCAGGCGGTGGCCGACGCCGAGGCCGACGGCTACCAGGTGGTGCCCGTCGCGGTGCTCGGCCACAAGGCCGACCTCGGCTTCATGGTCCTCGGTGCGGACCAGTGGCGCCTCCGCCGGCTCCAGACCGAGCTCGTGGCCGCCGGCCTCGAGCTGGTCGACAGCTACGTGAGCCTCACCGAGATCAGCGAGTACGCCCAGGGCGTCCCGGACCAGATGAAGCAGGCTCGCCTGTTCCCGCAGCTCCCGCCCGAGGGCAAGGCGGCGTTCTGCTTCTACCCCATGTCCAAGCGCCGCTCGGTGGAGGGCAACTGGTACACGCTGCCCTACGAGGAGCGCATGGAGCTGATGATGGAGCACGGCAAGTCGGGTCGGAACTTCGCCGGCCGCGTGCTCCAGGTGGTCACCGGCTCCACCGGCGTCGACGACTTCGAGTGGGGGGTCACGCTGTTCGCCCAGAAGCCCGACGACCTGAAGGAGGTCGTCTACACGATGCGCTACGACCGCGCGTCGGCGATCTACGCGGACTTCGGCACCTTCATCACCGGGATGACCGCCAGCCTCGACGAGGTGCTCGACGCGGTGGGCCTGCGCTGAGGCGACCCCGTTCACGAAGCGTTCACGCTTCCATGGCCGTGCCGCAACGCCCGGCCGCTTGCCTGCAGGGATGGAGCGAGCGCTGATGGACGAGAGCCCGACCGATCCCACGCCCGGCCCGGCGAGGCGGCACCTCGTGGTCACGCTGCAGCTGCCCGACCGGCCCGGTGCCCTCGGCTCGGTGGCGTCTCGCATCGGGGCGCTCGGCGCCGACATCACCGACGTGCGCGTGTCGTCGCGCCGGGGCGGTGTCGCCGAGGACGTCTTCCACCTCGACCTGCCCCCCGTCGAGGGCGTCGACACCGTCGGCCTGCTGCTCGCCGAGATCGGGCACGTCGACGGCGTCGTCGCGCCCTCCGTGAGCTACCCGCCCGCCGGGTGCTGCGGGTGAGCCGAACTGCGCGAATCGTCGCCGTGTCTGGCGTCACCGTCTCGGTTGCCTATGATCCCCCGATCGTGTCCGCCATCGCCCGCAGGCTGGTGCTCCTGCTCGTCGCCCTCACGTCGGTGATCGGCTTCTCCTTCGTGGGGGCCGGTGTCGCCAGCGCGCAGGACAGCACGGAGGAACCGGGCGATGCCGAGGACACCCCGGAGGCCCAGGAGGCCGCCGAGCAGGACATCGAATCGGTCGTGGGCACGCTCAAGTACGACGACGAGGACGACAACGAGGTGCCGGTCGAGGGGGTGGAGATCTCCGCCACCGATGCCGGCGGCGAGGAGGTCGCCACCGACACCACGTCCGAGGACGGCACCTTCCTCCTCGAGATCGCGGAACCGGGCGAGTACACGATCGCCGTCGACCCCGACACCATCCCCGAGGGCATCTCGCTGCGCAGCGAGGAGCGGGGCAGCACCACGTTCACGTTGAGCCCCGGCCAGCAGCGCACCGTCCTGTTCCCCCTCGTCGAGGGTGAGGGCGGCGGCGAGCGCACCGCCCCGACCCGCCTCGACCGCGTCCCGCAGCTGGCCTTCGAGGGCCTGAAGTTCGGCCTCATCATCGCCATGTGCGCGGTCGGCCTCAGCCTGATCTTCGGAACCACCGGCCTGGTGAACTTCGCCCACGGCGAGCTGGTCACCATGGGCGCCCTGCTCGCCTTCTTCTTCAACGTCACCGTCGGCCTGCACCTCATGATCGCCGCGCCCATCGCCGTCGTGCTGTCCGGTGTGCTCGGCGCCGGCTTCGACCGCGGCTTCTGGCGCCCGCTGCGCAACCGGGGCACCAGCCTCATCGCGCTCATGGTCGTCTCCATCGGAGCGTCGCTGGCCCTGCGGCACATGTTCCTGTACCAGTTCGGCGGTCGCACCCGGCCCTTCGGCGACTACGCGATCCAGACCGATCGGATCGAGTTCCTCAACATCACGATGGTCCGCAAGGACATCTGGATCGTCGGTGTGTCGATCCTGCTGCTCGTCCTGGTCGCCCTCGCCCTCGAGCGGACCCGCATCGGCAAGGCCACGCGGGCCGTGGCCGACAACAAGGACCTCGCCGAGTCCTCCGGCATCGACGTCGAGAAGGTGATCCTCGTGGTCTGGGCGGCGGGCACCGCGCTCGCCGCGGTGGGTGGCGTCTTCCTCGGCCTCACCGAGCAGGTCAGCTGGCTGGGCGGCTTCCAGCTCCTGCTCCTCATGTTCGCCGGCGTGGTCCTCGGCGGGCTCGGCACCGCCTACGGCGCCCTGGTCGGAAGCATCGTCGTCGGCCTCGCCGTGCAGCTGTCGGTGCTGTTCATCTCCTCCGAGCTGAAGAACGTGGCGGCCCTGGTCATCCTCGCGCTGGTCCTGCTGGTCCGACCCCAGGGCATCCTGGGCCGCAAGGAACGGGTGGGCTGATGAACTGGATGGGCATCCTCGAGTCGACCCTCGAGGCGATGGTGACCAAGAACGCGGTGGTGTTCGCGCTCGCGGCCATCGGGCTCAACATCCACTACGGCTACACCGGCCTGCTCAACTTCGGCCAGGCCGGGTTCATGGCCGCGGGCGCCTACGGCACCGGCATCGCCATCACCCAGTGGGCCTGGCCCATCATCCCCGCCGCCGGGTTCGGCCTGTTCCTGTCCGTCGTGCTGGCGCTGCTGCTCGGGTTGCCCACGCTGCGCCTGCGCGCCGACTACCTGGCCATCGTGACCATCGCCGCCGCCGAGATCATCAGGCGCGTGGTGAAGGCCACCGAGTACCGAGGCGTGACCGGCGGCTCGGGCGGCATCAACGGGATCGGGCGCGGGTTCTACGACGCCAACCCGTTCAGCGAGCGGCTCGACCTGGGCATCGTGGACTTCTCGGCCCGCCAGCTGTGGTTCATGGTCGTCGGTTGGGGCCTCGTCGTCATCTGCATGCTGCTCACGTACCTGCTCGTGCGCAGCCCGTGGGGCCGCGTGCTGAAGGCGATCCGCGAAGACGAGGACGCCGTGCGCAGCCTGGGCAAGAACGTCACCTGGTACAAGATGCAGAGCCTGATCCTGGGTGGGCTCTTCGGCGCCCTCGGCGGCATCATGCTGACCTTGGAGCAGCAGTCGGTGCAGCCCGACCAGTTCTTCACGCCCACCACCTTCTACGCGTTCACCGCGCTCATCCTCGGTGGTGCCGGCCGGGTGTTCGGCCCCGTCGTCGGGTCGATGCTCTTCTGGGGCATCATGCAGTTCACCAGCGTGTCCCTGCGCCAGGGGATCCGCAACGGGCACATCCCCGAGTCGGTCATGGACGGCGTGCAGGCCGGGCAGGTCCCGCTGATCGTCGCCGGCGTGCTGCTCGGTGCCCTCATGATCTTCCGCCAGCAGGGGATCTTCGGGAACAAGCGGGAGGTGGCCCTCGATGGCAACTGACGCCTTCGACGACGTCGAGCCACGACCCGGTTCGCCCAAGCGGGACACGATCCTGTCGGTGGACGGGCTCGTGCGCCGCTTCGGCGGCATCACCGCCGTCGACGTCGACCACCTCGAGATCCAGGCCAACGCCATCACCGGCCTCATCGGACCCAACGGTGCGGGCAAGACCACGTTCTTCAACCTCATCACCGGGTTCGACGAGGTCACGGCCGGCACCTTCCAGTTCAAGGGCGAGCGGCTCGAGGGCGTGCCCGCCTACAAGGTCGCCCGCAAGGGCCTGGTGCGCACCTTCCAGCTCACCAAGGCGCTGTCGAAGCTCTCGGTCATCGACAACATGAAGCTCGGCGCCGTCGGCCAGACCGGCGAGAACCCGTTCAAGGCCATGGTGCGGCCGCTGTGGGTCAACCAGGAGCGCGAGATCGAGGCCCGGGCCGACGAGCTGCTCAAGCGCTTCAAGCTGTACGACAAGCGCGACGACTACGCCGGCGAGCTGTCCGGCGGTCAGCGCAAGCTGCTCGAGATGGCCCGTGCCCTCATGGCCGACCCCGAGGTCATCTGCCTCGACGAGCCGATGGCCGGCGTGAACCCCGCCCTCACCCAGTCCCTGCTCCAGCACGTCAAGCAGCTCAAGGACGAGGGCCTCACCGTCATCTTCGTCGAGCACGACATGGACGTGGTCCGCGACATCTCCGACTGGGTGGTGGTCATGGCCGAGGGTGCCATCATCGCCGAGGGCTCCCATGCCTCCATCGGCAAGAACCAGGCCGTGATCGACGCCTACCTCGGCACGTCCCACGAGATCGACCTCGGCACCATCCAGCTGGACCCGGAGACGCACTGATGGCCACGGGCGAACCGCTCCTCATCGCCGACGAGCTCGTCGCCGGCTACCTGCCGGGCGTGAACATCCTCAACGGCTGCAACATCACGGTCCACGACGGCGAGCTGGTCGGGATCATCGGCCCCAACGGTGCCGGCAAGTCCACGTGCCTCAAGGCCGTCTTCGGGCTCATCCCGGTGCGCGACGGCTCGGTGACGCTGCGGGGCGAGGACATCGCCAACCTCAAGGCCCACGAGCTGGTCGAGCGCGGCGTGGGCTACGTGCCCCAGAACAACAACGTGTTCCCGCGCCTCACGGTGCGGGAGAACCTGGAGATGGGCGTGTACCTGCGCCCGAAGTCCTTCAAGGACGCCTTCGACCGGGTGGTGCAGATGTTCCCCCGCCTCGGGGAGCGCAAGGACCAGCGCGCCGGTGCCCTCTCCGGTGGCGAGCGCCAGATGCTCGCCATGGGCCGGGCGCTGATGATGGAGCCGAGCGTGCTCCTGCTGGACGAGCCCTCCGCCGGCCTGTCGCCGGCCCTGCAGGACGACGTGTTCCTGCGCTGCCGTCGCATCAACGAGGCCGGCGTCTCGATCCTCATGGTCGAGCAGAACGCCAGCAAGTGCCTGCAGATCTGCGATCGCGGCTACGTGCTGGACCAGGGCGAGAACGCGTACACCGGCTCCGGCCGCGAGCTCCTGGACGACCCCAAGGTCGTCGAGCTCTACCTCGGCACCCTCGCAGCCAACCGCTGAACCGCCGCACCACGCGAAGAGGCCGGGCCCGTGGGCCCGGCCTCCTCAGGTTCTCGTGCTCAGCTCAGGTCTAGAGCTGGGCGAACCGGTACTCGGTCAGCTCGTCGTCGATGGTGTTGTCCTCGCCGTACTGCAGGATGGCGAAGCTCGCCTCGCTGGGCTCACCGGCATCGCTGAACGTCTGCGGGCCCGAAGGACCGTCGTAGTCGATGTCGGTGCCGGCTTCGATGAGGTCGGCGCACTCCTGGAAGGTGGTGCACTTCTCACCGTCGCGGGTGACGTCGTTGATCTCCGCGGCGATCGCCACGGCGTCGTCGCTCCCGGCCACCAGGGCGGCGAGGGCGGTGATCATGATGGCGTCGTAGGTCTCGGGGCCGTAGGAGAAGTCCTCCAGCGCCGGGTCGACCTCGAGCAGGCGCTCGCGGAACTCGTCGGTGATCTCGGCGGCGGGCAGCGTGCCCTTGACCCCGCTCAGGGGAGCCGAGACCTGCTCGCCGAGGGCGTTGCCCACGTTGCCGTCGACCAGGTAGATGCTCTTGGCGTCCGGCGTGAAGCCGTTCTCGAAGAGCCCGGTCAGGATGCGGGCCGACTCGTCGAAGCCGATGAGCACGAGGGCGTCGCTGTCGGCGTCGACCACGCGCTGGACCTCGGCGTCGAAGTTCTCGGCGAAGGGGTCGTAGACGAAGTCCTCGTCCACGGCGACACCCTGCTCCTCGAGGGGCTCGAGGGTGTACTGCAGCAGGCCCTCACCGTAGGGATCCTGCAGCGCCATGACCGTGGCGCTCTCGTTGCCGTCGGCGACGATCAGGTCGGCGAGCACGCGGCCCTGGAGGACGTCGGACGGAGCCGTGCGGAAGTACAGGCCGTTGTCGTCGTAGTCGGTGAAGTCCGGGGACGTGTTGGCCGGGCTGAACTGGATCTTGCAGGCGCCGGTCACCTTGTCGATGAAGGTGAAGGACACGCCCGAGGAAGCCGCACCGATGAAGGCGTCGACGCCCTCGTTCAGGTGACGGTCCACGGTCTGGGAGGCGATGTCGGTCGAGGTGTCGCCCGAGTCGCCCTGGAACAGCTCGACGTCGGCGCCGAGGACGCCGCCCGCCTCGTTGATCTCCTGGACGGCGAGCTCCGCAGCTGCGAACTCCGGCGGGCCGAGGAAGGCGAGGTTGCCGGTCTCGGGCAGCACGGTGCCGATCTTGAGCACGCCGTCGCCTTCGCCGACCTCGCAGTCGGACTCGCCGGAGGCGTCTTCTGTCGTCTCGTCGGTCTCGTCGGTCTCGGTGGTCTCTTCGGTGTCCGTCGTGTCGTCGGTCGTGTCCGTGGCCTCGTCGTCGTCGTCGTCGCCGCACGCGGCAGCGACGAGAGACAGGGACAGGAACAGCGCCACGAGCAGGCGGAACTTGCCTGGCTTGCGCATGTGATGGGTTTCCTTTGTGTTCACCAACAGGGAGCCAGAGAGTACCGGTCCTGGCCTCGTCGTGGGGGTGTTGGCCGTGAATGCCGGGTTTCGGTTCAGCGGCGGGCCTGCAACGTCCCGAGTCGAGCGAGGTGCCCGTCGCCGTCGAAGGCCACGATCGTGAACCCGGCAGCCGACCGGTTGCCGTCCTCGTCCAGGGCCGCCGGGCCGCTCTGGCCGACGTAGGCGAGGTCATCGCCGGCCCCGAGCACCTCGAGGCAGGTGGCCGCGTCCGCGCAGTGAGTGCCGTCGGCGGAGACCGGACCCATCCCGGCGCCGATCGCCGCACCCGAGTCGGAACCGGCGGTCTCGGCCGCCAGCGCCGCGAGCACGACGGCGTCGTAGGCCTCGGCGGCGAGGTCCAGGCCTGCGCCCTCGAGGTCGGCCAGGACCGGGTCGTGGGACCGGACCCGCTCGGCGAAGGCGTCGTCGGGCTGGGTGATCGGGAGCAGCCCCCGCATGCACGCCAGCTCGGCGCGGTCCTGGACCAGGTCGCCGAGGCGCTCGCCGAGGTTCCCGTCGGTGCCGTACACGCCGCGCTCGCCCGGGCCGTGCCCGTCGCTCACCAGGGCGTCGACCACGAGGGCGGTCTCGGCCAGCCCCACCAGCACGATGCCGTCGGCGGTGATGTCGAGCTCGTCCACCACGTCCGGGCCGATCGCGTCGGCGGCCGGGTCGTAGTCCACGCGGCTGCGCACCTCGCCGCCGCTCGCCGCGAAGCGCTCGGTGAGCGCCCCGGCGATCACCGAGCCGTACTCGTCGGCCCGGGCGGCGATCGAGATCGTGCGGAGGCCGTCGGCCACCAGGAGGTCGGCGAGGGCGAACCCCTGGAGCGCCTCGTCGGGCCCGGTGCGGAACAGGCGCCCGTCCCGATCGAGGGCGTCGAGCCCCGACGACGCGCTCGCCGGTGACACCAGGACCGCATCGGCGCCTGCGACGAGCGGGAGCACCCGAGCCGTCGTGCCCGACGCGAGCGGCCCGATGAGGACGTCGACGCCGGCGCCGAGCAGGCGTTCGGCCTCACCCTCCGCCACCCCGGGCGATCCCTCGGCCGAGTCGCCGTGGCGGAGCCCGACCGCGGCGCCGAGCACGCCCCCGGCGTCGGTGAGGTCGGCGACGGCCAGCTCCACGCCCGCGAGCGCCGCGGCACCGAGGAACGCGAGGTCGCCCGACCGCGGGAGCAGGGTGCCGATGTCCAGGGCGCCGTCCCGCGGCTCCGGGCCGGCGGGGGTCGCGTCGAGCTCGACCGCGGCGCTGGTCGGCGCGGCGTCCGGGACCTCGCTGCCGTCCGGGCACCGCACGGCGGCTGCCGTGGTCGTCGTGGTGGTCGTCGGCGCACCACCCTCCTCCCCGGGCGAGGTGCAGGCGGCCAGCACGACCGAGCAGAGGAGCAGCCCGCAGGACCAGCGGCGTCGTCGGGGGGCGGGCACGGCGATGCTCGGAGGCTACGGCCCGGGGGGTGGGTGCCGGAGGGCCCCGATGGACCAGACTCGGTCCCGATGGAGACCGAGCTGCTCTACCTGCGCGACGCCCGGCTGCGGACCTTCGAGGCGCGGGTCGTCGCCGTGGACCCCGAGGGCGGTCGGGTCGCGCTGGACCAGACGGCCTTCTACCCCACCGGCGGTGGGCAGCCGCACGACACCGGCACGCTCGACACGCCGGCGGGCCCCCGCTCCGTCACGTCGGTCCACAAGGAGGGCAGCGTCGTCTGGCATGCCCTCGAGGGCGAGGTGCCCGCCGTCGGCGACCCGGTCACCGGTGAGCTCGACTGGCAGCGCCGGCACGACCTGATGCGCACCCACACCGCGCTCCACGTGCTGTGCGGGGTCATCTGGAACGAGTGGGGCGTGCCGGTCACCGGCGGGAACATGGAGCCGCTCTCGGCCCGCATGGACTTCGAGTTCGACCCGTTGCCCGAGGGGTTCCGGGAGCGGGTCGAGGAGCTGGTCGACATCGAGCTGGCCGCCGACCGCCCCATCGAGGTGTCGTTCCTGCCCCGCTCCGTGGCGGTCCAGGACGAGGACCTCATCCGCACGAAGGTCAACCTGATCCCGGAGTCGGTGGCGGAGATCAGGGTGGTCGACATCGTCGGGCTGGACAAGCAGGCCGACGGCGGCACCCACGTGGCCACCACCGGGGAGGTCGGCCGGATCCGCATCACCAAGACCGAGTCGAAGGGCAAGGGCAACAAGCGGATCCGCCTCGAGGTGGTGGACCGGTGAGCGGCCCGGCCACCGACGCCGGCGAGGTGCCCGCCGAGGGCGGCTGCGGGGACACATCGCCGGAGATCGAGCTGACCCCGAGCCGCGAGGCCGAGGTCGGCCGGTTCCGGGTGCGGCGCGCCCTGCCGCGCCGGGCTCGCCGCACGATCGGGGCGTGGTGCTTCGCCGACCACATGGGACCGGCGACGGTCACCGAGGACCGCGGCCTCGACGTCGGGCCGCACCCCCACATCGGCCTGCAGACCGTCACCTGGCTCATCAGCGGCGAAGCCCTCCACCGCGACTCGCTGGGGTCGGAGCAGGTCATCGCCCCGGGCCAGCTCAACCTCATGACCGCCGGCCACGGCATCGCCCACAGCGAGGAGGCCACCGGCCGCTACGCCGGCGAGCTGCAGGGCATCCAGCTCTGGGTGGCCCAGCCCGAGGAGACCCGTCACGGCGAGGCGGCCTTCGAGCACCACGCCGAGCTGCCCCGCGTCGAGGTCGGCGACGGCACCGCGACCGTGCTCGTCGGCGCGCTCGACGGCCAGGCCTCGCCGGCTCGTCGGGACACCGACCACCTGGGCGTCGACCTCGACCTCGCTGCCGGCGAGCAGGACCTGGCGCTCGAGCCGGCCCACGAGCACGGCATCGTCGTGCTCCAGGGACGGCTCACCGTGGAGGGCCACGATGTCGAGCCCGGGATGCTCGCCTACCTCGGCGTCGGCCACGACGAGTGCCGCATCGCCACCGACGGGCCGACCCGGGCGATGCTCCTCGGCGGTTCCCCGTTCGAGGACCAGCTCGTCATGTGGTGGAACTACGTCGGTCGCACCCGCGACGAGATCAGCGACGCCCACCGGGCCTGGACCGACCACGACACGGACCGGTTCGGCGACGTCCCCTCACCGCTGTCGCGCATCGACACCGGCCCACCGCCGTGGGGTCGCTCCGATGGGTGACCTCGCCGCCCTCCGGGACCGGTTGGCCGGCCTCGGTGAGGTCATCGTCGCCTTCTCGGGTGGCGCCGACTCGTCGTTCCTGGCCTGGGTCGCCAACGACGTGCTCGGATCGGACCGGGCCACCGCGGTGACCGCGGTGTCGCCGTCGCTGGCGGGTGCCGAGCACGACGACTGCCGGACCCTGGCCGCCGAGTGGGGGCTGACCTGGCGCGAGGTGCACACGGAGGAGATGGCCAACGCCGCCTACCAGCGCAACGACCTCGATCGCTGCTTCTGGTGCAAGGACGCGCTCATGGAGGCCGTCGAACCGATCGTGGCCACGGCGGGCGCCACCGTCGCCCTCGGTGTGAACCTCGACGACCTCGACGACCACCGTCCCGGCCAGGAGGCGGCTCGCCGGCGCGGCGCCGTGTTCCCGCTGGTGGACGCCGGGTTCACCAAGGACGACGTCCGGGCGGCATCGCGCCAGCTCGGGCTGCGGACGTGGGACAAGCCGGCGGCACCCTGCCTCGCGTCGAGGCTGCCGTACGGCATCCCGGTCACGCTGGGACGCCTCCGCTCGGTCGAGCAGGCCGAGGCGGCGCTGCGGGCCAGGGGGTTCGCCGAGCTGCGGGTCAGGCACCACGAGGAGCTGGCCCGCATCGAGGTGCCGGCGGACCGCATCGAGGATGTGGTGGCGCAGCGGGACGCGATCGTCGCGGCGGTGCAGGCCGCCGGCTACCGCTGGGTCGCGCTCGACCTGATCGGTCTGCGGTCGGGCAACCTGAACCCACCCTGAGCTTCCGTGGTCCCGAATCGACCGGATCTGGTCGATTCCGGACCAACGAACGGGTCAGCGGTGGATGATCTCGCCCGCCGTCCACACCGGGAAGGCGAGGTGCTTGACGTCGAGGTGGTCGACGATGCGCCCGGCCTCGACGAAGCCTGGGTAGCAGCGGTCGGCGGCAGGCTTGCCGACCATGAACACGAAGTCGGCCCAGGGCAGCAGGACCGGGCCGTCGTCCACGTCGCCCTCGCGGACGACCGCATCGATCTCGAGGGTGGGCCTGGACGGGTTCGACGGGTCGAGGCAGGCCGAGTGGTACACGACGTGCTCGAAGACCGACATGGCGCGGATCCTCACCGGACCTCCATCACCAGCCGACGGTGCCGGGAGCACCCTTGAACGGGCCGACGACCTTCGAGGTGATCCACCCGCCGTAGAAGGATCCCTCGTTCGGGTCGACCACCTCGCCGTCGACGGTGCACTCGTCCATCTGCTGGGCGTAGAACGCGTAGTGGCCCGCCAGGTCGGCGAAGCGCGGCGTCGGGGTCGGGTACGACCACACGGCCGCCTCGGCCACCGCAGTGCCGGTGTCGACGGTCCAGTAGCTGGCCTGGCCCTTCCACTCGCAGAACGTCCGCCGGCCGTCGGCCCGGAGCAGGTCCGTGCGGACGTCAGCCGCGGGCAGGTAGTACGCCGGCGGCTGGCTGGTCTCCAGCACCCGGATCGGGCGGTGCGTGTCGGCGATCACCTCGCCGCCGAAGCGGACCACGACGTGGTGGCCGCAGGGGTCGAGCGCAGGCGGCCGTGGGTAGTCCCACACCGACTCCTGGCCGGGACCGGGTTCGACGCGCTCGGGGTGCACGTCCGTAGGTTGACCCACGTGGCCTCCGCTGCCAACCCACCCCCCGCCGACGAGCAGCGCCTGGCCGCCATCGCCGCCGAGCTCGCCGATCGGGTGGAGGCGGCGGTGCCCGGGTGGATCGAGCGGCTCGTGCGCACCAGGGTGCAGCAGTGGAGCGGGCACGTCACCGCCGAGGCCGCAGCCGAGGCCGCTGCGGCGGGCGAGGCGGCCCGGGCCGACGTGGTCCCGAGGATGCGCCGGCTGCTCGAGGCCGACATCGACGACCAGGTCGCGAACCCGCTCGAGGTGCTGCGCCACGGCACCCGACACGCCCACGACGCGCTGGCCCGCATCGGCGTCCCGAGCGTGGCGCGTGACGACTTCGCCGAGCGGTCGTTCCCCGGGGACGCCTACGACCTGATGCCGGCGACGTGGTCCGACGTCGACCCCGACCTGCACGAGATCGGCATCACGTGGGGTGCCGCCAAGGCGTTCGTGCACAAGGCCCGCCGCCGTCCGGGCTGAGCCCCACCCGCCGGGTTGCCATGATGGGACGGTGAGCGACGCACCCGACCGCCGTGCCGACGACGTCGAGCGCGTGGCGCTCTTCGTCACCTGCGTCGGCGAGGTGGTGGAGCCCGACGTCCCGATCGCCGCCGTCCGGGTCCTGCGGGCGGCGGGCTGCACGGTCGAGGTGCCCGAGGGGCAGACGTGCTGCGGGCAGCCGGCGTGGAACTCGGGCTTCACGGCCGAGGCCGCCAAGGTCGCCGGTGCGAGCCTCGACGCGCTCGAGCACGCGGTGGCCGACGGCGCCGAGGCCGTGGTGGTGCCGGCCGGGTCGTGCGCCACGATGGTCCGGGTCTACTGGCCCCAGCTGTTCGCGCTCGCCGGCGACGATGCCGCGTCGGATCGGGCCCGTTCGCTCGGGACGCGGGTGTGGGAGCTCACCGAGCTGCTCGACGCGCTTCCCGCCGAGCGACTTCCCCTCGGAAGGGTGGAACCCTGCGCGGCCGTCTACCACCGGTCCTGCCACATGCTGCGCGAGCTGCACGTGGCCGAGCAGCCCGAGGCCCTGCTGGGTCGCGTCGGCGGGTGCGAGGTGGCGGCGTGGGCAGCAGCCGATCAGTGCTGCGGCTTCGGCGGCACGTTCAGCGTGAAGCTGCCCGAGGCCTCGCTGGCCATGGCGGACGAGAAGCTCGACGTGCTGCCCGAGGGCACCGAGGTGATCGTCGGCGCCGACGCCTCCTGCCTCATGCAGCTGCGCACCCGGGCGGAGTCGAGGGGCATGCCGGTCCGGACCGAGCACGTCGCCCAGGTGCTCGAGCGGGCGCTGACGGCCCGCGACGGGGGAGCGGGCTCGTGAGCAACGAGTGGCCGCTGCGCAGCTCCACCCTGCGGGAGCGCACCGCGACCGCGGTGGCCGATCCGGTGCTGCGAGCCAACGTCGGCGCCGCCACCGACCGGTTCCGCACGAAGCGGACCTCGGCGCTCGCCCGGGTCCACGACCCCGACGGGCTCCGCTCGGCCGCACGCGGCGTGCGCGGCGACATCCTCTCGAGCTGGGCGGAGACCTTGGAGCTGCTGGCCGACAACGTGCAGGCCAACGGCGGCCACGTCTGCTGGGCACCCACCGGCGCCGACGCCAACGACTACATCGCGTCGGTGGCGCGCCGCATCGGCGCCCGCACGGTCGTGAAGTCCAAGTCGATGGCGACCGAGGAGACCGGTCTCAACGAGGCGCTGGCCGCCGTCGGCTGCGACACGGTGGAGACCGACCTGGGCGAGTGGATCATCCAGCTGGCCGAGGAGCACCCGAGCCACATCATCGCCCCGGCCGTGCACAAGAACCGAGACCAGGTCGCCGACACCTTCCAGGAGCGGGCCGGCATGGTCGAGCGGGTCACCGAGCCGACCGAGCTCGTCGCCTTCGCCCGGCGCGAGCTGCGCCGGCGGTTCCTGGAGGCCGATCTCGGCATCACCGGCGCCAACCTCGGCGTGGCCGAGACGGGCAGCGTGGTGCTGGTGACCAACGAGGGCAACGCCCGCATGGTCACGTCGATGCCCCGGGTGCACATCGCGGTGATGGGCGCCGAGCGGATCGCCCGGACGTGGGACCAGGCCGACCTGGTGCTCGGCCTGCTGGCCAAGTCCGGAACCGGCCAGACCCTGTCGTCCTACACCACGGTGCTCAGCGGACCGCGGGCCGAGGACGAGGCCGACGGGCCCGACGAGTTCCACCTCGTGATCCTCGACAACGGCCGCTCCGACATCGCCGGCACCGAGTTCGCCGAGATGCTGAACTGCATCCGCTGCGGGTCGTGCCTGAACGTGTGCCCCGTGTACCACCAGACCGGTGGCCACGCGTACGGGTGGGTGTACTCCGGGCCGATGGGTGCCGTGCTCACGCCCCTGCTCGCCTCCCAGCAGACGGGGCACGGCCCCGGTGCGGACCACCACGCCGGCGAGCTCGCCAACGCCTCGACGCTGTGCGGCGCGTGCATGGAGGCCTGCCCGGTGGAGATCCCGCTGCAGGACCTGCTGCTCGGGCTCCGCCGGCGCAACGCCGAGCACGCCGGCATCGGTGAGCGCGCCATGTGGCGGGCGTGGGCCGCGGCCTGGTCCCGACCCGGCGCCTACGGGGCGTCCGGCACCGCCGCCACCAGGGCTCGTCGGCTCGCGCCGCTGCTCGCCCGGCTGCCGGGCGGGCGCCGCTGGACCGACGGGCGAGCGCTGCCCGACCTGCCGGCCCGGACGTTCCGCCAGCGCTGGGACGCCGGCGATGTCTGAGCACGGCGACCGCGCCGCCTTCCTCGACCGCATCCGGTCGCGCCAGGGCCGACCGGCCGGGCAGGGCCCGCACCCACCGCCCCCCGCACCGGACACGGTGCCGGAGGTGCGGTACCGCACCCTCGACGACGTCGACCCCGACGATCCCTTCGCGCTGCTCCCGGTGTTCGTCGCGGCGGCCCGGGCCGCCGCCGCGACGGTCGACGTCGTGGACGACGAGGTCCCGGCCGAGCTGCTGCTCCGCTTCGTCGGCGACCACGACGTGGCCTCGGCGGTGACCAGCCGGGAGCCCGAGGCCGTGGCGCTCGGCGGCGCACTCGCGGCCGCCGGCGTGTCGGTCGCCCCCTACGACCGGGCGACCGCGGCCGTGGCCGACCTGGCGATCACGTCGGCCACGCACGGCATCGCCGCCACGGGAAGCGTGGTCGTGGACTCGGCGTCGGCCGGCAGCCGGGCCGTGAGCCTGCTGCCGCGGATCCACCTGTGCGTCCTGCCGGTCACCCGGCTCGTCGCCAGCCACGCCGACGTCCTTCGCGGCCAGCAGCGTCCGATGCCCTCAGGCCGGGTCCTGATCACGGGCCCGTCGCGCACGGGCGACATCGAGCAGCGCCTCACCCTCGGCGCGCACGGCCCCGTCGCCCTCCACGTCGTCGTCGTCCGCTGACTCCTCGAAGAGGTGGGCCCAGCAGGCCGGATCGCCGCCCTCGTCCGCGCTCACCGGACCTCGAACGCCTCGCCGTCGAAGCGGTCGACGACGGCGAAGTCCTCGACCGGGTCCCGCCGCAGCCTGGTGACCACCTCCTGGGGGTGGCCGAGGGCGATGAGGGAGGCGATGGCGTGGCTGTCGGGGATGCCGAGCAGGTCGGCCACCGCGGCCTCTTCGCGGCAGATGGCCGTGGTCATCACGCCGCCGAGCCCCTCGTCGCGCGCCTTCAGCATGATGTTGTGGCAGAAGGGATAGATCGACCCGCCACCGACGATCGACTGGCGGGGCAGGCCGTGGTCGAGCACGGCGAGCGCCTCGAGGGCGACGCACACGATCAGCAGGACGGGGTGGGTGTCCATCTCGTCGGCGAACTCGTTCGGCGCCGGCGTCGCCCGGGCTTCGTCGAGGTCGACCCACGGCTGGGAGAAGCGGGTCTCGCCCGGCTGGAACGCGACCTTGCCGATCTTCACGTGGGCCCAGTACTCCCGCCAGCTCTGCTGGTACAGCTCGCGGATGCGGCTCCGGGTCTCGGCGTCCTTGACGACGATGACGTGCCAGCCCTGGCGGTTGCCGCCCGACGGGGCGAACCGGGCGTGGTCGAGGATGCGGTGCAGCACCTCGTCGGGCACGGCCTCGTCGGTGAAGGTCCGGGTGGCGGGGGTGGTGCGCATGACCTCGGCGAGCTCCATGGGCCCACCATGCCAGGTGCGCAGGTGCCGCTTCAGGGGAACTGCCGGTTTCCGGCGAGGCCGAGGCGGCTACTCCTCGGGGCGGTCGAAGCGCTGCCAGCCGGTGCCGGTGATCTGGCGGGGCTCGAAGAACAGGCAGTGCTCCGGGCAGGCGAAGGGCATCTCCTCGTTCACGCCGAGCCGGCACCGCTGCAGCACGTCGCCGGCCGGGGTGGACCGGGTCGAGTAGTGCCGGCAGTCCTCTCGTACAGCCACGGGGCCAGTGTCGCGCGCGAGGTGCGCAACTACCCTCCCGGCCCATGGCCGAACGACTCGTGGTGATCGGCGGTGACGCGGGCGGGATGGCCGCTGCGTCGCAGGCCCGGCGACAGCAGCCCTACATGGAGATCGTCGCCCTCGAGCGCGGCCGCTGGACCAGCTACTCCGCCTGCGGCATCCCCTACCTGGTGGCCGGCGACGTCGGCTCGCACCGCGACCTCGTGGTGCGCACGCCGGAGGAGTTCCGGGATCGGCAGCGCATCGACGTGCGCATGGGCCACGAGGCGATCGGCATCGACCTGGCGGCCCGCAAGGTCGAGGTGCGCGACCACACCCGCGACCGCACGCTGCAGCTCGGCTTCGACCTGCTCCACATCGCCACCGGCGCCCACCCGATCCGACCGTCGCTGCCCGGCATCGACAGCCCGTTCGTGCACGGCGTGCAGACCCTCGACGACGGCGTCCACCTGCTCGAGCACGCCGAGCGCGGCCGCTGCGAGTCCGTCGTCGTCGTGGGCGGGGGCTACATCGGCATCGAGATGGCCGAGGCCTTCCTGCGGCGTGGGATGCGCGTGACCCTGGTCGAGGGCGGTGACCAGCTGATGCGCACCATGGACCCGGACATGGCGGCTCCGGTCGCCGCGGCGCTGCGCCAGCTCGGGGTCGACGTGCGGATGGGCGTCCAGGCCGAGGGGTTCGAGGACGGCGTCGCGCACACGTCCGCCGGCCCGATCGCCGCCGACCTCGTCGTGCTCGGCCTCGGTGTGGCGCCGAACGCCGGCCTGGCGGCCGACGCCGGCGTCAAGACCGGCGTGCGCGGCGCCATCCGGGTGAACCGGCGCCAGCAGACCTCCGTCGACGGCGTCTACGCGGCCGGCGACTGCGCCGAGAGCTACCACCGGGTGACCCAGCGCCAGGTGCACGTCGCCCTCGGCACGGTCGCCAACAAGCAGGGTCGGGTCGCCGGCATCAACCTCGGTGGCGGGTACGCGACCTTCCCGGGGGTGATCGGCACCGCCATCACCAAGGTCTGCGCGTTCGAGGTCGCCCGCACCGGCGTGAACCAGCAGGAGGCCGACCGGGCCGGCTTCGAGTACGAGATGGTGAAGATCGACTCCACGACGCGCGCGGGCTACTTCCCCGGCACCAAGCCGATCACGATCAAGCTGCTCGCCGAGCGGGCGAGCCGTCGGATCATCGGCGCCCAGATCGTCGGCGAGGAGGGGGCGGCCAAGCGCATCGACGTGCTGGCCACGGCGATCACCGCCGAGATGACCGTCGACGAGGTGATCGACCTCGACCTCGCCTACGCCCCACCGTTCTCGGGGGTGTGGGACGCGGTGCACATCGCCGCCCGCAAGGGCGCCGAGGCCCTCGACCGCGCCGAGGCCGCCCGGCTGCTCTGAACCCGTCGCGACACCAGCACTGCCACTTCCGGGGGACCCCTTCCGTCCCGACCGACCGGTCGGTAGGGTGGTCGCCATGCCGTTGACCGATGCAGCGCTCACCGAAGACCTCGCCCCCGTGGTCGCCGGTCTCGTCGACCGCCACCTGGCCAACTCCAAGGAGTGGTTCCCGCACCGGATCGTGCCGTGGAGCCGGGGCGAGGACCTCGGCAAGGACTGGGAGTGGGACCCGAACGAGGCCGACCTGTCGCCCGAGGTCCGCTCGGCCCTCATCGTCGACCTGCTGACCGAGGACAACCTCCCGTACTACTTCGAGACGATCTACAACCTCTTCGGCAAGTTCGAGCCGTGGGGCACGTGGGCCCGCCGCTGGACCGCGGAGGAGGGTCGCCACGCCATCATCATCCGCGACTACCTCTCGGTCACCCGGGCGGTGGACCTGGACGACCTGGAGCGGGGCCGCATGGCCCAGGTCTCCACCGGCGAGGTGCCCCACCCCGAGACCGTGTGCGACGGGCTGGCCTACGTGACCATGCAGGAGCTGGCCACCAAGATCAGCCACCGCAACACCGGCCGCCTGCTCGAGGACAAGGTCGGCTACCAGGTCATGGCGACCGTGGCCGGTGACGAGCAGCTGCACCACGTCTTCTACCGAGACGCCGCCACCGCCGCCCTCGAGCTCGACCCCGACGGCATGGTGATGGCCATCGACCGCCAGGTCCGCGGCTTCGCCATGCCCGGCACGGGCATCCCGGACTTCGCCCAGCACGCCAAGCGCATCGCGGACGCCGGCATCTACGACTTCCGCATCCACCACGACCAGATCCTGCGCCCCATGGTCGTCGACCAGTGGAAGCTGCCCGAGCTCGAGGGCCTCTCGCCCGAGGCCGACGCCGCCCGCGAGAAGGTGCTCAAGCACCTCGACCGCGTCGACAAGGCCGCCACCCGCCTGACCGCCCGGCGCGAGCGCCACGCCGCCGAGGACGGGGCCGAACCCGCCGAGGCGCTGGCCAGCGCCTGAGGGCCGTCCGGTCTGAACCGGACCTGAACGACCGGGGATCCGCAGCGACGCCGCACCCGTAGGCTCGCCGCGATGGACCTCGGCCGTGACGAGCTCGCCGCAGACACGTCCCTCGTCGGCCGCTCGCTCTGCGAGGCCTACGCGGCCCGAGCCGACGCGTTCCTCACCGAGCTGTTCGAGGCCGCGTCCGACCGCATCACCGGGGTGAGCCTGGTGGCCCTCGGCGGCTACGGGCGTCGGGAGCTGAGCTTGCAGTCGGACCTCGACGTCCTGCTGCTCCACGACGGGTACCGGGACATCGGCCCGGTCGCAGATGCCATCTGGTACCCGGTGTGGGACCAGGGCGTGAAGCTCGGCCACGCCGTGCGGACCGTGAAGGAGGCCCTCGCGCTCGCAGGTGACGACATCGACTCGGCCACCGCGATGCTCCAAGCCCGCCACGTCGCCGGCGATCGGGCCCTGACGGCCACCCTCGTCGACGAGGTGGCCGACCTGTGGCGGGCCAGGGCGAACCGGTTCCTCCCGCAGCTGTCCGACCGCGTCGACGAGCGCCACCAGCGGGCGGGCGAGATCGCGTTCCTGCTCGAGCCGGACCTGAAGGAGGGGCGCGGTGGGCTGCGCGACGTCCAGTCCCTCCGGTGGGCGTGCCGGGCCCGCGAGCTGCTGTGGGAGGGCGACGACGCCGTGCTGCAGGACGCCTACGACGTCCTGCTCGACGCTCGCGTCGAGCTGCACCGCCGCACCGGTCGCATGGGCGACGTCCTGGTCCTCGAGGAGCAGGACGGCGTGGCCGCAGCCGTGGGCGCCGCCGACGCCGATGCCCTGATGCGCAGCCTGGCCGATGCCGCCCGGATCATCTCGTTCCGCTCCGACGACACCTGGCGCCGGGTGGGCATGACCCTGCGACGGGGGATCGGGCGCTTCGCCCGGCGCGATCGCGCCCTGGCTCCCGGGGCGGTGCTCCGCGACGGCGAGGTCCACCTCGTCGGTGCGGTGGACACGTCCGATCCGGTGCTCCCGCTGCGCATCGCCGCGCTCGGCGCCTCCGAGGACGTGGCCGTGCACCGGGCGGCCCTCGACGCGCTCGAGGCCTGCCCGCCGCTCCCGGACCCGTGGCCCCCCGAGGCCCGCGACGAGCTCGTGCGCCTGCTCGGCGCCGGCCGCCCCGCGATCTCGCACCTCGAGTCGCTCGACCAGCACGGCCTGCTCACCAAGGTCCTCCCGGAGTGGGAGGCGGTCCGGTCCAAGCCGCAGCGAAACGCCTACCACACGTTCACCGTCGATCGTCACCTGTGCGAGGCCGCGGCCAACGCCGCCGCCCTGGCCGGGCGGGTCAGCCGGCCCGACCTGCTCGTGGTCGGCACGTGGCTCCACGACATCGGCAAGGGGTTCCCCGGTGACCACACCGTGGTCGGCATGGACATCGTCGCCGACATCGGCACGCGCATGGGGTTCGCACCCGACGACGTCGCCGTCCTGGTCGCCATGGTCGAGCACCACCTGCTGCTGCCCGACGTGGCCACCCGCCGCGACCTCGACGACGCCGAGGTCATCAGCGGGGTCGCCGAGGCCGTGGGCAGCCCGCTGCTGCTGGAGCTGCTGCACGCCCTCACCGAGGCCGACTCCCAGGCCACGGGCCCGGCGGCCTGGGGACCCTGGAAGCGCGAGCTCGTCGACGTGCTGGTCCGCCGGGTCGAGCACGTGCTCGAGGGGGGCGAGGTCGACGACGTCACCGACACCTTCCCGAGCGACGAGCAGCTGGCGCTGGTGACGAGCGGGATGCGGGTCGTGCAGGGCGTGGACGACACGCTCACCGTGGTCGACGTCGACCGCCCCGGCCTGTTCTCGCGGGTCACGGGCACTCTCGCCCTGCACGGCCTCGACGTCCTCGACGCCAACATCGTCACCTTCGACGGTCGGGCGCTCGAGGTCCTCACGGTGCAATCGGCCTTCGGTCCGACGTTCTCGTGGGACAAGGTGCTGCGGGACCTCGAGCGCGTCCTCGACGGACGGCTGGCGCTGCGGGCCCGACTGGCCGAGCGGGCTGCGACCTACCGGCGCAGCGCCCCGGTGGCGTTGCAGGCCGAGCCCAAGGTCGAGTTCCACCTCGACGCGTCGAGCCGGGCCACGGTGGTCGAGGTCCACGCCCCGGACTCCGTCGGGGTGCTGCACCGCATCACGTCCGCCATCGCCGAGTTCGACCTCGACATCGTGCGGGCGCGGGTGCAGACGCTGCTCGACGAGGTGGTCGACTCGTTCTACCTGGAGGCGGCGGGTGGCGGGAAGGTGCCCGAGGACGTGCTGCCCGAGCTGCGGCGGGCCATCCTGCACGCGGTGCAGGCCCCCCGGTAGCGGTCAGCGCAGGGTGTCGGGCACCCTCCAGTCGGCGCCCCGGAGGTGGTGGTCGAGGAAGCCGAGCACGACCTCGTACCAGACCTTGGCGTGCTGCGGGGTCAGGATCCAGTGGTTCTCGTCGGGGAAGTAGAGGAGCTTGTGGGGCAGCGTCCCGTCGTCCCCGCCGTGGTGCCGGGCGAGCTCGGACCAGAGGTTGAGGGCCTCGCCGATCGGCACCCGGTAGTCCTTGTCGCCGTGGATCACGAGCATCGGCGTGGTCATGTGCTCGACGAAGCGGTGCGGTGACCACTCCGACGCCATGGTCTCGTCCAGCTCCCGCCGCCAGTAGTCGGCCCGGTCCGTCGTCGGCCCGAAGGACTCGAGGGCCCACAGGCTGGCGTGGGTGACGATGCAGTCGAAGCGGTCGGTGTGGCCGGCGACCCAGTTGGCCATGTAGCCGCCGAAGCTGCCGCCCATGGCCGCCGTGCGGGTCTCGTCGATGTCGGGTCTGGCCTCGGCGGCGTCGGTGACGGCGAGCAGGTCCGTGTACGGGGCGTCCCCCCAGCGCCCCCAGCCCCGCCGGATGAAGTCGATGCCGTACCCGGTGGACAGCGCCGGATCGGGGAGCAGCACCGCGTAGCCCTGGGCGACGGCGAGCCACGGGTTCCAGCGCCAGGACCACGCGTTCCACGAGCCGAGCGGACCGCCGTGGATCCACAGCAGCAGCGGGGCGGGCGTGTCCGTCGCGCCGTCGGGGACGGCGAGCCAGGCGCGCAGGGGGGTGCCGTCGGCCGCGGTCGCCGTCACCTCCTCGAGGGTGCCGGGCAGGTCCGGTGCGTCCGCCGGCCCGGGCAGGGACGTCGGCTCGCCCGGCGTGCTTGCGTCGAGGCGGACGACCGCGGGTGCTGCGTCCACCGCGCTGCGCACGGCGTAGGCCGATCGGCCGTCGGGGCTCACCTGCAGGTCGCTGTAGGTGCCGTGGTCCGTGGTCAGACGCGTGACCGCCCCGTCGGCGAGCTCGATGCGGAAGACCGGTGCGGCCCCGCCGTCGTCGGCGACGCACAGCACGGCGGAGGCGTCCGGCAGCCAGGCGAATCCGCCCGGCCAGCGGTCCCACGCCGGCGCCAGCTCGGCGGTCGACCCGTCGGCGAGGTCGAGCAGGAGGATGTCGAACGTGAGCGCCTCCTGCGGGCTGCCATCGGCCTCGCGCAGGACGATGGCCCTGCTGCCGTCGGGCGAGACCGTGGCGCCGCCGAACTCGTGCCCGGGCTCGTGGAGCAGGGTGCGCTCGGTGCGCGACGCCGTGTCGATGGCGATCAGCGTCGAGCGGGTCCCCCCGCCCTCGGGGACCGCCGCCGTGGCCAGCACGGTGCGACCGTCGGGGGTGATGGAGACCTCGGCCTCGTCGAAGCGACGACCGGGCACGGGCGTGAGGTCGGCCAGGTCGACCGGGTCGTCACGCCCGGCCAGGTTCCGGCCGAGGAGCAGCCGGGTCTGGCCGGGCCCGAGGTCGCGGTCCCAGTACCGGATCGGATACGACTCGTGGAGGATGGCCGAGACCTTGCCGTCCTTGCGGGCCTTGCGCCGCTCGGCGTCGTCGGCGGCGCTCACCGCGCCAGGGAGCGTGTCGGACTGCACCACCACCACGTCGGCCCCGGTCGCCGTCACCGCGCCACCGATGCCGCCAGGCCGGCGGGCGATGACCCGCGCATCGCCGGCGCTCGCCGGCTGCGCCCACAGGGCCGGCGGGTCCTCGTCGCTGGCGTCGGTGTCGGCCCCGGGCCGGGCCGAGGTGAACAGCAGGGTGCCGTCGGGCAGGAACGCGGGTGCGTGCTCCCCCTTGGCCGAGCGGGTCAAGCGGCGGGCGGGCGCCTCGCCGGCCGGGTCCAGCTCCCAGAGCGCCTGCACGTAGCGGGTCCGGTCGGGGGACAGCGTGCTCACCGACGTGACCAGCCGGGTGCCGTCGGGTGACAGCGCCAACCCGCTCAGCCGGGGCAGCGCGAGGTAGCGGTCGAGGTCGTGGAAGGCGGTTCGGTCAGCCATCGGGTCGCTCTCGTCGAGGGGCCGGGACCCGGCGAGTGTCGCGCACGCCGGCGGGCCCTCGGCTCGAACGGTCCGGCTGGCTA
>Ga0208490_100434_pt1 | contig 26386 bp, 29 predicted proteins | sample SubbioAug_CSWold_FD_184818 | JGI IMG/M metagenome (GOLD analysis project Ga0208490, IMG submission 184818) | Serpentinite rock and fluid subsurface biosphere microbial communities from McLaughlin Reserve, California, USA - CR11Aug_CSWold (SPAdes) | ecosystem: Environmental > Terrestrial > Deep...
GTCGCCGTCGTTCTTGTAGTTCTTGGCGGCGTTGATGCCGCCCTGGGCGGCGATCGAGTGCGCCCGCCGGGGCGAGTCGTGGTACGTGATCGCCTTGACCTTGTAGCCCTGCTCGCCGAGCGTGGCGGCGGCGGCGGCGCCGGCGAGGCCGGTGCCCACGACGATGACCTCGAACTTGCGCCGGTTGTTCGGCGCCACGAGCTTCATGTCGAACTTGTGCTGCGTCCACTTCTCGCCGATGGGCCCGGCGGGGACCTTGGAGCCGAGGTCGCCGATCACCGTCCTGCCTCCTCGACCATGATCTCCTGCTGGAGCTCGTAGGCCTTGATGTACTCGAGTCGCTCACCGTCGCTGAACTCGTCGTACTGCTCGATGGTCAGCCGGCCGTCCCGCAGCGCGTCGGCGAAGACCTCCTCGCAGGTGACGATGCGGTCACCGTCCTCGAAGCACACGTCGTCGGACGTGGCGCCGGAGAGCACGGTCAGCGGGATCATCAGGTTCCCGGCGGTGATCAAGGCGGCGAAGCCGACGGCGAACCCGCGCCGCCAGCTGTTGTAGCGGGGGTTGTTCAGCCCCAGGCTCTGGAACATCGACCAGGCGCCGTGGAACAGGTGGATGCCGAGGGCGATGTTGGCGAGCACGTAGATCAGCGCCGGCACGGCGTTGGTGAGGCTCGCCTGCACGTTGCGGTAGATGTCGCCGCGGACGAAGTCCGGGTTGACCCAGCCCCAGGTGAAGTCGGCCAGGTGCCAGAAGAGGAAGAGCAGGATGACGATGCCGGTGATGCGCATCGACCGGCTGGCGGCGTTGGCGGCCTGCCAGTCGCGCTTGGACTCGTACCCGCCGGCGTTGGCCCGCCGGTTCATCAGCGTCAGCGACGCGGCGGCGTGGATGTGGAACACGAACGCGGCGATCAGCACGCTGCGGATCAACCACAGCGTCAGCGTGCGGGGCAGGAGGGGGTAGAGCAGCTCGCGCAGGGTCTCGCCGTAGACGTTGAGCGCGTGGGCGCCCTGGTACATCTTCAGGTTGCCGACCATGTGGCCGAACACGAAGCCCATGAGGATGATGCCGGTGATGGCCATCACCCACTTCTTGCCGACGGCCGACCGGTAGAAGGCCACCGGCCACGGGGCCGGACGTCGTGGCGGGTTCACGGGCCGGACGCCGCCGCCCGCCCCGCCTGCAGCGGCTGGCTGCTCCATGGTCTGCATGGGCCGGCACGGTACCTGCCTGTCAGATGGCGACGGGAATCACCGTCGCGGGCGCAGATGGGCCGCGAACAGGGGGGCGGGAGCGGCTCAACTCGGCGTTCTGCCGTCCGATGAGGGGAGCGTGGGCCATGGACGGTCCGCGGGAGGATGTACAGGGACGTGGTGTGCTCGGGCGAGGTCTCCTCGCGACGTCAGGACGACATCGACGTCGCCCCGCTGCTGGAGCGGGCGGCGTGGGTGAGCGCGGAGGGCATCGCCCTCGTGGTCGCCGGTGTCGTGCGCTGGGCCAACCCGGCCCTGCACGCCATGTGCGCCCTCGATCCCGGTGCGCTGGTCGGGCGCGCCGTCGGGCAGATCGACCTGGTCGAGCTCGACGACGAGGACACGGCGGCCGGGCGGGCCGACCTCGACCCGGACCGCAGCGACGGGCGGTCCCGCCGGCTGGTGCTGCGGCGGGCGGACGGGTCGAGCGTTGCGGTGTCCGGTGCGAGCGCCCGGCTCCAGGCGACGCCCGACGGTGCCTGGGTGCTGCGGCTCCGCGAGATCGCGGCGCGCTTGCGCGCCGACGAGGCGCTGCGCTCGAGCGAGGCGCGCTTTCGCGCCCTGGCCGACCACGCACCGATCGGCGTCTTCCTCTCCGACGTGGGGGTCCGGCTCGCCTACGTGAACCCCGGGTTCGCCCGGGTGTGGGGGCGATCGGCCGACGAGCTCGAGGGTGACAGCTGGCTGGACCCGGTCGTCGAGGAGGACCAGGCGGCGGTGCTGGGCGCGGTGGCGTCGGTGCTCGGCGGCGAGCGGGCGGACGTGACCTTCCGGGTCCTGCGCCTCGACGGCGACGTCCGCACGCTCGAGGCCCGCTTCGTGCCCCTCGTCGGCGTCGATAGGCAGTGCAGCTTCGTCGGGTCCGTGGAGGACGTCACCGACGCCCGGGCGCGCGAGGCCGCCCTGGCCTGGCAGGCCCGCCACGACGCCCTGACGGGCCTGCCCAACCGGGCCGAGCTGTGGGACCGGATCCACCGGCACGTCGACGGCTCCGAGCGGCCCGTGTCGCTGCTGTTCTTCGACCTCGACGACTTCAAGCTCGTGAACGACAGCCTCGGCCACGCCGCCGGCGACGTGCTCCTCATGGAGGTCGCCGAGCGCCTCCGGGCCACGGTGCGCGACGGCGACGTGGTGGCCCGCTTCGGCGGCGACGAGTTCGTCGTCTTCTGCCCCGGCACCTCGACCGAGCAGGAGGCCGCCCACATCGCCGAGCGGCTCCTTGCCGTGCTGAAGGAGCCCGTCGACCTCGGCAGCCGCCAGGTGCGGGTGACGGCCAGCGCCGGGATCCTCGTGTCGACGCCCGAGCACCGCGACACCGAGGCCCTCATCCGCGACGCCGACATCGCCATGTACCAGGCCAAGTCGGCCGGCAAGGCGCGGGCCGCCCTCTTCGACGCCGGCGCCCGCCGGCGCATCGAGCACCGGCTCGACATCGTGTCCGACCTGCGGCGGGCCCTCGCCGAGGGGGAGGTGGACGTCGCCTACCAGCCCATCGTGCGGCCGGCCGACCTGACCACGGCCGGGGCCGAGGCGCTGCTGCGCTACGAGCACCCGGTGCTCGGCGCCCTGCCCGCCGACCAGGTGATCGAGATCGCCGAGGCCAGCGGCTGCATCGACGAGCTCGGCGGCTACGTGCTGGACCGCGCCTGCGCCGACCTCGCGGCGTGGCGGTCGCGCGCCCTGGGGTGGCGTCCGCAGTACGTGAGCGTGAACCTGGCAGCCAGCCAGCTCGCCAACCCGGAGTTCGAGCGCCGCGTCGCGCACGCCCTGTCGCGGAACGGCCTCGAGACACGAGACCTGTGCCTGGAGCTCACCGAGAGCCAGCTCATGACCGAGGTCGCCCTGGCCGAGGAGGTGCTCGGCCGCCTGGCCCGCTCCGGGGTGCGCCTCGCCATCGACGACTTCGGCACCGGCTACTCGTCGCTCGCCTACCTGCGCCGGTTCCCGGTGTCGCTGGTGAAGATCGAGCGCAGCTTCGTGCGGGACGCCCACGACCCGTCGGTGGCCGCCATCATCGAGGCGGTGGTGTCGGTCACCCGGGCGCTCGGCGGCGCCGTGGTGGCCGAGGGCGTCGAGACCACCGAGCAGCTCGACGCTGTGGTGCGGCTCGGCTGCCGGTTGATCCAGGGCTACCTCGTCTCCCGGCCGGGCCTGCCCCACGAGCTGCCCGTGACCCGACAGCTGGCGCTCACCGGAGCGCCGTTCGATGCAAGGACGTGCACGACGTGACCCTCGCCCCCACGGAGCGGCTCACCGAAGACCGGCTGCTGGCGGAGCTCGAGCGGCTGCCCGCCCAGCAGGCCGCCGCCGTCCGCGTGCTCTACGTGGCCGACGACCCGACGTCGTCGGCCTCCGACCTCGCGGCGGCGGTGAGCGTCGACCCGGTGCTCACCGCCCAGGTCATGCGCCTCGCCAACTCGGCGTTCTACGGGCTCTCGGGACGGGTGCGCTCATCCGACTTCGCCGTGACCGTGCTCGGCTTCGCGACCGTGCGCTCGCTCGCCGCCGCCCACGCCGCCGGCGCCATCGGCGACGACGCCGTGATCCCGACCGACTTCTGGGCCCACGCCGCGGCGTCGGCGGCCGGTGCCGCCCAGGTGTCCGCCCGGCTCGGGGTGCCTCGCCCCGAGGCGTTCAGCCTCGGGCTGCTGCACGACCTCGGCGCCGCGGTGCTCTGCCGCCTCGACCCGGTCAGCTTCCGCGAGGTGGAGGAGCGGGCCAGCGCGCCCGACACCCGCCAGGCCGCGCTGTTCGAGAAGCGGGCGTTCGGGATGGACCACGCGGCGGTCGGTGGGACGGTGCTGGCAGCCTGGCGGTTCCCGGCCGAGCTCGTCGACGCCCTCGCCGCCCACCACGAGCCGCTGACCGCCACGTCCAGCCGCTGGCAGCGGTGCCTCGCGGCCGGGCAGTCGCTGGCGACGCTGAGCCGGTTCGCCGACGACCGGCGGGCCGATGCCACCGACCTGCTCCCCAAGCTCGAGGGCGACCTGCGCATGGGCGACGTCGATCCCCGCACGGCGTTCGACCTCAGCCGGGGCGTGCGCACGGAGGCGCAGGCGATCGCCGCCAGCTTCGGCTGACGTCGCCGGCTCAGGGGCGGGCGATGGGAGCCGAGTCGACGCGAGCGACGGGGTCGTCGCCGACCCTGCCCTCGATCGCCAGCACGAGCTCGCCCGGGGCGTCCGGCACCTCGGCCTGCACGGTGCCGACGCGCACGCAGGAGTCGGCGGGCACGTCGCCCTCGAAGTGCCAGCGGTGGGCGCCGCCCTCCCACCGCAGCTCGACGTCGAGGTGGCCGCTGAGGTCGAGCCGGCGGTCGGACACGACGTGGACGTCGAGGGCCAGCGCGTCGCCGGGCGCGACCGCCGCCGGGAGCCGGTCGGCGACGACGATGACGGGCGCGCAGGCGGCGGCGAGCGCAGCCAGGCCCGGCTTGGGCCGGCGCTCGTGGTCGAGCAGCGACCAGGTGACCCCCGGGTGGCCGTCGGCGAAAGCGAACTGGCAGAAGCCGCCGGTGGGCCGGTACTTGAGCCGGCGCAGCACCTCGACGTGGTGGCGCACGACCCGGGCCTGGTGCTCCTGCGTGGCGGCCTTCCACTCCTCGTAGGAGGCGTCGGCCCGGGGGACGTGCTGGTCCATCACGCCCAGCTGCAGGTTGTGGGTGCGGGCGAGCCGCTCCCAGTCGAGATCGGGCCAGGCCTCCGCCCCCATGAAGTCGTCGGCCTCCGGCACGGCCTGGGCGCCGAACTCGGTGGGGAACCGGACCTGGCTGGGGAGCACGCGGGCGAAGCCGGGCAGGTCGCGCTCGTCGCCCCAGTACCAGCCGAAGTACAGGTGGCTGTCGGCGCTCTCCAGCCGGGGCGGTCCGGGCAGCACCCCGGAGTGCTTGAGGACCGGACGGGTGCCGTCGGCCTTCTCGATCGCCCGCTTCACGGACCGGTCGAGCACCGTCTTGTTCCAGCTGGGCAGCTGCTGGGCAGCGAGGTAGCGGGCGCCGAGGCGCCGACGACCGGCCGGTGTGGCGAGCGCGTCGGCGTCGACGTCGATCGCCAACGGCTCGTTGTGGGCGCACCACACGGCCACCGACGGCCGGTGGGCCAGCAAGGCCACCATCTCGGCGGCCTGGCGCTGGGCCTGCCACCGGATCGAGCGGGCGTAACCCCACTGCAGCGGGAAGTCCTGCCACACCAGCATCCCGGCCCGGTCGGCGGCGTCGTAGGTCTCGGGGCGGGCCACGTGGCCGTGGATCCGGACCAGGTCGAGGTTCGCCTCCCGCGCCCGGGCGATGTCGGCGGTGAGCTCGGCGGGGGTGGCCTCGCCGAGGGCCATGCGGGTCGGGCCGAGGTTGGTGCCCTTGCAGAACAGGCGCTCGCCGTTGACCGACAGCGTCGAGCGGCGCATCGCCACCTGGCGCAGCCCGGTGCGGAAGCGGCGCCGGTCCGAGACCGCGCTCCCGGCGTCGTCGCGGACCCGGACCTCCACCGACACCGCTTCCAGGTGGGCGTCGCCGAGGGCGTGTGGCCACCACAGACGGGGCCGGTCGACGCTGACCCGCCACTCGACGGTGTTCGGCCCGGCGGCGAGCGTGCGGTCGGTGCCGTGGTCGACGGCACCGACCGTGGTGCGCAGGTGCACGTCACCGGCCGAGGCCGCGTCGAGGGTGGCGGTCAGGGCCAGGACCGCCCGCCCCGCCGTGGCCTCGACGCAGCGGGTCACCAGACGGCGGATCCGCACCGGGCCGCTTCGCTCGAGCGTGACCGGGCGCCAGATCCCGCCGGGGTTCCAGTCGGGGTCGAGGCAGTCCCAGTGCTGGAACACGCCGGTGATGTTCCGCTTCCGGGTGCGGTCGGTCTGGGGTGCGCACGTCACCTCCACGGCGAGCACGTGCTCGCGACGCTCCCGGAGGGGCTCGGTGACCTCGAACTCATGGGCGAAGAAGTAGCCCTCGGTGTCGCCGAGGTAGGCCCCGTCGAGGAACACGTCGCCCTGGTAGAAGATGCCGTCGAAGCGGAGCCACCACCGGCGCCCGGGAGGGCCCGGGGCCTGCGTGAAGCGGGTGCGGTGCAGCAGCGGGTCGTCGTGGTCGGCGAAGGCGGGCGTCGACCGCCAGTGCGACGGCACGGCGAGCGGCTCCCACGCGCGGTCGTCGAGGTCGGGATCGGCGAAGGTGCGCCGGAGCTCGTCGTCGGCCGGGATCGCCAGCCACTCCTCGAACGTCGCCATGGCGGGCGCAGCCTAGGAGGCCCGGGGCGGGGATAGGTTCGGACCATGGCCCACCCCTCTGCGCTCCCGACGACCCTCGGCGCCCTCCGGGAGTCCGGGTGGACCTCCCGGCCGGTCAAGGAGGAGGTCCGGCAGAACGCGGTCGTGAAGATCCGCGCCGGCGAGCCCCTGTTCGAGGGCGTCCTCGGCTACGAGCACACGGTGATGCCCCAGCTCGAGAACGCCCTGCTGGCCGGACACGACGTGGTCTTCCTGGGCGAGCGCGGGCAGGCGAAGACCCGCATGATCCGCTCGCTCACCCGGCTGCTCGACGAGTGGATGCCGGTGGTGAAGGGCTCCGAGATCCACGACGACCCGTACCACCCGGTGTCCCGCTACGCCCGCGACCTGGTCTCCGAGATGGGCGACGACACCGAGATCGACTGGGTGCACCGCGACGAGCGCTTCGGCGAGAAGCTCGCCACGCCCGACACCTCGATCGCCGACCTCATCGGCGAGGTCGACCCCATCAAGGTGGCCGAGGGCCGCTACCTCTCCGACGAGCTCACGCTCCACTACGGCCTCGTCCCCCGCACGAACCGGGGCATCTTCGCCATCAACGAGCTGCCCGACCTCTCCGAGCGCATCCAGGTCGGCCTGCTGAACGTCCTCGAGGAGCGCGACGTCCAGATCCGGGGCTACAAGGTCCGCCTCCCCCTCGACGTGATGCTCGTCGCCTCCGCCAACCCGGAGGACTACACGAACCGCGGTCGCATCATCACCCCCCTCAAGGACCGCTTCGGCAGCCAGATCCGCACCCACTACCCCCTCGACATCGAGACCGAGATGGTCATCGCCGCCCAGGAGGCCTCGCCGCTGCAGGCCGACGGCGTGCGCGCCACCATCCCCGAGTACATGAGCCAGGTGGTCGCCACCCTGTCCCACCTCGCCCGCCAGTCGCCCCACGTCAACCAGCGCTCGGGCGTGTCGGTGCGCCTCACCGTGTCGAACCACGAGGTCCTCGTCGCCAACGCCGCCCGCCGGGCGCTGCGCCACGGGGAGGAGGTCGTGGTGCCTCGCGTGTCCGACCTCGACGCCCTGGCCGCTTCGACCATGGGCAAGATCGAGATCGAGTCGCTCGACGACGGCCGCGACGAGGCCATCGCCGAGCACCTCGTGAAGGCCGCCGTGCTCACCGTGTTCCGCGAGCGGACCGACGCCGCCATGCTGCGCGAGCTGATCGATGCCTTCGAGGACGGGCGGGTGGTCGATGCCGGCGACGACATCTCCTCGGCCGACCTGGCTGCCCTCGCCGAGGAGGTGCCGGCGCTCAAGGCCCAGGTGCTCGCGTTGACGGGCGGCGACGAGTCGGCCGCCGCGGTGGCGGCTGCCGTCGAGTTCCTGCTCGAGGGCCTGCACCTGGGCAAGCGGCTCAACAAGGAGCACGTCGGCGCCCGGGCCTCCTACCGAGCGCGGGCGTAGCGGTCAGCTGCGCATCTGCTCCTCGGCCTGCTCGCGCAGCTGGCCGAGCGTCTTGCGCAGCAGGCGTGACAGGTACGACTGCGACACGCCGAGCTCGTCGGCGATCTCCTGCTGGCTGCGGCGCTGCACGAAGCGCATCTCGATGATGGCCCGGTCGCGCTCGTCGAGGCCGCTGAGCAGCTGCTCGACGTCGAGGCGGGTCTCGACCATCGCCATGTCGCCGTCGGCGCCGGCGATCATCGCACCCTTGGTGGTGGTGCCGTCACCGATCGGGGCGTCGAGGCTGTCGGCCCGGTAGGAGGCACCGGCCGAGAGGGCCTCAAGCACGCGGTCGGTGGATTCGTCGAGGCGGTCGGCCAGCTCCTGGACCCGGGGGGCTCGGCCCAGCTCCTGGGTGAGCTCGGGCTCGAGGCGGCGGGCTTGCACGGCCAGCTCCTGCAGGCTCCGGGGCGGCCGGACCGACCAGCCCTTGTCGCGGAGCAGGCGCTTGAGCTCGCCCTCGATCGTGCGGTTGGCGAAGGTCTTGAACGTCACGCCGACCTCGGGGTCGAACCGCTCGACCGCCTTGATCAGGGCCATGAGCGCCTGCTGGCGGACGTCGTCCGCCTCCATGTGCCCCTTCCCGTACCGGGTGACGTAGTACTCGACCAGCTCGAGGTTGTCCTCGACCAAGCGGTTGCGGAGGCGCCTGGACCGCGTCGACCGGTACTCGACGAAGCGGCCCTCGGTCTCAGCGGCCACCGACGCCGGCCGCGCTTCGCTCAGCCCGCAGCGCGAGGTGGACCGTGTCGCCGTCGAGGCGCAGGTCGTGGTGCGCGGAGCCGGCCCGGAGCAGCTGCTCGGCGATGGGGTCGAGCACCGGCTCCTCGGTGACGGGGGCGCACCAGCCCTCGAGCTCGATGGCCTTGCCGGTGGTCGTGATCGAGATGGTCAGCTCGGCGTCGTCGGTGGCGTCGGCCATGGCGAGGGCGCACAGCTCGTCGACGGCCACCCGCAGGGACTCGATCGCCTCCACGTCGAAGGCGCAGTCGTCGGCGATGGTGGCGGCCAGGATCCGCACGTGTCGAAGGTAGGCGGTGGTGGCCGGGACGGTCAGCTGGGCCGACGCTCGGCTGGGCAGTTGGGGCATGGTGGTTCCGTTCTACAGTGCTGGGGCGTCGGGTACGAGCCCGATCGATCTGAGATGTCCGTGCAACCGTCCACCCGCCGCTTCACCACCCGCCACCTGGCGTCGCTCGGTGCGCTCGCCACGGTGCGAGAGGAGTTCGCGGGCTGGCTGGCCGGCCTGACCACCTCGGAGGAGAAGGTCGAGGACCTCTCCGTGGTCATCAGCGAGTTGGGCGCCAACGCCGTGCGCGGCACGCCCGAGGGCCGCGAGCCCGCCACGGTGGCGGCCTGGGTGGAGGACCGGGGCGACGACCGCCTGCTGATCCTCGAGGTGGCCAACCGGGTCGAGGAGCTCGCGATCCCCGACGCCGACTGGGACTTGGAGGACCCGTTGCGCACGGGTGGCCGGGGCCTGCTGCTGGTGTCCGCCTTCGTCGACGACGTCCACGTCGAGGTCGATGGCGACGTGCTGATCATCCGCTGCACCAAGGCCGTCTGAGCCGGCCGGGCGCGGCGCAGCGGGCGCGACGGGGATCGCCGCGCCCATCACCGCTCAGCGCTCGATGGTGACGTGATCGGCGAGGCCGGTCACCGACAGCAGCTTCTCGAGCCCCTTGGAGGGGTTCCGCAGGACGAGCCCGCCGCCGCTGCCCATGAGCCGCCGGTGGGTGTCGGCGATGACCCGCAGGCCGGCGGAGTCGACGAAGGTCACCGCCCCGACGTCGAGGACCGCCGTGGTCGCGGTCTCATCGAGCGCGTCGTCGATGCGGGACTGCAGGTACGGCGAGGTGTGCGGATCGAGGTCGCCGGTCAGCACGAAGGTGGGCCGGTCGCCCTCCTCGATGCTGACCTGGAGGCGGTCCTGCGGGGTGGGTGTGGGTTCGCTCATCTGGTGCTCCACTGGCCGGTGTCGGTGGGGTTGGGCGGCACCGTACTCCGGGCGCCGGGGCGGGACGGGGGGTCAGTCGCCGGATCGCAGCAGGCGCTGCACCTTCGCCGCGACCTGGTCGATGCCGTGCCTGACGGTCTCGACGACATCCTCACGCGGTTCCTCGGAGGCGTCGGGGGATCCGGGGACGGCCGCCGCAGTCGCGCCGTCTCGGGTCCGTACGTCCTGGGGTGCCATGTCCTCTCCCTGCCGCTCCCGGTCCTCGGTCCGCACGCGCAGCGGACCGCCTGGCGGCGTTCTTTCCCAGCTGCCGCCACCCGTAGAACCGCCCTGCTGTGGTGACCGGGTCTCCGCCACTTGCGTTCTAGCGAGCGGCCGCCGCGGGTAGCGATGGCGGCAGTCGGGCAGCATCGGGCAGCCCGGGAACCCAGGAGTGACATCCCATGGCCACCGGCACCTCCATCTTCCTCATCGCCCTCGGCGCCATCTTGACCTTCGCGGTCGATGCCAGCGTCTCCGGGCTCGACCTGCAGACGGTCGGCGTCATCTTGATGATCGCCGGCGTGATCGGCGTCATCGTGTCGCTGATCTGGATCGACCGGGCGACCGCGCCTCGCACCGAGCGCCGCGTCGTCGACGAGCACCACACGCACGAGCGCATCTGACCTGACGGGCCACGGCCCGGAGCTCACTCCAGGACTCGACCGGGGCAGCGCCTGCAGGCGCTGCCCCGGTCGCGTCCCGGTACGGTGCGGGGATGGCACGACCCCGGTTCCGCTACTCGCGCTGGGACGGGACCCAGGTCGGCTTCGACCTCGACGCCGACGCCGTGTTCGAGCAGATCACCGACGATCTCCTGTACCACGGCGACCTGAACGCCGCCCTGCGGCGCCTCATGCAGCAGGGCTTCCAGGACCGCGACGGCAGCGAGGTGCAGGGCCTGCGCGAGCTGATGCAGCGCCTGCGCGACGCCCGCCGCGAGCGGCTCGAGAACACGAACCTCGGGGGCGTCTACGACGAGATCTCCGACACCCTCCGCGACATCGTCGACCAGGAGCGGACGGCGCTCGACCGGCGCCTCGACGAGGTCCGGCAGTCCGGTGACGCCCGCCAGCAGGAGCTGGCCGAGGCCACCACGGCCGAGAAGCACATGCACCTCGACATGCTCCCGGCCGACCTCGCCGGCCAGGTCCAGAGCCTGTCGCAGTACGACTTCGAGTCGGCCGAGGCCCAGCAGCGCTTCGACGAGCTCATGGACAAGCTCCGCCAGCAGCTCGCCCAGCAGTACTTCGACCAGATGGCCGGCGCCATGTCGAACCCCGACCCCGCCGCCATGCAGCGCACCAAGGACATGATGGCGGCGCTCAACGAGCTGCTCGAGAAGCACCAGCGGGGGGAGGACACGCCCGAGGACTTCCAGCGGTTCATGGACGACTACGGCGACTTCTTCCCGGAGGACCCCAAGGACGTCGAGGAGCTCCTGCGGGCGATGGCCGAGCGCATGGCGCAGATGCAGGCGATGCTCAACTCGATGACTCCCGAGCAGCGGGCGCAGCTCCAGGGCCTCGCCGAGCAGCTGCTCGAGGACATGGACCTCAACTTCCTGGCCAGCCAGCTCGGGCAGAACCTCCAGCAGATGTTCCCGCAGCTCGACTGGAACCGGTCCTACGACTTCTCCGGCGACAACCCGATGGGATTCGCCGAGGCAGCGCAGATGATGGCCGAGCTCGGCGACCTCGACCAGCTCGAGAACCTGCTCCAGTCGGCCACCCAGCCCGGGGCGCTCGCCGAGGCCGACCTCGACCGGGCCCGGGAGCTGCTGGGCGACGACGCGGCGCGCTCGCTCGAGCAGCTGTCGAAGCTGGCCAAGCAGCTGGAGGAGGCGGGTCTCATCCAGACCAAGGAGGGTCGCCTCGAGCTCACGCCAAAGGGCCTGCGCCGCATCGGCGACAACGCCCTCGACGACCTGTTCTCGAAGCTGGCCAAGGACAAGCTCGGTCGCCACCAGGTCGCCGCCACCGGCACCGGCCACGAGCGCACCTACGACACCAAGGCCTACGAGTGGGGTGACCCGTTCAACCTCCACATCGGCCGCACCGTGCGCAACGCCGTGAGCCGGTCCGGCGCCGGCACGCCGGTGCAGCTGACGCCCGACGACTTCGAGATCGAGCGCACCGAGACCATCGTGCGCTCGGCCACCGTGCTGATGCTCGACCTGTCGCTGTCGATGCCGATGCGCGACAACTTCCTGCCCGCCAAGAAGGTCGCCATGGCCCTGCACGCCCTGATCTCGGGGCAGTACCCGCAGGACTACCTCGGTCTCGTCGGCTTCTCGAAGGTCGCCCACGTGCTCACACCCCAACAGCTGCCCGAGGTCAGCTGGGACTACGACTACGGCACGAACATGCAGCACGGCCTGCAGCTCGCCCGCCAGCTGCTCTCGCGCCAGAGCGGCACCAAGCAGATCATCATGATCACCGACGGGGAGCCCACCGCCCACTACGAGCCCGGGATGTCGCAACCGTTCTTCAGCTACCCGCCGGTGCAGGAGACGATCGATGCCACCGTGCGTGAGGTGATCCGTTGCACGAAGGACCACATCCGCATCAACACGTTCATGCTCGACGCCACCCAGTACCTCAAGACCTTCATCGAGCGCATCACGCGGATGAACGGGGGCCGGGCCTTCTTCACCACGCCCGAGACCCTGGGCGACTACGTGCTGGTCGACTTCGTGGAGCACAAGCGGGCACAGCGCACCCGAGCGCGCCGCTGACGCAGCGACCTCAGGCGCGCAGGCGGAGCACGGCCGCGGCCCAGGCGACCTTGTCGCACAGGTTGTCGAAGGCCGACACGGCGGAGCCGGTGGCCTCGAGGCGCCGGCGCTCGAGCTCGTCGGCGAGGGCCTCGGTGAGCTCGAGCACGACGGCGTCCACGCCGTCGCCGGGCAGCCGGGCGGCGTCGGGTGGGCGGGACCCGGTGCGCGACGTGGCGGCGTAGGCCTCGACGGCGTCGGCGAGCAGGGCCACCGCCCGGAAGTCGTGCCCCGCCAGCCAGGCGGTGGCACCGGCCCGCCGGGAGGCGTGGGCCTCGCGCAGCGCCACCTCGTGGGAGAGGTGGTAGAGGTCCCGCCGGGACCGCCGCAGCTCGTGGTGCTCCCAGTCCTGGATCACCCGCCCTGGCTACCAGGTGGGGGTGCTTGACATCGCGGCGCATCCCGGGGAGGTCGTGGCGCGGGTGCGGCCAGGGGCGCGCGTTCAGGATCAACTGCACGAGAATCCCAGGTCTCCCTTGCATCCGGCGCTGATCTCGGCGATGATCACACCGTTGTAATTACACGTCTGGTAGGGGATCGGCGAGGGGGAGCCTGCACCCGGAGCCTGCCAGCACACGACAGAGAGGTCCGGCCGATGCACGTCCCCGTGGACATCGCCAGCCAGTCCGACGCCCGCCAGAGCGACCACCGGGTCTGGCAGGAGTACGCGAACTGCCTCGGGGTGGATCCCGACCTGTTCTTCCCGGAGCGCGGCGCGTCCACGAGGGAGGCCAAGGAGGTCTGCCGGGGCTGCGTCGTGCGCGACGAGTGCCTCGAGTACGCCCTGTCGAACGGCGAGAAGTTCGGCATCTGGGGCGGGATGAGCGAGCGCGAGCGCCGGCGCATCCGCCGGGCCCGGGCGATCGCCCGCCGCGCCGCCGCCGAATCCGCCTGATCGCCCAGCCCGCGCGCCGGGCCCGCCACCCGCGCCCCGTGCCGCTTCCCCCTCCGGCACGGGGCGCGCCGCGTCCGGGCAGCGCCGGACCGCACCCTCGGTAGGTTGGCCCGGTGGGCAGCGACGGGCGCCGGGAACCGGACCGGGACCGCCGTCGTTGGCAGGGACGAGGTGGCGACCGCATCCCGACCTGGGAGGAGGTCGCCCGCGACGAGGGTGACTTCATCTACACGGTCGCCTACCGGCTGACCGGCAACCGTGAGGACGCCCAGGATCTGGTGCAGGAGGTGCTGGTGCGGGTGCAACGAGGGCTGCGGACCTACCGGCCCGGATCGCTGCGCGCGTGGCTCGGCCGCATCACGACGAACGCCTTCCTCGACGACGCCCGGCGCCGCACCCGGCGCCCGGTGACGGCGCTGCCCGACGACCCCGACACCGTGCTCCCGGCCGCTCCCGACGCCGCCGAGTCCGCCGATGCCGAGCGCCTGCCCGACCACGTCGAGGCGGCGCTGGCGGCGCTGCCCCGCGAGTTCCGCGTCCCGGTGGTCCTGGCCGACGTCGTCGGGCTCTCCTACGCCGAGATCGCCGAGGAGCTCGACGTGCCCCTCGGCACGGTGCGCAGCCGGATCCACCGGGGACGGCTCGCCCTGCGGGAGGCGCTGGCGTGACCCCCTGGCCCGGCGAGCACCCCGACGACCTGCTCAGCGCGCACGTGGACGGCGAGCTCGACGCGCCGGTGGCCGCCGCCGTGGGCTCGCACCTCGCCTCCTGCGCCACGTGCCGGGAGGCCGAGGCGGGCCTGCGCGACGCCCGCGCCCTCGTGCGGTCGCTGCCCACGGTCGACGGCGCGCCGGTGATCGAGGGCTTCCTCGCCCGGCACCGGGCCGTGATCCGTCTGGGGGCCGGCTTCGTCGCCATCACCTCGCTCGGGCTCGCCGGCTTGGCACTCAACGCCGCCACGCACCGCGAGGTGGTGGTCCCGCCGGTCGATGCGCTGGTCGCCGCCCACCAGGCGTCGGCGCCCACCGAGGTCGCCGATCTCGATCGCAAGCTCACCGCGCCCTACGGCGCGCCGCCCGGCCTGATCGGCTCGGCCCGCCAGCTGAGCCGGCACGAGGCCTACGACGGGACCGACGTCGGCGCCGTGGTGTACCGCGACGACGACATCCGCCTGTCGGTGTACCAGCAGCCCGGTCGCCTCGACTGGGACGCCCTCCCGGCAGGCCGGACCGTGGCGGTGGGTGACCAGCGCGTCTGGTTCCGGTCGGGCGCCCCGGTGGTGGCGGTGACCGAGAAGGGCGACCTCGTGCTCACGCTCGTCTCGGACGACCGTCCCGCGGTGCTGACGGCCGTCGGGGGGATGCCCGGATGGGAGCGCCGCACCGCCTGGGACCGGGTCCACGACGCCTGCCAGCGCTTCGCCGGCGTCTTCCGCCTCGACGGGTGAGCGCCGGCGCCCGTCCCGCTCCCGGGGGGCCGGTCAGCCGGCGACGGCGTCGACGGGCTGCTGGCGACGCTTCAGGATGCGGCGGCGCTCGCGCTCGGAGGCCCCGCCCCACACCCCGTGGTCGATGCGGTGCTCCAGCGCGTACTCGAGGCACGTGCCCCGCACGGGGCACGACGCGCAGATCCGCTGGGCCAGCGTCACCCCCACCCCGTCACTCGGGAAGAAGACCTCCGGCGGGTGGTTGCGGCAGCTGCCGTCGTTCATCCAGGGCGTGTCCATCAGGCGACCTCCACCTGTTCTACGTAGCCGGCGACGATTCGGTTCCCGAACGCCAGAAACCCATCGACAGGTTCGGAATCCGGCGCCGACCAGCGACACTGGATGCATGGAGCCACTGGCATGAGCGCCACCGACGAACCGCAGATCACCCCGCCGCCCCCGCCCGCGCCGCCGACGCGCCCCGCCATGGCCGACCTCGGCGCGCCGGCGTCCTGGCCGCGCCTCGAGCCACCGCCCCACCCGGGCGACCGCGACCGGGCGGTAGGTCGGGCCGGGCTGGTCGGCGGCCTGGTCGGAGCGCTGGTGTCGCTCATGATCCTCGGCATCGCCGCGCTGTGGCCGACCGGCGGCGACGGCGACGCGGCCCGGCCGATCGTCCCCACCGGGGGTGCGGCGGTCGACGTCGGCGCGGTCCTGTCGGCGGTCGAGCCGTCCGTCGTGTCGATCGAGACCCGCAGCAGCATCGCCGAGGGCCAGGCCGGCGCCGGCTCCGGCATCGTGCTCACCCGTGACGGCCTCGTGCTGACCAACGCCCACGTGGTCGCCGGGCTGAACGAGATCCAGGTCGGCCTGTTCGGTGGCGAGCGGGCACCCGCCGTGCTCGTCGGGTCGTTCCCGGAGGCCGATGTCGCCCTCATCCAGATCGAGGGCAGGGACGACCTCGCGCCGGCGACGCTCGGGTCCTCCGCCGACCTGCAGGTCGGCCAGGAGGTGATCGCCATCGGCAACGCGCTGAACCTCGGCGGCCGCCCCACGGTGACCCGCGGGATCGTCTCCGCGCTCGACCGCAGCCTGAGCGCCGAGGGGATCACGCTGTCGAACCTCGTGCAGACCGACGCCGCCATCAATCCGGGCAACAGCGGCGGTCCTCTCGTCGATGCGGCCGGGCAGGTCGTCGGGGTCAACACGGCCATCATCGGAGACGCCCAGAACATCGGCTTCTCGATCGCCATCGACACGGTGAAGCCGCTCATCGAGGAGATCCGGGCGGGCGGTGGCGACGTGCGCGGCGACCAGGCGTTCCTCGGGGTCAACACCACCGACGTGGCCGACGAGCCCTTCGCCAACCGCAGCCGCTTCGGCATCACCGTCGACGAGGGCGCCTTCGTGCAGAGCGTGGTGCCGAACAGCGCGGCGGCGGAGGCCGGCCTGGAACCCGGCGACGTGGTCGTCGGCATCAACGGGGAGCCCACCCCCGGCGCCGCGCGCGTCGGCGAGATCGTGCGGCAGCTCCGCCCCGGCGACCAGGTCACGGTCGACGTCGTGCGCCTGGGCGAGCTGCTCCAGGTCACCGCCACGCTGGGCCGGCGGGGCTAGCTCCCTGTGGGGTGGTGCGGGGCGGGGGCTACGGTGGGGATCCTCGCCCGCGCCCTCGACCGGAGAGCCGATGTCCTACATCGACACCGAAGAAGCCCCCCTCCCGCCAGTGGCTCATGCCCGCCTGGTCTACCTGGGTCCCGTCGCGCCGCACTGGGACATCCAGTCCGACTGGGGCGACGAGGGGCTCATCGAAGCGTTCCGCTCGCGGGTGCGGGCCCGCCTCGTGCTGCTCCCGCCCCACGATCCGCAGTTCCGCCGCAACCGCGAGCGCGTCAACCGCGACGCAGAGCGCGAGCGCATCGCGCTGGACTGGGACCTGGGCTACCCCGAGGACTGAGGGGTCCGGTGCCCGCTCCGGTGGTCGGCATCGACCTGGGCGGCACCAAGGTCTTCGGCGCGCTGGTCGACCCGTCCCGCACGGGGCTCCAGGCCGTCGTTGCCGAGTCGAAGATCGCCACGCCCGCCGGTGGCGTCGATGCCGTCCTCGACGCGGTCGAGGCCCTCGTCCGGACCCTGGACGACGCCCCCACCGCCGTGGGCGTGGGCGCTCCGGGTGCGGTGGAGCCGGGCTCGGGACGGGTGCTCGTGGCGCCGAACCTGCCGGGCTTCGAGGGCCCGGTCCCGCTTGCCGAGCTGCTGCGCGCCCGGCTCGGCTGCGAGGTGGTGGTCGGCAACGACGCCAACGTCGCCGTCCTCGGCGAGGTGCGCGCCGGTGCCGCCCTGGGACACGCCGACGTGCTCGGGATCTGGATGGGCACCGGGCTCGGCGCCGGGCTGGTGCTCGACGGCCACCTGCGCAGCGGGCCCCACGGCCTCGGCGGCGAGCTCGGCCACGTGGTCGCCGTCCCCGGCGGCCGGCCCTGCGGGTGCGGGGGCATCGGGCACGTCGAGGCCTACATCGGTCGGCGGGCGCTCGAGGTCGAGGCGCGGCGGCGGCACGCCGGTGGTGAGCCCACCCTCCTGGTGGAGCTCGCCGGCGAGGGGCCGATGAAGTCCAAGGTGTTCCGCAGCGCCTACGACGACGACGATCCGGTGGCCCGGGAGCTCCTCGACGAGGGCTTCGAGGTGCTGGCGCTGGCGGTGGTGAACACCGCCCTCACGGTCGACGTCGGCGCCGTGGTCGTCGGCGGCGGGCTGGGTGAGCGGTTCGCGACCGTCGTCGGCGAGCGCATCGCCGACGCGTTCGCCCGGTTCGGCCACGCCGGCGTGGAACCCGACGTCGTCGGAGCCGCCCTCGGCGACCACGCCGGCGCCCTCGGCGCCGCCTGGCTGGTGGGGGACGGGCGATGACCGACATCGGCACCTCCTGGCCCCTCCCGCCCCACCGCCCCCGGGCGGTCGCGCCCTCCGACGACGGGGTCGCGCTCGCCGACGCACCCGAGCGGTTCTTCAACCGCGAGCTGTCCTGGCTCGACTTCAACGCCCGGGTCCTGGCCCTCGCCGCCGACGCGTCCGTCCCGCTGCTCGAGCGGGCGAAGTTCCTCGCCATCTTCGAGTCGAACCTCGACGAGTTCTTCCAGGTGCGGGTGGCGGGGCTCAAGGACCAGGTCTTCGCCGGGGTCGACCAGACCTCCCACGACGGCCGCTCGGCCGCCGAGCAGCTGCTGGCCATCCGCGACGACGCCCGCGACCTCGCCCTCGAGCAGCACCGCATCCTCAACGATGAGATCATCCCGCAGCTCGCCGATGAGGGGATCCACTTCCGGGCCTTCACCGAGCTCGACGACGCGGCCTGCAAGGCGCTCTACGAGGTGTTCGAGGAGCACATCTTCCCGGTGCTCACCCCGCTGGCCGTCGACCCGGGCCACCCGTTCCCGTACATCTCGAACCTGTCGCTGAGCCTCGCCGTCACCGTGCTCGACCCCGAGACGCGCGAGAAGCGCTTCGCCCGGGTCAAGGTGCCGTCGAACCTCGACCGCTACGTCCGCCTCCCGGGGTCGGTGGCGTCGTTCGTGCCGCTCGAGCAGGTCATCGCCGCCCACCTCGACGAGCTCTTCCCCGGCATGGACATCGTCGAGCACGCCGCCTTCCGCGTGACCCGCAACGCCGACCTCACCCTCGAGGAGAACGAGGCCGACGACCTGCTCGCCGCCGTCGAGGTCGAGCTGCGCCGTCGGCGCTTCGGGCGCGCCGTGCGCCTGGAGGTCGAGGCCGGGATGAGCGACGACCTGCGCGACCTGCTCCTGCGCGAGCTCGACATCGTCGAGGACGACGTGTACGAGCTCCCGGGACCACTCGACCTGACGGCGCTCTGGGTCGTGCACCGCCTCGACCGCCCGGATCTCAAGGACCCGCCGTGGCAGGGGATCACCCAGTCCCGGCTGCTCAAGGACGACGACACGCCGGCCGACTTCTTCGCCGAGATCCGGCGGGGCGACGTCCTCGTCCACCACCCGTACTCGAGCTTCCGCAACTCGGTGGAGGCCTTCCTGCGCCAGGCGGCCGACGACGACGACGTCGTCGCCATCAAGATGACGCTCTACCGCACCTCCGGCGAGAGCTCGATCATCCAGTCGCTGATCCGGGCGGCCGAGTCGGGCAAGCAGGTGGCCGTGCTGGTCGAGCTCAAGGCCCGCTTCGACGAGGCCCGGAACATCGAGTGGGCGAAGCGCCTCGAAGAGGTGGGCGTCCACGTCGTCTACGGCCTCGTCGGCCTCAAGACGCACACGAAGACGATCCTCGTGATCCGCGAGGAACGCGACGGGCTGCGCCGCTACTGCCACATCGGCACCGGCAACTACAACCCCAAGACGGCCACGATCTACGAGGACGTCGGTCTGTTCACCACCGATCCGGTGGTCGGCACCGACGTGTCGCAGCTCTTCAACTACCTCACCGGCTTCGGCCGCGCGGTCGACTACGACAAGCTCGTCGTGGCTCCGGGCCACCTGCGCACCAAGATGGCGGAGCTCATCGCCAACGAGGCCTCGCACGGCGGCGACGGGCGGATCATCGCCAAGATGAACTCGCTGTCCGACCCGGGGATGATCGACGAGCTCTACGCCGCGTCCCGGGCGGGTGCCGAGATCGACCTGATCGTGCGCGGGATCTGCTCGCTGCGGCCAGGCGTTCCGGGGCTCTCCGAGACCATCCGGGTCCGCTCCATCGTCGGGCGATACCTGGAGCACAGCCGCATCTACCACTTCGCCAACGGCGAGGGCCCGGGGGAGCCGCTGTGGCTCATCGGCTCGGCCGACCTGATGGGGCGCAACATCAACCGCCGCGTCGAGGCCCTCGTGCCGGTGGAGCACCCGGCCCTGCAGGACCGCCTCCGGGAGATCCTCGACGTGGTGCTGGCCGACGACTGCCTGGCCTGGACGCTCTCCGGTGACGGGCGCTGGACGCGCCTGCGCCACGAGGGCGACGGCTGCGGGACCGACGCCCACACCCGTCTGCAGGAGCTGGCGCTCGGCCGCGCCCGCCGGAGCCGGGAGGCCTGAGCCCGGTGGGAGGCGGCGCCGACGTCGTGCGCGCCGCCGGCGGGGTGCCGTGGCGGCGGCGGGAGGACGGCCTGGTCGAGGTCTTGCTCGTGCACCGGTCCAGGTACGACGACTGGACGTTCCCGAAGGGCAAGCTCGATCCCGGTGAGTCCTGGGAGCAGGCCGCCGTGCGCGAGGTCTGGGAGGAGGCGGCGGTGGTGCCCGTGCTCGGGCCCGAGCTCCCTCCCATCGAGTACCGCGACCGCTTCGGGCGTCCGAAGCGGGTCCGGTACTGGGCGATGCCGGTGGCGGCCGATGCGGGCTTCGTCCCCGGGGACGAGATCAGCGCGCGCCGCTGGGTGCCTGCGGGGGATGCGCCGTCCCTCCTCACGTACCCACACGATCGGGTCGTACTGGCCGCGCTGGTGCGCGCCGACGGCACCTGACCGGCCGAGTTCGTCGTCTCGCGGCGGTCCGTTCACCTCCGCGCCACCTCGGGCAGGTCGGCCGGAAACGTCGTCTTCGTACGGTCCCTCCGTCCCCGGACACCTGTTGTTCCCCGATGGAGGAGAGTCCCCTTGATCCGCACTCGACGCTGGGCATCGCTGATCGCCCTGCTCTGCTCGTTCTCGCTCGTCGCCGCGGCGTGCGGTGACGACGACGACACCGACGCCGCCGACGGCGCGTCCGAGACCACGGCCGGCGACGGCACGGACGAGCCGGGGGGCGGCGACCTCTCCGGCACCATCGTGGTCAGCGGCTCCTCCACGGTGGAGCCCATCTCCATCGCCGTGGCCGAGCGGTTCGCCGAGGAGAACCCGGGCGTCGACATCTCCGTCGACGGCCCCGGCACGGGCGACGGCTTCGAGCTGTTCTGCCAGGGCGAGATCGACATCAACGACGCGTCGTCCAAGATCAAGGCCGAGCAGATCGAGGCCTGTGAGTCGAACGGCATCGAGTTCGTCGAGCTGCAGATCGGCAACGACGGCATCGCGATGATAACGAGCACCGCCAACGACGCCGTCTCCTGCTTGACCCTCGCCGACATCTACGCCCTCGTGGGCCCGGAGTCGCAGGGCTTCTCGAACTGGAGCGATGCCCAGGAGCTCGCCACCGAGCTGGGCTCGAGCACCGAGCTCCCCGACGCACCGCTCGATGTCACGGGCCCCGGTGAGGAGTCGGGCACCTACTCGAGCTTGGTCGAGCTCGTCATCGAGGAGTTCAACGAGGACCGTGAGCAGGAGGCCGAGACCCGGCCCGACTTCCAGGCCTCGGCCGACGACAACGTCATCATCCAGGGCATCCAGGGCTCCGACACCAGCTTCGGCTGGGTCGGCTTCGCCTTCGCCCGGGTGGCCGAGGGCGTCAAGGTGCTCGAGGTCGATGGCGGCGATGGCTGCGTCGCCCCCACGGACGAGACCATCGCCGACAACAGCTACCCGGTCAGCCGGCCACTGTTCATCTACGTCAACCCGGCCAAGGCCGATGAGAACCCGGCCCTCGCGGCGTTCGTCGACTTCTACCTGAACGACGCGATCGACGCCGTCTCGGAGGTCGGCTACGTCGACCTCGCCGAGGAGGATCTCGCGGCCACCCAGGAGCGCTGGACCTCGCGCACCGTCGGCGCGGCGTGACGTAGCGGGAACCACCGCGGCCGAACGGCCGGCCCGTCGCGGGCCGGCCGTTCCCCGCTCCGCCCCCATGCGTTCACCTCTCGTTCACCTGCGTCTGCCCCCATGGCAACCTGTGGTCCGTACTGTTCGCCGTCCCGCGGAACACGAGCACGTCCCCCGACCGGAGGAAGCACGCTTGGCACGCACACGGCGCACCGCACCGTGGCTCGCACTGCTCCCGGCCCTGGCCCCGTCGGCCTGCGGCGATGGCGCCGAGACGGTCGTCGTGAGCGGTTCGTCCACCGTCGAGCCGATCGACGTCCCCGTGGCCGAGGAGCTCACCGCCCCGCTCCCGGAGTCCGAGGTCAGCCCCGAGGTCGGCTACGTGGCGCTGTCCGACGACGAGGACCTGGCCGAGGCCCGAGCCCGCTGGGACGCCCGCACCACTGGAGCCGCATGACCGAGCCCGCCGCCTTCACCGTCGCCGACTTCCATGGCTCGCCGAGGCGCGTGCGCAAGGAGCGTGCGATCCGCACCGTGCTCTTCGGAGCGGCGATGACCTCCATCGTGGTGTCGGCGCTGATCGTGCTCTCCCTGGTCGGCGAAGCCTGGACGTTCGTGAGCCAGGTCGAGCTCGCCGCGCTGTGGACCGACGGCTGGTTCCCCCGCCGGGGCATGTACGACGTCAAGACGCTCTTCGTCGGCAGCCTCATCGTCACCGTCATCGCCATGCTGGTCGCAGTGCCGCTCGGCCTGGGCGCGGCGATCTACCTGTCGGAGTACGCCCCGTCCGCGGTGCGCAAGACCCTGAAGCCGGCGCTCGAGATCCTCGCCGGCATCCCGTCGGTGGTCCTCGGGTTCTTCGCCCTGAGCTTCCTCTCGCCCGAGATCGTCCAGCGGCTACGGGACGACGCCACGCAGTTCAACATCGCTGCTGCCGGCCTCGGCGTCGGGATCCTGACCATCCCGCTCGTGGCGTCGATCTCCGAGGACGCCATGCGGTCGGTGCCGTCGGCACTGCGGGAAGCCTCCTACGGGCTGGGCGCCCGCAAGATCACGACCACCGTCCGGGTGGTGATCCCGGCCGCGGTCTCCGGTCTCGTGGCCGCCTGCATCGTCGCCGTCTCGCGCGCCATCGGCGAGACCATGGTCGTGTTCATCGCCGCTGGCGCCACGGGGGGCTCGCTGTTCAGCACCGACCCCTTCGGTCCGGGCCAGACGATGACCGCGGCCATCGCCTCCCAGGCGGCGGGCACCGACCAGGTGCGTGGCGCCGGCCTCACCTTCCAGAGCCTGTTCTTCGTCGCCCTGCTGCTGTTCCTCGTGACGCTCGTCCTCAACGTGGTGGCCAGCCGGTTCGTCCGGCGGGTGCGCCAGGCCTACTAGGAGCGATCGGCCGATGGCCCTGACCACCCCCGCCGGCTACAGCGGCACGATCGTGCCGGACCAGGTGCGCCGCCAGCTCACCGGGAAGCGCAGCGACATCGCCGGTCGGGCGTTCCTCGCGCTGATCATCTCGGCGCTCACCGCCTCCGTCGTCATCCTCGTCGTGCTCGTGTACGACATGGTGCAGCTGGGGGAGCCCATCCTCACCGGCCGCCTCGGTGACTTCCTCACCGGCAGCCTGCGCTCGCAGCCGGAGGCCTCCGGCGTCCTGCAGGGCTTGCGCGGCACGTTCTTCATCGGCGTCTTCACGGTGGTGTTCGCCTTCCCCCTCGGGATCGGCGCCGCCATCTACATGGAGGAGTACGCCCACGAGACCCGGCTCACCCGGTTCATCGACCTCAGCATCCGGAACCTGGCCGGCGTTCCGAGCGTGGTGTACGGCATCCTCGGGCTCGCCATCTTCGTGAAGGCCCTCGGTGACATCACCGGGCCGGAGGCGCAGGGGCGCTCCGTGATCTCCGCCGGCCTCACCCTCTCGGTCCTCGTGCTGCCCATCGTCATCATCACCGCTGCCGAAGCGCTCCGCGCCGTCCCGGACAGCTTGCGCGAGGCGGGCTTCGGCGTCGGCGCCACCCGGTGGGAGGTCACGCGCGACCACGTCCTCTCCTACGCCGCACCGGGAATCCTCACCGGCACGGTGCTCGCCCTCGCCCGGGCGCTCGGGGAGGCCGCTCCGCTCATCCTCGTGGGCGCCGTCACCGGCTTCCTCTCCGGCGGCACCAGCTTCTCGCTCGAGACGCTCGACGACCGCTTCACGGCGATGCCGATCGTGATCACCACCTGGGCCGGGCGTCCCGGCGCCGACTGGGAGCAGGCCACCGCCGCCGCCATCGTGGTCCTGCTGGTCGTCGTGCTCGCCGCGAACACGTTCGCCATCCTGCTGCGCAACCACTACGAGAAGAAGAGGGGCTGACGTGCCCGACCCCACGACCACGACCACGGAGGCCCCGGTGACCGATCCCACGAGCGCCACGCCCGGGCTGCACCTCGACGTGCGCGGATCCACCCCGGGCGGCGCCACCGTGTTCGACGTCCGCGACACCTCCGTGTACTACGGCGACTTCCGTGCGGTGCGGGACGTGAACCTGACGGTCAAGCAACACCAGATCACGGCGTTTATCGGCCCGTCCGGCTGTGGCAAGAGCACGATGCTGCGCTGCTTCAACCGCATGAACGACCTGATCGACACCGCGCGGGTCGAGGGTCAGATCAGCTACCACGGCGTCGACCTCTACGACCCCGCCGTCAACCCGGTCGAGGTGCGCCGGCGAATCGGCATGGTGTTCCAGAAGCCGAACCCGTTCCCGAAGTCGATCTACGAGAACGTCGCCTACGGCCCGAAGGTGGCCGGCGCGAAGGGCGACATGGACGAGATCGTGGAGCGGGCGCTGCGGGGCGCCGCCCTCTGGGACGAGGTGAAGGACCGTCTCAAGGAGTCGGGGATGAGCCTGTCCGGTGGCCAGCAGCAGCGGCTGTGCATCGCCCGGGCCATCGCCACCGATCCCGAGGTGCTGCTGATGGACGAGCCGTGCTCGGCGCTCGACCCCATCGCCACCGGCAGGATCGAGGATCTCATGCTCGAGATCAAGCAGCAGTTCACCATCATCATCGTGACGCACAACATGCAGCAGGCCGCTCGGGTGTCCGACCGCACGGCGTTCTTCACCACCGAGGTGAACGAGGAGAGCGACCACCGCACCGGCATGCTGGTCGAGTTCGCCGAGACCGACAAGATCTTCTCGAACCCCGACGACGAACGCACGGAGAACTACGTCACCGGGCGATTCGGGTGATGCTCGTGCGCCGGTCGTTCCAGGAAGAGCTCGACCAGCTCCGGCTCCAGGTGGAGCTGATGGGCGTGAAGGTCGACCACAACCTGGAGCGGCTGCGCGTCGTCCTGGCCGACGGCGACGAGGTGGCAGCCGCGGCGGCTGTCGCCTGCGACGACGAGATCGACGCCATGAACGTGAGCCTCACCGAGCGCTGCTACGAGCTGCTCGTGCGAGAGGGGCCGGTGGCGTCGGATCTGCGGTTCATCGTCAGCGTGCTTCGGATCCTCTCCGAGCTCGAGCGCATCGGTGACCTCGCGCTGCGGGTGGTGAAGCTCAACCCCGAGCGCCGACTCTGGTCGAGCACCGCCGTCACCTTCGACATCCTCGTCTCGATGGGCGAGGTCGCCGTCGAGGCCTACCGCGACGCGCTGCGCGCCTGGTCCGCACAGGACCTCGAGCTCGCCACCGACCTCGCGACGCGGGTCCGGGTCATGGACCTGCACTACGAGCGCCTCACGGCCGAGCTGCTGCGCCTCCGCGGAGACGACGCCGTCCGGATCGCCACCGCCACCCTGATCGCCGGTCGCTCCCTCGAGCGCATCGCCGACCACGCGGCGATCATCGGCGCTCGTCTCCGGTACCTGCTCACGGGTGATCCCGACCACCTCTCGGCCGAGGTGCGCTGAGGGTGGATCAGCGCAGCTGGTTCCACGCCGAGCTGGACGAGATCACGCGCGAGATCGTGCTGCTGGCGGCCTACGTCACCGAAGCCATCCCCGCGGCCACCGAAGCCCTGCTGGCCGGCGACATGAGCGCCGCCCAGCGGGTGATCGACCACGACGACGTGCTCGACGCGCTGGCCTTCGACATCGAGGAGCGCTGCTACCGGGTCCTCGCCCGCCAGCAGCCGGTGGCATCGGACCTGCGGGCGCTGATGACGGCGCTGCGCCTGGTGGCGGAGATCGAGCGGTCCGGTGACCTCGTGGTCAACATCTGCAAGGTGCTGTGCGCGCTGCGGGCCCCGGAGCTGTCGCCCGAGATCCGGGGCGTCGTCGCGCGCATGGGCGAGGAGGCGGCGCTCCTCTACCGGGGCTGCATGGACGCCTACGCCGAGGGAGACGCCGCGCTCGCTGGCAGCCTCGACGCGCTCGACGACACGCTCGACGCGCTCCACGCCACCTTCCTCGACGCCGTCGTCCGATGGGGCGAGACGGGCGCCGTCCGACCCGCGATCCAGCTGGCGCTCATCGGTCGGTACTACGAGCGGATCGGTGACCACGCCGTCAACATCGGCGAGCGCGTCCGGTACCTCATCGAGGGTGAGCTGCCCGTGCACGGGAGCCGCCGGTGAGCAGCGCCGCCGCCGTCATCCTTGCGGCGACCATCCCGAGCGCCGCGCTCCTCGTCGTCCTCGTCGCCGGCTGGCGTGCCCGCCGGCGCACCC
>Ga0208490_100435_pt1 | contig 26361 bp, 25 predicted proteins | sample SubbioAug_CSWold_FD_184818 | JGI IMG/M metagenome (GOLD analysis project Ga0208490, IMG submission 184818) | Serpentinite rock and fluid subsurface biosphere microbial communities from McLaughlin Reserve, California, USA - CR11Aug_CSWold (SPAdes) | ecosystem: Environmental > Terrestrial > Deep...
GCCGGGGCCCGTTCCGCGTCTGGCGTCCCACCGCTTCTGGTACCACGTTGTCCGATCGGCGACCGGCCGAGGTGGGCCCAGAAGCAGATCGGGGTGAGGGCGGCTACGCCGTGGGGAGGTGGGCCGGCCGGCGCTGCTCGAACTCGGTGATCTCGTCGGCCAGCTGGAGGGTGAGGCCGATGTCGTCGAGGCCCTCGAGGAACCGGTGCTGGGTGCCCTCGTCGAGGGGGAACGTGGTCTCCACGTCGCCGGCGCGCAGGGTGCGGGTGGCGATGTCGATCTCGAACACGGTGGTCGGGTCGGCCTCCACCATCCGCATGAGCCGCTCGCCGGTCTCGGCGTCGACCTGCACCGGCACCAGGCCGTTCTTGGTGCAGTTGTTGCGGAAGATGTCGCCGAAGCGGGGCGAGATCACCGCCTCGAACCCGTACTGCTGGATGGCCCACACGGCGTGCTCCCGGGACGAGCCGGTGCCGAAGTTCGGGCCGCCGATCAAGACGTTGGCCCCCTGGAACTGCTCCTGGTTGAGCACGAAGCCAGGGTCGTCGCGCCACTCCGAGAACAGCCCCTTCTCGAACCCGGTCCGCTCGACCTGCTTCAGCCAGTCGGACGGGATGATCTGGTCGGTGTCGACGTCGGAGCGGTCGAGGGGGACCGCGGTGCCTTCGATGGTGCGGACAGCGCGCATGTCTCAGTTCTCCAAGTCGGCGGGGGTGGCGAAGTGGCCGGCGATGGCCGTGGCGGCGGCGACGGCGGGGGACACGAGGTGGGTGCGCCCGCCGCGGCCCTGGCGGCCCTCGAAGTTGCGGTTCGAGGTGCTGGCGCAGCGCTCCCCGGGGGCGAGCTTGTCGGGGTTCATGGCCAGGCACATCGAGCAGCCCGGCTCACGCCAGTCGAAGCCGGCCTCGACGAAGATCCGGTCGAGGCCCTCGGCGACGGCCTGCTCCTTCACCTTGAACGAGCCGGGGACGATCATCGCCCGGTTGATGGAGACCTTCCGGCCCTCGGCCACCTCGGCCACGGCGCGGAGGTCCTCGATGCGGCCGTTGGTGCACGAGCCGATGAAGACGGTGTCCACCGGGACCTGCTTCATCGGCGTGCCGGCGGCGAGGCCCATGTAGTCGAGGGCCCGCTCGGCGGCGTTGCGCTCGGTGGCGTCGACCATGGCGTCGGGGTGGGGGACCTCACCGGTGATCGGCACGACCTGGCCCGGGTTCGTGCCCCAGGACACGTGCGGGGTGATCTCGGCCGCGTCGATCACCACCTCCTTGTCGAAGGCGGCGTCGTCGTCGGTGACGAGGGTGCTCCAGTCGGCCACCGCGGCGTCCCAGTCGGCGCCGCTCGGGGCGTGCGGGCGACCCCGCAGGTACTCGAAGGTGGTCTCGTCCGGGGCGATGAGGCCGGCCTTGGCGCCCATCTCGATGGACATGTTGCAGACGGTCATGCGGCCCTCCATGGAGAGGGAGCGGATGGCCGAGCCGCGGTACTCGATCATGTGGCCGATGCCGCCGCCGGTGCCGATGCGGCCGAGGATGGCGAGCACCACGTCCTTGGCGGTGACGCCCGGCTGCAGGTCGCCCTCGACGGTGACGGCCATGGTCCGGGGCCGGGACTGGGGCAGCGTCTGGGTCGCGAGCACGTGCTCGACCTCGGAGGTGCCGATGCCGAAGGCGATGGCGCCGAAGGCGCCGTGGGTCGAGGTGTGGGAGTCGCCGCAGACCACGGTCATGCCCGGCTGGGTGAGCCCCTGCTCGGGGCCGATGATGTGCACGATGCCCTGGCCGGGGTCGCCCATGGCGTGGCACGTGATGCCGAACTCGGCGCAGTTCGCCGCCAGCGTGTCCATCTGCTTCTTGGAGATGGGATCGGCCACCGGCTGGTCGATGTCGGCCGTGGGGACGTTGTGGTCCATCGTCGCCAGGGTGAGGTCGGGTCGGCGGACCGTGCGGCCGGCGAGGCGGAGCCCGTCGAAGGCCTGGGGTGAGGTGACCTCGTGGACGAGGTGGAGGTCGATGTACAGGAGGTCCCCGTCGTCGCCCGAGTGCACGAGGTGGCGGTCCCACACCTTCTCGCTCAACGTCTTGCCGGCCATGGCTGCTCCTTGAGGTGTCTCACATCGTGGGATAAGGTTCCCGTCTGATGGACACTGTAAGCGGGATCGGCGTGCTCGACAAGGTCGTCGCCATCCTGCGCGTGGTCGGCGAGGGGCCGGCGACCTTCCGGGAGCTGTGCGATCGCACCGGGATCAGCCGGGCCACGGCCCACCGCCTGGCCCAGGGCATGGAGGTGGTCGGGCTGCTGCGCCGGCGCGACGACGGTGCCTACACCCCTGGTCTCGCCCTCATCGGTCTCGGCCGGTCGGCGCTCGAGTCGTTCCCGCTCACGACCGTCGCCGCCCCGGTGCTGCGGCGCCTGCGGGACGGGACGGGCGAATCCGCCCAGCTCTTCGTCACCGAGGAGGGCGAGCGCCTCTGTGTCGCCGCCGTCGACTCGGGCCACGAGCTGCGCACCATCGTCCCCGTCGGCGCCCGCCTGCCGATGGACGTCGGGTCCGCAGGCCGGGTCCTCGGCGGCGACGTCGGCCCCGGCGGTTGGCTCGAGTCCGTCGGCGAGCGGGCACCGGGGGTCGCGTCGGTGTCGGCCCCGGTGTGCGACGGCGACGGCCGGATCCTGGCGGCGATCAGCGTGTCGGGCCCGATCGAGCGGGTGACCCGTCGACCGGGGGAGCGGTTCGGGGCAGTGGTCGTGGCCGCCGCCGGCGAGGTCGAGGCCGGCCTGGCGCATCGCCTCTGAGATCGGGACGTCCGACCCTGTTCCCCCGAGCCGGGCGGGGTACCTTCCAGGTGCGGGACGACGGCGCGAGCTGGCGTAGACGGGTAGGCGATTGCGCAGCGAGGTGGCTGCGACGAGGCGACGGAGAGCCGTGAGCACCAACCGCGACGGTGAGGACCTGCACACCGTCGACGCACGCGCCCTCCCGGCGCTGTTCGACACGGTCCTGGACCAGTCCGCCACCGGCGTGATGGTCTTCGACGAAGACCTGCGCCTCGCCTACGTCAACGAGGTGGCGGCGCGGGTCGGTGGCTACTCGCGGGCCGTGTACCTCGGGAAGCGCCTGGTCGACCTGCACCCCCAGATCGCGGTCCAGGCCGAGCCGGCCATCGCCCAGGCGTTCGCCGCGCAGGAGCCCGTCACCAACGAGGAGCTGGTGTGGGAGTCGCCCAACCCTCCGCACCAGCGGCGCTACTGGCAGGTCACCTACGTGCCCGTGCGCTCCGCCGCCGACGAGCGGTACGTGGCGGCGATCTACGTCGAGACGACCCAGACCCGTCGCGCCCACGAGCGGTTGGCGCGCCTGCTCGATGCGCTGCCGACCTTCGTGGGGATGTGCACGCCCGACGGCAACCTGCTCGAGGCGAACGCGGCGACCCTCGCCGCGACCCAGCTGACCCGGGAGGAGGTCGTGGGGTTCCCGCTGTGGGAGGCCTCGTGGTGGCGCGACGATCCGGCCGTGCGGACCCAGCTCCACGAGATGCTGGCGACGGCGCAGACGGGGGAGGCGGCCCGGGCCGACATCACGGTGCGCCTGGAGGACGGACGCCAGCGCACCATCGACTTCCAGCTCGTCCCGATCGTGGAGCACGGCGTGGTCACGGCGCTGGTCCCGTCCGGCATCGACATCACCGAGCGCATCGTCGAGCGCGACCGGCTCCAGGCCCTGGCTGCGATGTCGCGGCACCTGAACGGCGCGCTCACGACGTCGCAGGTCGCCCGGTTGATCGTCGCCAACGCTCCAGGCGTCATCGACGCCGACTTCGTCAACGTCGCGCTGCTCGACGCCGAGCGACACGAGCTGCGGTTGGTCCACCCGCTCATGGACGCCGACATCGAGGAGCGCTGGGGCACGGTGAGCCTCGAAGGGCCCCGGACCACCATGCACGACGTCCTCGACACCGGTGAGTCCGTGCTCGTGGGCCGCGACGAGCGCAGCCGCCGCTACCCCGAGCTGGTCGCGGACACCGATCGCGTGGGACTGGACAGCACCGCCGGCGTGCCGCTGGTGGACGAGCTCGGCGACGTGTTCGGCGTGCTGGGGGTGGGCTGGACGGAGCCGATCGAGTTCGTCGACGAGGTGCGGCTGCGACTCGACCTGCTCGCCGACCTGTGCAGCCACGCGCTGCGCCGGGCGCAGCGGACGGAGGCGCGGGACCTGCTCGTCCAGGAGCTGCAGGCCGAGGTGCTCGCGACGCCCGATGCGTCCCGCACGCTCGACGTGGCGCTGGCGTACGAGCCGGCCCGCGGCGACATCGGCTTCGGGGGCGACTGGTACGACGTGATCGAGATCAACGAGTCGTGCACCGCGCTCGTGGTCGGGGACGTGGCCGGGCACGGGATCACCGCCGCGGCCCGGATGACCGAGGCGAAGGCCACCATCCGCACCCTGGTGCTCAACGTGGACCACCCGGACGTGATCCCGGCCGCGAACCGGTCGCTGGCGCACTTCGACTCGGGCTACATCGCCACGGCGGCGGTGGCGTGGATCGACGACGACGCCAAGACCCTCGAGTGGCGCCTCGCCGGCCACCTCCCGCCGGTGCTGCGCGCACCCGACGGTGCGGCCTGCCTGCTCGGTGGCGTGCGCCACCCGCCCATCGGCACGGCCACGGTCGCCCACGAGCAGGACGCGATCGCGTTCCCCTCGGGCTCGCTGCTCGTGCTCTACACCGACGGGCTCATCGAGCGCCGGGGGGAGGACATCGACGTCGGCCTCGAGCGGCTGCGCGACATCGTCGACCAACTGCCGGCCGAGTGCTCGGCGGTCGAGGCGCGCGATGCGATCCTGGCTGCGCTGCAGGTGGACGAGCGCCAGGACGATGTCGCCATCGTCGTGGTCCGCAACCGCTGACCCAGCAGCTCGCTACCGCATCGCCCCGCGGTCGGCATGGGTGTGGCGCAGGGCTCGGAGGAGGGCGGGGACGAAGCGGTTGGCGCCGGTGACGCAGGCGGCGTGGTCGGCGGACACGTCGACGAGCTGGGCGCCGGGGATGCCCGCGTGCAGCTCGATCTGGCGGGCGGGGGAGACCACCTGGTCGCGCGTGGTGCGCACGACCGACACCGGGACGTCGATGTCGCCCAGCCAGGGCCGGGCGTCGAAGCGCCCGAGCGACGCGCCGGCGCCGGCGATGGCGGCGGGGTCGCCCCGACCGATCTCGTCGCGGGCCCAGCGGCCGAAGGGGTCCTGGTCGAGCCGCCGCCCGAGCAGCCGGGCCGCGACCGCTCGGCGCACCGGCAGCGGCGTGAAGCGGGCGGCGTCGGCGAAGACGGGCAGCATCGAGAACACGGCCGCCTCGGCTCCCGGGGCCCGGAAGTAGGGCGCCGTGGCGCACAGGACCAGCCCGTCGACCAGGTCGCGGTGGCGGTGCCAGGTGAGCAGCGCGATCGGCCCGCCCATCGAGTAGCCCACCGGCGTGATGCGGTCGATCCCGAGCACGTGGCACAGCGAGGCGACGTCGTCGGCGCAGTCGGCCAGCCGGAACCGCCGGCGGGACCGCAGGCCGCGCCCGTGACCGCGGTGGTCGATCGCGAGCACGCGGTAGCGACGGCCGAGGGCCTCGTAGCAGGCGAACCAGTTCAGGTCGGCCGACACCGTCCAGCCGTGCAGGAGGACGATGGTGGGCGCGCCGGGCGGACCGGCCAGCTCGCGGACGAACGTGGTGCCGCGACCGGGCAGCTCGATGCGACGGCCCGGTGGCAGGTGGATGCCGTGGGGCGTCGAGCCCTGCGTGGCGCTCACCCGATGCCGGCGATCTCCACCGACAGGGTGGCGCCGGTGGGCGTCTCGTACCGCACGGTGTCGCCGGTCTTCTTGCCCATCAGGGCCGTGCCCAGCGCGGAGCCGGGGCTGATCACCTCGTGGTCGGTGCCCCGCTCCTCGATGGAGCCGATCAGGAAGCGCTCGGTGTCGTCGTCGCCCTCGTAGCGGATCTCGACCACGGAGCCGACCTGAACCTCGTCGCGGTCGCTCGGGTCCACGATGACGTGGTTCTCGAGGATGGCGGCCAGGTGCATGATGCGGCCCTCCATCTTGCCCTGCTCCTCCTTGGCGGCGTGGTAGTCGCCGTTCTCGGAGAGGTCGCCCAGCTCGCGGGCGGTCTCGATCTTGCGGGCGATGTCGACGCGCCCGCGGGTGGTCAGGTCCTCGTGCTCGGCCTTCAGCCGGTCGTACGCGGCCTGCGTCAGCTCGTGCGTGTCAGCCATCAGACGAGGTTATCGGTGCCTTCGCATCGGTCGGCCACAGGCTTCTACCTTGGCGGCCATGAGCCACAGGATCGCCGTCATCGGTGGGGACTACATCGGGCCCGAGGTCGTTGCCGAGGGGCTGAAGGTGATGGAGGCCGCCGGGGTCGACATCGACGCCACCCACTTCGACCTGGGCGCCCAGCGCTGGCAGCGCGACGGCGAGGTGCTGTCCGACGAGACCATGGACGAGCTGCGCGGCTTCGACGCCATCTACCTGGGCGCCGTCGGCGGCATCCCCGGCGAGATCCCGGGTGGGCTCATCGAGCGCGGGATCCTGCTCAAGATGCGCTTCGAGTTCGACCAGTACATCAACCTGCGCCCGTTCCTGCTCACCGAGCAGGGCATCGACTTCCAGGTGATCCGGGAGAACACCGAGGGCACCTACGCCGGCGAGGGCGGCTTCCTGCGCAAGGGCACCCCGCACGAGATCGCCACGCAGGGCTCGGTCAACACCCGCCACGGCGTCGAGCGCTGCATCCGCTACGCCTTCGAGCTGGCCGAGAGCCGTGACCGCAAGAAGCTGACGCTGGTGCACAAGACCAACGTGCTCACCTTCGCCGGCGACCTGTGGCAGCGCACCTTCGACGAGGTGGCCGCCGACCACCCCGACGTGGAGACCGGCTACCAGCACATCGACGCGGCGTGCATCCACTTCGTCAACGATCCCCAGCAGTACTCGGTGATCGTCACCGACAACCTGTTCGGCGACATCCTCACCGACCTGGGCGGCGCCATCTCCGGCGGCATCGGCCTGGCCAGCAGCGCCAACCTGAACCCGGACCGCAGCGCGCCGTCGATGTTCGAACCGGTGCACGGCTCGGCGCCCGACATCGCCGGTCAGGGCAAGGCCAACCCCACCGCCGCCATCCTGTCCGGCGCGATCATGCTCGAGTTCCTGGGCGAGGCCGATGCAGCGGCCCGCATCCGGGCGGCCTGCGAGGACGTCCCGGCCGGCTCCACCACCGACATCGGCGACGAGATCGCCCGGCGCGTCTCGTAGTCTCGGCCCGTCCGGCGCGAAGGAGAACCCGATGCCCATCACCCCCACGGCCAAGATCTGGATGAACGGCGAGCTCGTCGACTGGGACGCCGCCACCATCCACATCCTCACCCACTCCCTGCACTACGGGATGGGCGTGTTCGAGGGCATCCGGGCCTACGAGACCTCCGCCGGTCCCGGCGTGTTCCGGCTCACCGAGCACATCGAGCGGCTCCACAGCTCGGCCCAGATCATGATGATGGACCTGCCGTACTCGGTGGACGAGCTGGTGGAGGCCACCAAGGCCGTCGTGCGCGAGTCCGGCCTGCCGTCGTGCTACATCCGCCCCATCGCCTACTACGGCTACGGCGAGATGGGCCTCAACACCCTGCCCTGCTCGGTCGACGTGGCCATCGCGTGCTGGCCGTGGGGCGCCTACCTGGGTGACGACGCCGCCACCAAGGGCGTGCGCATGAAGATCTCGTCCTGGACCCGCCACGAGCACAACACGATGCCCCCGGCCTCCAAGACCACCGGCAACTACGTCAACTCCAGCCTGGCCAAGGTCGAGGCGCTGAAGGCCGGCTACGACGAGGCCATCATGCTCAACCCGCAGGGCCTGGTGGCCGAGTGCACCGGCGAGAACATCTTCGCCGCCCGCCACGGCAGGCTCATCACCCCGCCGATCACCTCCGGCGCGCTCGAGGGCATCACGCAGTCCACGGTCATGGCCATCGCCGCCGACCACGGCTACGAGGTGGTCATCGGCGACCTGGCCCGCTCGGACCTCTACGTGGCCGAGGAGCTCTTCGTGTGCGGCACCGCCGCCGAGGTCTCCGCCGTGAACAGCGTCGACGACCGCGAGATCCCGTGCCCGGGCCCGATGACGACCACCATCGCCGAGGAGTACTCCAAGCTCGTGCGCGGCGAGATCCCGAAGTACAAGGAGTGGGTGGAGCTGGCATGAGCGCGCCCGAGCTGGAGCTGCCCGCGCGCGTCGACATCTTCGACACGACCCTGCGGGACGGCGCCCAGTTCGAGGGCATCTCGCTGTCGGTGGACGACAAGCTCCGGATCGCCGAGCAGCTCGACCACCTCGGCGTCCGCTGGATCGAGGGCGGCTACCCCCAGGCGAACCCCAAGGACCAGGAGTTCTTCCGGCGGGCACCCGCGGAGCTCGACCTCGGCACGGCCGACCTCGTGGCGTTCGGGTCCACCCGCCGGCCGGCGGGCAAGACCGACAGCGATCCCACCCTCGCCGCGCTGGTCGAGGCCGGCACCACCACGGCCTGCATCGTGGGCAAGTCCTGGGACTTCCACGTCACCGACGCCCTCGGCACCACCCTCGACGAGGGTGTGGCGATGGTGCAGGACTCGGTCCGCTTCCTGCGCGCCGCCGGCCTGCGCGTCTTCTTCGACGCCGAGCACTGCTTCGACGGCTACAAGGCCAACCCCGAGTTCGTGCTCCGCGTCCTCGAGGCCGCCGCGATCGAGGGCGCCGAGTGCCTCGTGCTCTGCGACACCAACGGGGGCTCGCTGCCGCACGAGGTGCAGCGCATCACCGGCGAGGTCCGCGCCCACTTCGGCGACGACGTGCAGATCGGCATCCACACCCAGAACGACACCGGCTGCGCGGTGGCCAACTCCCTCGCCGCGGTGCTGGGCGGCGCCACCCACCTGCAGGGCACCGCGAACGGCTACGGCGAGCGCACCGGCAACGCGAACCTGATGACCTGCATCCCGAACCTCGAGCTGAAGATGGGCGTGCGGTGCCTGCCCGAGGGTCGCATCGAGCGCCTCACCGCCGTCTCGCGCCACATCAGCGAGCTGGTGAACCTCCCGCCCCACGCCGCCGACCCCTACGTCGGCCAGTCGGCGTTCGCGCACAAGGGGGGACTGCACACCTCGGCGCTGGGCAAGGTCGGCTCCAAGTCCTACGAGCACGTCGAGCCCCACGCCGTCGGGAACCACACCAGGGTGCTGGTGTCCGACCTCGGCGGCCGGGCCGGCATGAAGATGAAGGCCGAGGAGTTCGGCATCGAGCTCGACGCGCAGGCGTCGGCCGAGCTGGCCAAGACGGTCAACGACCTCGAGGCGCGCGGCTACGTGTTCGAGGCCGCCGATGCCTCCCTCGAGCTGCTCATGCGGCGCACCCTCGGCCTCGGCGGCGACCCGTTCCGCACCGAGTCCTACCGGGTCACCTCCTACCACCGCGAGGGTGAGGCGCTGGCCCTGGCCGCCGCGGCCGCCGAGGGCGTGGTCGACCTCTCCACCGAGGCCACGGTCAAGGTCTGGATCGGCGACGAGCGCCGCATCGCCGTCGGCGAGGGAAACGGCCCGGTGCACGCCCTCGACCAGGCGCTGCGGCGCGCCCTCAACGGCCACTTCCCGGGCATCGAGGACATCCACCTGGTCGACTTCCGGGTGCGGGTCCTCGACACGAGCGTGGGCACCGAGGCCGTGACGCGGGTGCTGATCGAGACCTCCGACGGCGAGGAGTCGTGGTTCACCGTCGGCGTCTCGGAGAACGTGATCGAGGCGTCGTGGACCGCCCTCATCGACGCCATCGTCTACGGCCTGCAGCGTCCCGCTGCCTAGCATCACCACCGTGGCAGCGCCCGAGCACGTCCCGATGCAGCCGATCCCGGATGTCCGCGCCTACGAGTCGCCGCCCCGGCGCCCCGACAGCTGGCGCGCCGACCGGCCCGCCGACTTCGCCGAGGACCACCGCCAGCCTCGCGGCGACCTGCTCGGCAGCCCCGGGCCCGACCAGGGCTACGCGCTCCACCTGGCCCACGTCCTCGAGCCCGACCTGCACCTCGCCGAGGGCGAGCACGCCAGGGACGCCGTCGCCGGCATCGTGGCCATCGGGTTGAAGCGGGCATCGCTGCTCGGCCGGGCCCCGGTGATCCACGACCTGCGGATCGCCGCGACCATCTTCGGCTACCTCGACGCCACGCCGGATCCCGAGCTGGTCTCGCTGCGGCGCGAGCTGTTCGAGGAGGTGTCGCACTTCCACCACTACATGGAGCTGCGTCGCCTCGTCGACATGGTGCCGGCGTCGGTCCTGCGCCAGACCCCCGACCAGGTCCGCCGCGCCCACGACGCCGGCTGGCGGGACCAGATCGAGCTCGACGGAGTGCGACCCGAGCAGCCCCGGCCGGCCTGAGCCGACGTGCGTTGCGTCCCCGGGTCCAGGGGCGTACCGTCGGTGGCAGGCACTTGGGGGAGTGTCGCAACACACGACAACCAGAACGGTTCCTGCCATGGCCTCCACGACGACTCCGACGGCCGGCACGAGCGATGATCCCGCGCCCATCCTCGGCTCCACCCTCGGCCCGCTCGACCAGGCGACCCACCGCGCCTCGGTGCGCATCCGGGGGGCGCTCTGCGCCATCACGGCCGACGAGCACGCCCGCCAGCTCGGCGACCTGGTCGACCAGGGCTACACCGACGTCCGCGTCGAGCTCGAGGGCCTGCTGCTGTGCACGTCCGACGGGCTCGACCTCTGGGACGACGTCCAGCACCGGCTCGACCCGATGGAGGGTCGCCTGACCCTGTCGGGTGCGTCCGGGGTGGTGCGGCGGGTGCTGCAGGTCGTCAGCGCATCGCCGATGCACTTCTGCCCCACGGTGCTGCCGGCCGCCTGAGCCGGCCCGTGGTCCGGGCGATCAGCGCTCGGCGAGGTCGGTGAGCCGCGCGAGCAGCTGGGTCCACCCGGTCGAGATGCGCTCCTCGACGGTGGCGTCGACGCGCCCGCGCGCCATCTGCTCGACGCGCACCTCGGACCCGAGGCCCGTGCGCTCGATGGTCACGGTGATCGACCCGGCGTAGGCACCGGGGACCAGCACGCTGCCGATCTCCAGGCGCTCCGGCGGGTCGAGGGCTCGGATGGTGCCGTGCAGGTCCCCGCCCGCTCCCTCGGTCGGCCCACCGGACCACACCCGGCCACCGAGGCGGGCCTCGAGGCGCATCGGTGCGGTCCCGGGAGCGAGGTACGGGCTCGACCACCACTCCGCGGTGCGCTCGACCAGGGTGTGCCACACCTGCTCGGGCGGGACCGCCGCCGCGGCGGTGACCACCACGGACGTCTCGTCGCCGGGGTCCGCGGCATCGGTCTCGTCGGTCGTCACGTCGGCGCCGGGCACCCGGCCAGGCTGGCACGCCTGCGCGGGCCCGTCGGGGACCGCGGTGCACCGGGAGGGACCAGGGCCATCTGTACGCTCGCCGCCGTGTCGATCGGCCGTGCGCTCCGCCTCGGCGTCCGGACCGCCCTGCTCGTGGCCGTCCTGGCCCTCGTGTACCTCGGCGTGACGTTCGTGCAGGTGCTGCAGGCCACCAGCGGCGACTCCCACGAGCCGGCCCAGGCGATCATCGTGCTCGGTGCCGCCCAGTACGACGGGCGGCCCTCGCCGGTGCTCGAGGCCCGCCTCGCCCACGCCGTGGAGCTCTACGAGGCCCAGGTGGCCCCGACCATCGTGGTCACCGGCGGCAAGCAGGCCGGCGACCGCTTCACCGAGGCGAGCGCCGGCTACACGTACCTGCGCCGCAGCGGGGTGCCCGAGGACGCCATCCTCCGAGAGGAGCAGGGCGCCAACACCTGGACCCAGCTGGCCGCCGCGACCGTGCTGCTGGCGGATCGAGGGATCGACGACGTGGTGCTGGTCAGCGACGACTACCACGCCTACCGGCTCGAGCGCATCGCCCAGGAGCTCGGCCTCCGGGCCCAGGTCTCGCCCATCGATCCGGGTCTCTCGGCCCGTGGGCGGGTCCAGCGGCTCACCCGCGAGACCGTGGCCGTCGCCGTCGGCCGGGTCATCGGGTTCCGTCGCCTCGTGAACCTCGAATGACCAGCTGTCGAGTGTGCGTTCGCTCGGGCTCGTCCGATACCTTGGTCCGCCCCACCGATCGGGCGTGGTGTAATTGGCAACACAGCTGGTTCTGGTCCAGCCATTGGGGGTTCAAGTCCTCCCGCCCGAACCAAGCGCCCCACGGACCCCGGTCCCGGCGGCGCACCCCGGCCCGTCCGGGCTTTGGTGAGCGCCCGCCTGCCGGTATGCTCGCCCGCTCCTGCCCCGTTCGTCTAGCGGCCTAGGACACCGGCCTCTCACGCCGGCAACACGGGTTCGAATCCCGTACGGGGTGCCACGCGCGCACGACGCCCGCTCGACCGAGTCGGGCGTCTTCCGCGCCCCGGCGCCATCGCCCGGTTGCGCGGGCGGGCGGACGTCCGTACGTTCAGACACGTGCGCACCCTCGACCGGTCGAGCCCGCTGCCGCTGTGGGCGCAGCTGCTCGAGGACCTCCGTGCCCGCCTCGGTGCCGGGGAGTTCACCGACGGGTTCCCCACCGACCTGCAGCTCACGGCCGACTACGGCGTGTCGCGCCACACCGCCCGGGAGGCGGTCCGCCGGCTGCAGGCCGAGGGCGTCGTCAGCCGGGAGCGCGGACGGGGGACCTTCGTGCGCTCGCCGACCTTCGAGCAGCCCACCGGCGCCATCTACAGCCTGTTCCGCTCCATCGAGGCCCGGGGCCTCGAGCAGCGCAGCAGGGTGCTGGACCGCTCCGTCGTGGTCGACGCCGAGGTGGCTGCCCGCCTCGACCTGCCGGGCGACGCCGAGCTGGTGCGCCTCGAGCGCCTGCGCAGCGCCGACGGGCACCCCCTGGCCCACGACACGGTCTGGCTGCCCGCCGAGCTGGCCCGCCCGCTGCTCGACGTCGACCTCACCCACACCTCGCTCTACGACGAGCTGCAGGCCCGCTGCGGGGTTCGCCCGTCGTCGGGGACCGAGTGGATCGCCACCGAGCTGCCCGGCGACGAGGACCGCGAGCTGCTCGGGCTCGCGGCGAAGCAGCCCGTGTTCCGCATCCGGCGCCGCTCCTGCACGGCCGACGGCGAAGCTCTCGAGTGGCGCGAGACGGTGATCCGCGGCGACCGCTACACCTTCGTGGCCCAGTGGTCGCCCTCGGCCGGCTACGAGACGGTGCTCCGGGCGACCGACCACGCCTGAGCACGCCCACGAGTGGTTCTGGCCTACATCCGCCCCCGCATGCGCGGTCGGATGTAGGCCAGAACGGGCGGGGTCAGCCCTCGGCGGCGGTCTTGGCCCGCTTGGCCGAGCGCGCCCGGAGGTTCTGGTCCAGCTCGACCTTGCGGATGCGCACGAAGCTCGGCGTGACCTCGACGCACTCGTCCTCGGCGATGTGCTCGAGCGCCTGCTCGAGCGACAGCAGCGTCGCCGGGATCAGCTTCTCGAAGTTGTCCGAGGAGGAGGCGCGGACGTTGGTCTGCTTCTTCTCCTTGGTCGGGTTGACGTCCATGTCCTCGGTGCGGGCGTTCTCGCCGATGACCATGCCCTCGTAGACGGCGACGCCGGGGCCGACGAAGAGCTGGCCCCGCTCCTGGAGGCTGAGCAGGGAGTAGCTGCGCGTCTCGCCGGTGCGATCGGCGACGAGGGAGCCGTTGCGGCGGGCCCGGATCTCCCCGGCCCAGGGCTCCATGCGCTCGAACACGTGGTGCAGGAGCGCCGTGCCCCGGCTCTCGGTGAGCAGCTCGGTGCGGAAGCCGATGAGGCCCCGGGCGGGGACGAGGTAGTCGAGGCGGACCCAGCCGGTGCCGTGGTTCACGATCTGCTCGAGGCGGCCCTTGCGCACGGCCAACAGCTGCTGGACCACGCCGAGGTAGTCGTCGGGCACGTCGACGGTGACCCGGTCGACGGGTTCGTGGACCTTTCCGTCGATCTCCCGGGTGAGCACCTGGGGCTTGCCGACGGTGAGCTCGAAGCCCTCGCGGCGCATCATCTCCACCAGCACCGCCAGCTGCAGCTCGCCCCGGCCCTGGACCTCCCAGGTGTCGGGACGCTCGGTGGGCAGCACCCGGATCGACACGTTGCCGATGAGCTCCGCATCGAGGCGGGCCTTCACCAGGCGCGCCGTCATCTTCTTGCCGTCCTGGCCGGCCAGCGGCGACGTGTTCACGCCGACGGTCATCGACAGGCTCGGCTCGTCGATGGTGATGACCGGCAGCGGTTGGGGGTCGTCGGCGTCGGCGAGGGTCTCGCCGATCGTGATCTCGTCGATGCCGGCGATGGCGATGATCTCGCCCGGACCAGCGGACTCGGCCGGCACGCGCTCGAGGTTCTCGGTGATGTAGAGCTCGCCGATCTTGACGCGCTCCTGGGTGCCGTCGGCCTTGCACCACATGACGGTCTGGCCCTTGCGGATGTGGCCGTTGCGGACGCGGCACATGGCGAGGCGGCCCAGGTAGGGCGAGGAGTCCAGGTTGGTGACCAGGGCCTGCAGCGGCATGTCCTCGTCGAACTCCGGTGCGGGGATGTGCTCGACGAGCAGGTCGAGCAGCGGACGCAGCGTGGCGCCCTCGTCGATGCCCTGGCCGTCGCTCGGGCGCTCCATCGTGGCCCGGCCGTCGCGGGCGACGCAGTAGACGATCGGGAAGTCGATCTGGTGCTCGTCGGCGTCGAGGTCGAGGAACAGCTCCTCGACCTCGTGGACGACCTCGTCGATGCGGGAGTCGGGCCGATCGACCTTGTTGACCACGAGGATGACCGGCAGGCGGGCCTGCAGGGCCTTGCGGAGCACGAAGCGGGTCTGGGGCAGCGGACCCTCGCTGGCGTCGACCAGCAACAGGATGCCGTCGACCATCGACAGGGCCCGCTCGACCTCGCCGCCGAAGTCGGCGTGGCCGGGCGTGTCGACGATGTTGATCTTGACGAGGTCGCCGCCCTCGGGCAAGTAGGGGATGGCCGTGTTCTTGGCCAGGATCGTGATCCCCTTCTCCTTCTCGAGGTCCATGGAGTCCATCACCCGCTCGGCGATGTCCTGGTTCTCGCGGAACGCGCCGGACTGCCACAGCATCTTGTCGACCAGGGTGGTCTTGCCGTGGTCGACGTGGGCCACGATGGCCACGTTCCTGAGATCTGCGCGACGCGCCACTGTGCCTCCGAGGGCAGAAGTAGGGGGAACGCAACAGACTAGAATGAATCAGTCCGAACCCCTCTTTCGGCCCTGTTGCGGCGGTCGCCCACCGGCCAGGATGGTCAGGTGACCACCACCGGGCCCCCGATCACCGGCGCGGCGGTCGAGCTCGAGACCCTCTCGGTGCTGGTCGTCGAGGACCGCCGGCTCGACCAGCGCCTCATCTTCCAGGCCCTCGTCGAGGGTGGCGTGCGCCCCGAGGCCGTGGAGTGCGTGGCGTCGCTGCGCGAGGCGCGCCGCGTCCTCACCGACCACCCGGTCAGCTGCGTGCTGCTCGACCTCTCCCTCCCCGACGCGTCCGGGCTCGAGGGGGTGACGCTGCTGTCGGCGGCGGCGCCGGACACGCCGGTCGTGATCGTCACCGATCAGCCCGGCGGGGCCATGGTGTACGCCGCCATGGCCGAGGGCGCCGACGAGTACCTGTGCAAGGCCGACCTCGGACCCCAGGTCCTCAGCGACGTCGTGGCCCGGGCCATCCAGCGCCGGCGAGGCGCCGATCGCCACCGCCAGGCCCTGGCCTCGGCCGCATCGGTGTTCGCCTCGATCTCCTCGCCGATCGCCGTCATCGACGGCAGCGGTCGGATCATCGCCGTGAACCCCGCCTGGGAGCGCGCCGGTCTGGCCGCCGGCGCCGACCCGACCCGCATCGGGACCGGCGTGAACTACCTGGCGGTGTGCGACCACGCCGAGGGTCGGTTCGCCGACGAGGCGGCGGCGATCGCCACCGGCATCCGCGGGGTGCTCGCCGGGGACCTCGACTCCTTCACGATGGACTACCCCTGCGACACCCCCGAGCGCGAGCGGTGGTTCAGCCTCCGGGTCAACCCGTCGGGCGAGATGGGCGGTGGCGCCGTCCTGATCCACCTCGACGTGACCGACCTGAAGGTCGCCGAGCGGGGCGCCGTGGCCCAGGACACCCGCCTGTTCGGGGTCATCGATGCGACGTCGCCGATCTTCGCGCTCGTCGGTGCGGACGGGACGGTGCTGCACAACTCCGAGCAGACCCGCCGGCTGCTCGGCCTGCAGGAGGGCGAGCGCATCGGCGAGGACGTCTTCGCCCTCATCGAGGCCGCCGACCGCCAACGGGCCATGGAGGTCTTCGTCCGCGTCTGCTCCACCCCCGGGGCGCGGGAGCGCACCACCGTGCGCGCCCTCGACGGCGACGGCCGCTGGCGCGACCTCGACCTGTCGGTGATCAACCTCCTCGACGATCCGCGCATCGGCGCCATCGCAGTGACCGGCAGCGACGTCACCGACACCCGCCTCCACCAGATCGCCCGCCGGCTCGAGAGCCGGCTGCTCGCCGGCCTGCCGGTGGCCATCGGGCTCACCGACGAGTCCGGGATCCTCGTCTACTGGAACGCCCGGGCCGAGGAGCTCTTCGGCCACCGGCGCGACGCGGTGATCGGCCGCAACGTCGCCGACCTCGGGCTCGAGACGCCTGATGAGGCGGTCCGGTCCGAGATCCAGCGATGCCTCGAGGAGACCGGCACCTGGGAGGGCGACGTCGCCGGCCCTCGCGCCGACGGGACGCTCGTGCCGCTGCACGTGGTGATGGAGCGGATCGACGACCACGAGATCGACTTCCACGGCACCGTCTACGCGTCCTACGACAACACCGAGCGGGAGCGGCTCGAGGCCGAGCTGGAGTTCCAGGCGTTCCACGACCCGCTCACCCTGCTGCCGAACCGGCGGCTCTTCGTCGAGCGCCTCGACGCCGTGCTGGCCCGTCACGAGGCCGAAGGCCGGCTGGCGGCGGTGACGTTCATCGACCTCGACGACTTCAAGGCGCTCAACGACCGGGTGGGCCACAGCGCCGGCGACCAGGCCCTGCAGCTCATCGCCGAGCGGCTCGAGTCCGTGCTGCGCCCCGGCGACCTGGTCGCCCGCATCGGCGGCGACGAGTTCGTCGTCGGCTTCGCCGACCTCCACGGACCCGACGAGGCCGTGGCCATCGCCGAGCGCGTCCTCGAGGCGGTCCGGGCGCCGTTCCGCATCGGCCACCACGGCCTGCACCTCTCCGCCACCATCGGCGTCGCGATGTCCCAGCCCGGCGTGCCGGCCGACGGCCTGCTCCGCAACGCCGACGCCGCCATGTACGAGGCCAAGGGCGGGGGCAAGGACACCGTCTGGCTGTTCGACGACGCCCTGCAGCAGCGGACCCGCGATCGGCGCGAGCAGGCCGACACGCTCCAGCGCGCGGTGCTCGCCGGTGACATCCACGCCGAGCTCCAGCCCCAGTTCTGCCTCCACACCGGCGACCTGATCGGCTTCGAGGCACTCGCCCGCTGGCGGCGGCCCGACGGGCAGGGCGCCGACGCCGCCGACTTCATCGAGCTGGCCGAGGAGAGCGGGGTCATCGACCTCATCGACCGGCTGGTGCTGGCCGAGGCGTGCCAGGCGCTGGCGGCCTTCCACGCCGAGGTGCCGGGGCGGGCGCCGACCATCGCCGTCAACGTCTCGGCTCCCCACCTCAGCGACCCCACGTTCCCGGCGCTGGTGCGCGACCTGGTCGAGGGCGCCGGCTTCCCGCCCGAGCTGCTCTGCATCGAGGTGGTGGAGTCCGCGCTCGTCGACGAGCACGTCGCCGCCGCGGTCCTCGAGGAGGTCAAGGACATCGGCGTGGAGCTCGCCATCGACGACTTCGGGACGGGCTACTCCTCGCTCAGCCGCCTGCAGCGCTTCGCGGTCGACTACCTGAAGATCGACCGGGGGTTCGTGGCCGGCATGGACGCAGGGCGCGACGATGCCGCCGTCGTCTCGGCCGTCATCGGGCTGGCGCGGGCGCTCGGGCTGCGCACCGTCGCCGAGGGCATCGAGACCGAGGCCCAGCGCGACCGGCTGGTCGACCTCGGCGTCGACATCGGCCAGGGCTTCCTGTGGAGCCGCGCCGTGCCGGTCGACGATGCGCTGGAGATGGTCCGCCGGGCCGGGTCGACCGGGACCCCGTGCCGGGCCCCGGTCGACTGACGCCCGGGCTCAGCCCTCGGTGGCCAGGCCGGCCTGCTCGATGAAGTCCGCCGCGATGTCGTCGGCGTCCTCGCGGTCGATGTCGTAGCGCTTGTTCAGCTCGGTGAGGGTGTCGGTGTCGATGGCGGCGCTGATCTCGTCGATCAGGTCCTGCAGGTCCTGGCCGTAGGCGTCGAGCAGGTCCTGGGACAGCACCGGCGTGACGTTGTCGGCGGCGAGCATGCCCTCGTCGTCCTTGAGCAGCACCCAACCCTCGTCGGCGATGCGGCCGCTCGTGGAGAACAGCACGCCGACCTGGACCTCGCCGGCGGCGAGGGCGTCGGCCACGAGGCTCGACTCGAGCGGCACGTAGTCCCCGCTCAGGTCCACGCCGTACACGCGCTCGAGACCCGGCATGCAGAACGGGTTGGTCTCGCAGTCCTGCGGCGCGCCGAGGCTGAGGCCGGCACCGTCGGCCGGCAGGTCGGACAGCGCGGTGAGTCCCTGCTCGTCGGACGTCTCCTGGGTGACGACGAAGGCGTTGGTGTCGATGGCCGGCGCGGGTTCGAGGGCCACGAGGCCCATGCCCTCGAGCTCGGCCTGCAGCAGGTCGACGGTCTCGTCGGCGTCGCTCGTGGCTTCGCCCTCGCCGCCGTTCAGGAACTCCAGCATGGAGGCGGCGTACTCCGGGGAGAAGTTCACCTCGCCGTTGTCGAACGCCGCCAGCAGCACGTCGCGGAACCCGCCCACGCTGACCTGCTCGACCTCGTAGCCGTTGGCCTCGAGCACCTGGCCGTAGATCTCGGCGAGGATGGCGGACTCGCCGAAGTCCTGGGCGCCGATGCGGATCGCGGGGCTGTCGCCGGCGTCGGTGCCCTCGTCGCCGTTCGCCTCGGTCTCGGTGGCGGTCTCGTCGGCGGTGTCGTCGCCGGTCGACGCGACGCCGGCGTCGTCGTCGTCACCGCACGCGCCGGCCAGCAGGGCCAGCGTCGCGAGCAGCGCCACCAGCAGTCGGGAGATCTTCATGGGAGGGGTTCCTTTCGGGTTTCGGACACAGGATCCTGGCTCACGTGGCGTGCTGCACGCTCGCTTTGGCCTCGGTCGCCCGGGTGCTGGCCCACGGCGTGAGGCGTCTCCCCACCAGCCCCAAGACGGCCTCGGTGAGCAGCGAGAGGGCGGCGACGACGAGCGCGGCGACGATGAGCTGGCCGTCGTTTCGGGTGGCGATCGCCTGCAGGATGGGGGTGCCGAGGCAGCGGAAGCCGACCAGGGCGCCGAGCGTGGTGGTGGCCACCACCTGCACCGCCGACACCCGGATGCCGGTGACGAGCAGCGGCATGGCGGCCGGCAGCTCCACCCGGCGTAGGACCTCTCGCTCCTGCATCCCCATCGCGCGCGCCGCCTCGACAACGTCGCGGTCGATCTCGCTGACGCCGGTGTAGGCGTTGACGAAGATCGGGGGCAGGGCCAGCAGGAACAGGGCGACGAAGGTGGGCCAGAAGCCGAGTCCGAAGCCGTACTGCAGCGAGAGGGGGAAGACGAAGGCGATCACGGCGAAGGTCGGCAGGGCGCGGCTCAGGTTCACCAGCGTGATGGCGAAGAAGCCGCCGCGGCGGTGGTGGCCGAGGTAGAGGGCCGGCGGGATGGCCGCGACCACCGCGGCGAGCACCGCGGCACCGGAGAGGCGCATGTGGTTCCAGGTGAGGTTCACCAGGCCGTTGCGGCCCCACCACGAGCCGCTGTCGGTGAGGTAGTCGAGCGCGTCCTGGATCACGGCGTCGCTCCGGAGCCGGCGGCGCGGGCCCATGGTGTGACCGCACGCTGCAGGAGGACGAAGGCGATGTCGAACGCGATGGCCATGGCGATGGACAGCGCGCCCCCGACGACGATCGGCGTCGAGAACCCGCGCGCCCGGCTCAGGCCGTCCTCGATGAACACCCCGTAGCCACCGCTGCCGACCAGGGCGGCCACCGTCACCAGACCGATGACCGTCACGGTGGCGACCCGCAGGCCGCCGACGATGGCGGGGACGGCGAGGCGCAGGTCCACGGCGAGGAACCGCCGCCACGGCTCGTAGCCCATGCCGTCGGCCGCCTCGACCACCGATGCCGGCACGGCGTCGATGCCGGCGACGATGTTCCGCAGCAGGATCAGCAGCGTGTAGCTCACGAGCGCGATCTGCGCGGTGCGGAACCCGAGACCGGTGATCGGGACGAGGAACCCGAACAGCGCGAGGCTCGGGATGCTGTACAGGGCACCGGACAGCGCCGCGAGGGGGCCGTAGGCGCGACGCCACCGCAGCGACACCAGCGCCATGGCCATCGCGATCACGAACCCGATCGCGACGGACGAGCCGGTGAGCTGCAGGTGCTCGATGGTCCGCTCCCAGATCTCGTCGGTGTGGCCGCCCACCCACTCCCACCAGATGAACGAGTCCGGCCCGTTCGCGAGCATCACTGGCGGGCGCCTTCGCTGATCTCCTCGATGCGGACCATCCCCCGGTACTCGCCGTCGTCGTCGACGACCACGGCGACGTTGGTGAGGGAGTTGACGATGCCGTCGAGCGTGCTGCGCAGCGTCGTGTCCGGGGAGACCACCGCCCGGAAGGGCTGGGCGCCCTCGGCCCGCACGCTGCCGTCGAGGTCGGCGCCCCACTGCCAGCCGATCAGGCGGCCGTGCTCCCGGATGCCGAACCAGGTCACCCGGTGTGCGTGCATGAGCGTGCGGACGGTGTCGGCGTCGTCGCCCACGTCGGCGACCGGACCGGTGCCGGGGGTGATGTCGCGCACGCGGAGCAGCGCCAGGCGCTTGAGCCCGCGCTCCGCACCGAGGAAGTCCTCGACGAATGCTGACGCTGGCTGGGCGAGGATCTCCGCCGGCGGCGCCACCTGCGCCAGCACGCCACCGACGTTCAGGATCGCGACGCGGTCGCCCAGCTTCAGGGCTTCGTCGACGTCGTGGGTGACGAGCACGATCGTCTTCTGCACCCGGCCCTGCAGGTCCAGCAGCTCGTCCTGCAGCCTGGCTCGCACGATGGGATCGACGGCGCTGTAGGGCTCGTCCATCAGCAGGATCGGCGGGTCGGCCGCGAGGGCGCGGGCCACGCCGACGCGCTGCTGCTGGCCGCCGGACAGGGCCGACGGGTAGCGGTCGAGCATCTGGCGGTCGAGTCCCACCAGGTCGACCAGCTCCTCGACCCGCGCCCGGGTGCGGGCCCTGTCCCACCCGAGGAGGCGCGGGACGGTGGCGATGTTGCCGGCGACGGTCCGGTGGGGGAACAGCCCGGTCTGCTGGATCACGTAGCCGATGCCCCGGCGCAGCTCGTGCACGGGCAGCTCGCCGGCCGGGCGGCCGTGGATCTCGATGGTGCCCGACGTCGGCTCGATCAGGCGGTTGATCATCTTCAGCGTGGTGGTCTTGCCGCAGCCGGAGGGGCCGACGAGGGCCACGATCTCGCCCGTGGGGATCTCGAGGTCGAGGTGGTCGACCGCGAGGTCGGCGGCGCCGGGGTAGCGCTTGCAGACCTGCTCGAGCCGGATCGCCACAGGCCTCGACATGGGGCGCAACCTAGCGATGGGGTCGCGCCGGGTGGTCGCCGCTACCGGATCGTGACGGCGACGTCGTGGCGGTCGGCCGGGGTCTGGCCGTTCCAGTCCTCGCCGTGCTCCCAGTCCGGCTGCTTGGTGCGGTGGTCCTCGTCGAGGGTGACGCGCCCCTCGTCATCGATGTCGACGATGGGCGCGACGAGCACGGGCTCGGTGCTCACGTGGTCGACGGCATGGGCGCGGACGGCATCGGGGAACTGCTCGAGGAAGCTCGAGATCACCCGTTCGTGCTGGGGGCCGAGGTCGCAGCGGGCCTCGTCGGAGAGGGTGTGGACCAGCGGGACCAGGTCCTCGACGGCGGTGTCGCCGGCCTGGCCGTCGCGGAGCAGGTCGAGGGCGGCGGCGACCTCGAGGCCGCCCTCCTTGCAGGGCTGGCACTGCCCGCAGGACTCGATGGACAGGAAGCGGGACACGCCGTGGGCCACGGCGATCGGGTCGGTGTCGGTGCTGTACACGATGAAGCCACCGGTGCCGAGCCCGGAGCCGGCGGCGTCGAGGTCCTCGTACGTGGCGGGGAGGTCCAGCTGGTGGGGGAGCAGGATGCCCGAGCCGACGCCGCTCATCACGAAGGCGATCTCGGCGTCGGTGGTGCCGCCACCGAGCTCCTCGATGATCTCGCGCACCGGCGTGCCGAGGGGGAACTCGGCCACGCCGCCCCGACGGGTGTCGCCGGAGACGGTGAAGAGCGAGGTGCCGGGGGAGTCCGACGTGCCGAGCTGGCGGAACCAGTCCGAGCCGAACTGGACGATCTGGGGCACGTGGGCGAAGGTCTCGGCGTTGTTGACGAGCGTCGGCGGCGCGGTGCCGCCCTCGCCGGCCAGCTCCAGCCGGCTGGCGCCGCCGGAGGCGTCGCCGACCTCGACGGTGCCGTGCCGGTACGGCGGCGCCACCCGGGGGAACGGGAGGCGACCTGCGGCGGCCTCGAGCAGGCCCGTCTCCTCGCCGAGCAGGTAGTGGCCGGCGCCGCCCACGACGTCGATCTCCACGTCGCCCGCCGCGCCGGTGGACACCAGCTCCTGGGCCGCCTCGGTCAGCAGGCTGAGCTCGGTGGTGTACTGCTCTTTGGTGACGACGGCGATGGCCCGGGCGCCGATGGCGTGGGCGGCGATGAGCGCTCCCTCGAGCACGCGGTAGGGGTTGCGGCGGATCAGGGTGCGGTCGCCGAACGTGCCGGGCTCGCCTTCGGCGGCGTTGACCACGACGGTGGGAGCGAACTCGCCGCTGGCGGCGTTCGCCGCGACGGTGGACCACTTCTTGCCGGTGGGGAAGCCGGCGCCGCCACGTCCGCGCAGGCCCGAATCGGTGACGACGCTGATGGCCACCTCGGGCTCCACACGGCGCGCGTCGTCAAGGCCGACGAGCCCGCCGACGGCTCGGTGCTCCTCGATGGAGCGGACGGGTGTCGGGTCGAGCACTCTCTGGACAGCCATGGCCGCGTCCGTACCCGTGGCCAGGTGGTGGCATGCCCGGTGACGGGACCTCGCTGCGGTGCGGTCGCTCGTCTCGGGATCAGCCGAAGAGCTCGGCGACCTCGCGCAGGGCCCGGGCCACCAGGTGCTCCTCGCCGGGGTCCTCCACGGCCTCGTGGGCCCAGAGGTAGTCGTAGGGCACGTGCACCGCCCGACCGCCCAGCTCGAGCACGGGCAGCACGTCGGAGCGGACGCTGTTGCCGACCATGCAGAAGCTCGCCGGGTCGATGCCGTGGCGGTCGAGGATCGAGCGGTACGTGGCGGGGTCCTTCTCGGCGACGATCTCCACCGCGTCGAAGTGGTCGGCGATGCCCGATGCCGCCACCTTGGCCTCCTGGTGCCACAGGTCGCCCTTGGTGATGAGCAGCAGGTGCAGGCCCCGCTCGCGGAAGGACTCGATGGCCTCGGCGACCCCGTCGAGCAGCTCGACGGGGTGGTCGAGCAGGTCCTTGCCGAAGTCCAGGATGGTGGCGATGGCCTCGGTGGGGACGGCGCCGTCGGTGACCTCGATGGCGGTCTCGATGAGCGACAGGGTGAAGCCCTTGGCGCCGTAGCCGAACAGGCGCAGGTTCCGCTGCTCGGTCTCGAGCATCCGCCGCTCGAGCTCGTCGACGTCGAGGTCGACGTGGTCGGCGAGGAGCTCGTGGTAGCGCCGGTGGGTCTCGTGGAAGCGGTTCTCCGAGTGCCAGAGCGTGTCGTCCGCGTCGATGCCGACGTGGGTCACGCCCTCGAGGGGCGCCGTCACCGGTCGCTCCCGCGCCGACCCCCCGGCCGGAGGAAGATGGCGGCGGGGATGCCGAGGGCGAACAGCCACACGAGCCAGATGCCCCAGCCGCCACCCTGGGCCTCCCGGACCCGGAACGTGAACGTCCCCTCGCTCGGTCCGTCGCCGTCGTCGGCCATGGCGTGCCAGTGGACGATGTGCTCGCCGACGCCGAGCGGCTCCACCTCGACCTCGACCGTCGAGGCGCGGGCATCGACCTCGGGATCGCCGACCGTGACGTCGGTTCCGGCCGGGTCGGTGACCTCGACCGACACCGGCTCGTCCGGGTCGAAGGCCAGCAGCGTCAGGCGCACCACCTCGGCGCCCTCGCTCACGGTCCCACCGGCCGCGGGTTCGGACTCCAGCAGCTCGGCGTGGGCGCCGGCGGGACCGGCGGTGGCCACGACGGTGGCCGCAGCGACCAGCGCGCCGATCCGGAGCATGAGCGGCAGCGATCGCATGGCCCGATTCTGACGCCCGCCGGGCCCTGCGCACGATCGGCGACGTGATCGCCGGCAGGAAACGGCAGCGACCGTGCCGAATCTGCGCTCCAGCCGGGCGGGCGCTCGGAAACCGACGAAGGGGTTGTGATGAAGAAGAAGCTGGGGGCGTCGCTGATCGCGGTGCTGATGATGATGGGTCTGTTCGGGGCGGCCAGCGCCACCGCTGATCCCGGGCCCAACGGGAACAACGACAAGGGGCTCTGCACCGCGTACTTCAACGGCCAGAAGAAGGGTCATGACAAGAACGGCAGCCCTGGCCCGTTCGCCGCGCTCGAAGAGGCAGCTGGAGCCGAGGACGGCGACGACCGCGACGCAGTCGCTTCGGCTGTCTACGAGTTCTGCATGACGGCCGCCGGCAAGGACGGCGACGGGGTCGACATCGGTGGGAACCCGGACGACAACGGCCGGTGGACCTGCACCGAGACCGACGACGAGTACAGCTGCACCGACAACCCGGACAAGGGCAACGGCCAGCCTGCCTGAGGCGGGTCACACGCTCGGTCTCACGACGGGGGCCCGCTCCGGCGGGTCCCCGTTTCGCGTCTACGGGAAGCTGACGGCCTGGTCGCCGTCGGGGGCGTCGTCGCGGTGGGCGTAGCTGGAGCCGATGACCTCGAGGTCGCCGTACTCCGACGCCAGCGAGAAGCGGAAGCGATCGGGCTGGTCCAGCATGACGTCGGGGAAGAGCAGGCGCAGCTCGTCGCCCTCCACCGCCACCGTGACGTTCGAGGCCTCGCCCGGGTGGGCGCGGTCGCCGGTCCACCACGTCGGCCCCCAGCCGTCGGGGCCGAGGTTGACCCACAGCTCGTGGTCGATGCCGCCGTCACCGTCCACGTCGAAGAACGTGGCCACGTTCATGGTGGCGGCACCGGGGGCCGACTCGGGCGCGGCATCTCCGAGGCGGACGACGAGGCGGTAGGCGTTGCCCTGGCGCTCCAGGGAGACGCCGGCGAGGTCGGCCCAGCGGGGCGGGTCGTCGTCGAGCCCACCGACGACATCACCGAGCGGGTCGTCGAACTGCACGATCTCCCGAGGTGCCGTTGCCTCGGGGGCTGCGCCGGCCACGGTGGTCGTCGTCTCGGCCGATCCCTCGCCGGCGGCTGCGGTCGTCGGGCTGCTGGAGGCGGGCCCGCCCTCGACGGCTGCCGGTTGCGTGCTGGTGGCGGCGTCCTCGGAGGTGTCCGGTTCGAACTGCGGTGTGCCGAGTCCGTCGAGCGCCTGTTCCCCTTCGCCGCCGGCCGAGCAACCGGCCAGGAGCGCGACGGCACCCAGCACGCCGACCACTCGGCGCCCGGCTGGGGGACGACGGTGGTTGGCAACGTGCGTTACCTTCGCCCCATGGACTTCCGGCTGCCCGATCATCTCGTCTCCCTGCTCGCCGAGCTCGACACCTTCATCGACGACGTCATCGCCCCCATCCAGGCGCGCGACGACAACGAGCGGTTCTTCGACCACCGACGCGAGGATTCCCGCACCGATTGGGAACGAGATGGCCTGCCCAACGAGGAGTGGGAGGCACTGCTCGGGGAGATGCGCCGGGCGGCCGACGAGGCCGGCTTCCTGCGCTACCACCTGCCGGAGCGGTTCGGGGGCAGGGGCGGCTCCAACTTCGACATGGCGGTCATCCGCGAGCACCTCGCCGCGAAGGGCCTCGGGCTGTTCAACGACCTGCAGAACGAGAGCTCCATCGTCGGCAACTTCCCGACGGTGCTGATGATGGAGAAGTACGGCTCCGAGGCCCAGCAGGAGGAGTGGATCCCCAAGATGCTGGCGGGCAAGGCGGGCATCGCCTTCGGCC
>Ga0208490_100436_pt1 | contig 26328 bp, 21 predicted proteins | sample SubbioAug_CSWold_FD_184818 | JGI IMG/M metagenome (GOLD analysis project Ga0208490, IMG submission 184818) | Serpentinite rock and fluid subsurface biosphere microbial communities from McLaughlin Reserve, California, USA - CR11Aug_CSWold (SPAdes) | ecosystem: Environmental > Terrestrial > Deep...
GGCCACGGTCAGGACCTCACCGACCATCGACTTCACCGGGTACCGCCACAGCTGGGTCACCTGCACCGGGCCATGGTGGCATCGCCGGTAGGTTCTGCTCGCCATGGACCTGCGCATCTTCACCGAGCCCCAGCAGGGCGCCTCCTACGACACGCTCCTGGCGGCGGCCCGCGCGACGGAGGCCGCCGGGTTCTCCGCGTTCTTCCGCTCCGACCACTACCTGAAGATGGGTGACGCCTCCGGCCTTCCCGGGCCGACCGATGCCTGGATCACCCTCGCCGGCCTGGCCCGGGAGACCGGATCGATCCGCCTCGGCACGCTGGTCACCGCGGCGACGTTCCGCCTGCCGGGTCCGCTGGCGATCAGCGTGGCCCAGGTCGACGAGATGTCGGGTGGACGGGTGGACCTCGGCATCGGCACCGGGTGGTACGACGACGAGCACACCGCGTACGGCATCCCGTTCCCGCCGCTGAAGGAGCGCTTCGAGATCCTGGACGAGCAGCTCGAGATCATCACCGGCCTGTGGCGCACCCCGGTGGGGGAGACCTTCGCCTTCGACGGCCGCCACCACACCGTCTCGGACTCGCCGGCGCTGCCCAAGCCGGTGCAGGACGGCGGCCCGCCCATCATCATCGGCGGCGGCGGCCCGAAGAAGACACCGGCGCTGGCCGCGCGCTTCGCCAGCGAGTTCAACCTGCCGTTCGCCCCGAAGGACGTCTGGGTGCGCCAGCGGGGACGGGTGCAGGACGCCTGCCGTGAGATCGACCGCGATCCGGGTGACCTCACCTACTCGGTCGCGCTCGTGGTGTGCGTCGGCGAGGACGAGGCCGAGATCGCCCGGCGCGCCGCCGCCATCGGCCGCGAGGTCGACGAGCTGCGCCAGAACGGCGTGTGCGGGACCCCGGCCTATGCCGTGGCCCGCCTCGAGGAGTGGAGCGAGGCCGGCGCCGAGCGGGTGTACCTGCAGGTGCTCGACCTCGACGACCTCGACCACATCGAGCTGCTGGGTCGCGAGGTCCGGACCGGGGTCTGACCTTCAGAGGTTCGCGTCGAGGAAGCCGTTCACGCGGCGCTCCCACTCCTCCGGCGCGGCACGGAGGCCGTCGGTGTGGCCGGCACCGTCCACGATCCACGTCTCCACGTGCTCGGGCGCGCCCGCGGCGATCCACGCGGCTGCGTTCGCCTCGTCCTCCACCTGGCCCGCGGCGATGAGGAGCACCGGCACCGCGGCCTCCGCCGCCGCATCGCGGAGCACGGCGGGGCGGGGCGCGTCGGTGAGCAGACCGGTCAACCCGTACTGCAGCTGCTCGATGCGCTCCTGCACCGCGCCTCGCCACCCGTGGACCTCGGACAGCCAGTCCTTGTCCGCGGCCTGCCGGGCGGTCGCCCCCTCCGCCACCACGGCCCGCACCCGGGGATCGGGCGCGGCGCCGAGTGCCTCCTCGCCCCCCATCGACAGCCCCAGCAGGCCGATCCGGTCGGGATCGACCCCTGGCCGGGCCTCGAGGTGGTCGAGCCCGGCGGCGATGTCGGCGTCGCCCCACCACCCGAAGTCCATGGCCCGTCCGCCGCTGGCGCCGTGGCCCCGTGCGTCCATGAGCAGCACGCCGTAGCCGTGCCGGGCGAGGACGGCGGCCTGGTCGAGCGCGCCCTCGTGGGTGGAGCCGGCTCCGTGGCGGACGAGCACCGCGGCCCCGTTCGTGCCCGGCACCCACCACGCGGCCAGCGTCACACCGTCGGCGGTGGGCAGCGAGACGGGCTCGGCGTCGAGCGGGGGATCGGCCGCCGTGCGCCCGGCCACCGATACCGGGACGTTCACCACGGCGACGGCCGGAGCCACGACGGCGACGGTGAGGAGGACCAGGACGACCATCCCGAACCACGCGGGGATCCGTCCCCGACGACGGAGGCCGGCGGTGGCGCACGCGGTGCCCGAGCCGACCAGGACGGCGCCGCCCAGCACGGCGCCGGTGGATCCGAGGCCCCGGAGGCTCCCCGGGGAGTCGAGCAGATGGGGGACGAACCCGACCCCGATGGCGAGGACGACCACCCCGACCCACGCCGCGAGGATGGCGGCGAGGCGTGATCGTCGGCGCAGGCCGGCGACCAGGCCAGCCGCGATCACGAGGACGAGCGCCACACGGAGCGCGCCACCGACGGTGCTCCCACCGACGGCCACGAGTGCCGCCGTCGACAGGGCGGCGACTGCCGCCGACACCTCGGCAGCGCGCCACCGATCGAAGGTCACGGGCCGAGCATCCCTACTGAGGGGTGATGCCGGAAGGGCCAGGGGTCCCGTCCTGTCGGGATCTCCGAGACGGGCCGGCCCACGCAGGCACCGGTGACGTTCTGCTCTTGGCATGGCGGTGCGACGGCCCGATGCTGCGACCGTGGGCCATCGACGTGCACTGTTGCTGGTGGTGGCGCTGGTCGCCGTCACTGCGTGCGACGACGCCGAGCGCGCCACGCCGGAGCCCGCAACGCGGCAACGATCTGCCGTGGTGGTCGACACCGACGGGGGATCGGATGACGCGATCGCACTGCTGTACCTGCTGCAGCACCCGGACGTCGACGTCATCGGCATCACGGTCTCGGGCACCGGCATCGTGCACTGCAACCCGGGTGTCGCCAACGTGCTCGGGTGGGTCGAGCTGGTCGGTGAAGCGCAGGTCCCGGTGTCCTGCGGGCGCTCCGAACCGATGGCGGGCGGCCGCAGCTTCCCCGAGAGCTGGCGGACCCAGGCCGACGGCCGCTACGACGGCGTCTTCCCGGCGGGGCGGGGAGCACCCGATCCTCGACCGGCGACGACGCTGCTGCACGACCTGGTCACGGATGAGGACAGACCCGTGACGGTCCTGGCGCTCGGTCCCCTCACGAACCTCGCCGACGCCCTCGGCACGGCGCCCGAGCTGGCTGAGGAGATCAGCTCGGTCGTCGCGATGGGCGGCGCCTTCGACGTCCCGGGCAACGTGGATCTACCGGGTGCGCCGGCGGCGGCGTCGACCGAGTGGAACCTGTACGTCGACCCCGTCGCGGCGCAGACCGTGCTCGATGCAGAGGTCGATCTGACCTTCGTGCCGCTCGACAGTGCCGTCGGCATCGACGCCTTCGAGGTGCGTGCCCTCGCTCGCCGCGCGACGAGGCCCGCTGGGTCAGCCGTCGCCGAGCTCCTCCTCTCGAGCCCGTTCTTCACGTCTCCGGGGTTCGCGCTGTGGGATCCCCTGGCTGCCGCGGTGGTCGCCGACGCCGATGCGTTCCTGACGAGCGGCCGTCCGGCTCGGGTCGTGGTAGACGGTCCCGAAGCAGGCCGCACCGTGGGAGACGATGGCCGACCGGTGTCGGTCGCCCGGCCTGCGCGCGCGGCCGACCTCGTCGCCGAGCTGCTCGGGGTGCTGTCCGGACGAGGGTCGCCGCTGGACATCGATCGATCGCCCGACCTCTCGGTGGTGGTGGGCGATCACACCTGCACCACCAGTGACCGAGTGCTCGTCGCCGGTCCTGTCGTGCTCGACGTCGGGTCGCGCGGGGCGGCGGCCATCGGCACCATGGCACCCGATCGCGACCTGGCCGACGTGGAGGCGCTGCTCGCCAGCGGCGCGCCGGCGGTCGCCCCCGAGTGGTTCCCGCTCGTCGCACTGCTCCAGGGCGGGGGACCGGTGGTGGCACGGATCGAGCCAGGGCGGCTCGACGTCGTCTGCATCGACGCCGGGGAGGACGGTGCGCTCCTCGTCGCCGGAATCGCCGAGGTGACGGTACGGACCACCGGTCGCTGACCGAGGTGGACGGACGCACCACCCCGCGCCAGGGTCACTAGGTTTCGCCGGCGATGCCGACCGCGCCGCTGCCCACCGTCGACGACCTCACCCTCGAGGAGAAGTGCCGCCTGCTCGGTGGGGCCTCCACCTGGCGGACGCATCCGGTCGAACGGCTCGGCGTCCCGGCGGTGAAGATGTCGGACGGACCCAACGGGGTGCGGGGGGACGGCCTCGGCGCTCGCCGCACGCCGGGCGTGGTGATCCCCGTCGGCATCGCCGTCGGTGCCAGCTGGAACCCGGAGCTGGCCCGAGAGCTCGGCGACCTGCTCGGCACGGAGTCCCGGCGCAAGGGTGCCCACGTGCTGCTCGCTCCGACGGTGAACCTGCAGCGCACGCCGATCGGCGGGCGCGTCTTCGAGTGCCTCTCCGAGGACCCCGAGCTCACGGCGCGCCTCGCCGTCCCGCTCGTGGAGGCGGTGCAGGCCCACGACGTGGCCGTGACCGTGAAGCACTACGTGGTCAACGACACCGAGATCGACCGCATGAGCGTCGACGTCGACGTCGACGACCGGGTGCTGCGCGAGCTGTACCTGCGCCCGTTCGAGGCCACCGTCGTCGAGGCGGGTGCCTGGGGGATCATGAGCGCGTACAACCAGCGGGCGGGGGAGCACTGCGCCGCCAACCACGAGCTGCTCACCGGCATCCTGCGCGAGGAGTGGGGCTTCGACGGCTTCGTCGTGTCGGACTGGTACGGCTCCCACGACACCGTCGCCTCGATCCGGGCCGGCCTCACCGTGGCGATGCCGGGTCCGAGCACGATCTTCGGTGAGCGGCTGCAGGCAGCGGTCGAGGCGGGCGAGGTCGAGGTCGGCCTCGTGGACGCGCAGGTGGAGGACCTCTTGCGCCTGATGGACCGGGTCCGCGTGACCGAGCGCGACCCGGAGCAGCCGGAGGAGACGGTGGACGACCCCGCCGAGCGGGAGCTGTGCCGCCGGGCCGTGGTCGAGGGGCTGGTGCTGTGCCGCAACCAGGACGGCGTCCTGCCGATCGCTGCCAGGGCGAGCGTCGCGGTGCTCGGGCCCAACGCGGCCGACACCCGGATCATGGGCGGCGGTTCGGCCAGCCTGCAGGCCCTCGAGACCCGCTCGCTGCTCGAGGCGCTCGCGGATCGGGCCGCGTCGGTCGTCCACGAGCCCGGCGTGCGCATCGACCGCCTGCCCCCACCGCTCACCGAGGCGGTGCTGCGCACCCCGGACGGTGAACCCGGGCTGCGGGTCGACTACCGCGACGGGCTCGATCCCGATTCGCCCATCGTGGTCACCGACGTGACGCCCGAGTCCATGCTCCGCTTCTTCGGCTCAACCCCCGAGGGCGTCGACCCGGAGCGGTTCCACGTCACGGTCACGGGCACCCTCGTGCCGGAGCGGAGCGGCACGCACCTGCTCTCGGCCGTGCTGACCGGGGCGGGCCGCATCGAGGTGGGTGACGTCGCCGTCCTCGACGACCCCGACCGGCGGCTCCCGCGGGGGCCGCTGTTCTTCGGGTTCGGGTCCGAGGAGCAGGAGGCGACCATCGAGTGCGAGGCCGGGGTCCCGGTGCCGGTCCGGATCACCACGACGGGGCGGGGCGGCTACGCCGCCATCCGGCTCGGCGTGCGGGCGCCGGAGCCGCCCGACCTGCTCGAGCGTGCCGTCGCCGCAGCGCGCGACGCCGACGTCGCCGTCGTGGTCGTGGGCACCAACGACGAGTGGGAGACCGAGGGCGAGGACCGCACGACCATCGCCCTGCCCGGCGACCAGGACGAGCTGGTCCGTCGCGTGGCGGCCGCGAACCCTCGGACTGTCGTCGTGGTCAACGCCGGCTCGCCCGTGTCGATGCCCTGGGTGGACGAGGTGGCCGGCGTGGTGCTCGCCTACTTCGGCGGCATCGAGATGGCCGACGGCGTCACCGACGTGCTCCTCGGCGACGCCGACCCCGGCGGACGTCTGCCGCTGACCTACCCGCGGGCGCTCGAGGACACGCCGGCCTGGCGCTGGTACGCGCCCTCCGACGGCGTGCAGCACTACGGCGAGGGCCTGCTCATGGGCTACCGGGGCTTCGACGCGGCCGGCACCGAGCCCCTGTTCCCGTTCGGCCACGGCCTCTCCTACGGCACGGCCGAGTGGGGCGAGGCCACGCTGTCGGCCGCCACGGTCGAGGCGGGTGACGGTGTCGAGGTCACCGTGCCGGTCCGGGCGACGGGGGACCGGCCGGCCACGGTGGTGGTCCAGGCCTACCTGGCCGGCCCCGACGGCTTCGGCCGCCCGCCCAAGGTCCTGGCCGGCTTCACCAAGGTCACCGTCGCACCGGGCAGCGAGCAGGACGTGGTCGTGGCCATCGCGCCGGAGCCGTTCCGGCGCTGGGACGGCGAGGGCTGGACGGTCGACCGCGGGGGCTGGGAGGTCGTCGTGGCCGCGTCGGCGACCGACGTCCACCAGCGCCTGGGTCTCGAGGTGCGTTAATCCAGGGCGCGGAAGACGATGCCCGTGGCGGGCTTCGGCGCGAAGAACGTGGTCTTGGGGGGCATCCGCTCGCCGCCGTGGGCGATGGCCTGGATCTGGGCCACCGTGGCGGGCCGCATCAGCACGGCGGCCTGCGCGCGACCCTCGGCGACCGCCTCGACCACGTTGGCAACGCCGTGCTGGTAGCTCAGCTCGTGGGCCGGCAGGGCCTCACGGGCCTGCTCGAGGCGCACCGTGTCGAGCTCCACCGACGCGTCGAAGGCGCCGTCCCTGGGTCGCAGCACGAAGCTGCCGGTGTCGTCGACCAGGCCGAGACCGCCGAGCTCGACGAGCCGGGCGACGGCGTCGGGGCCGAAGGCGTCGGTGGGCTCGACCTCGAAGTGCTCGCTCAGCAGGAGGTGGAGCGCCGCCCCGTCGGGCAGGCCGGTGACGAGCCGGTGGATCGGCTGGACCGTGAGCTCGTCCTCGACCAGCTCCACGACGAAGCACATGGTGAGGTCGGCGGGGGTGCCCGGGCCGTCGACCACGCGGCGCTCGTCGCGGTACTGCAGGGAGGTCTCGTAGCGGTGGTGGCCGTCGGCGATGACGACGGGGTGGTCGAGCACCAAGGCGGCGATGCGGCCGTTGCGGTCGGCGTCGGCGCTGGTCCAGGTCGTGTGGGTGACCCCGTCGGGGTCGGTCCACTCGGCGTCGGGCTCCTGGTCGGTGGGGAGCAGCTCGGTGAGGCCCTCGGCCAGCGACAGGCCCCAGATGGCCGAGAGGTTGTACCGGGTGGACCGCAGCATGTCGAGGCGATCCGACTTGGCCTTCTTGGTCGTGTGCTCGTGGGGGAGGATCTCGCCCGCTCCCGGGGGCCACAGCTCGAGGGCACCGATGACCCCGGTGGTGTGGCGAGTGACCCCGGCCTCGTCGGTGAAGGTCATCCGGTAGATCGTGAACGTGGGGTCCTCGTCGGTGAGGAGGGTCCGCTCGTCCTGCCACTCGTGCAGGAGCCGGCGGGCCACGTCGTAGCGGTCCTCGCCGCCCTCGTCGACCGGCAGGTCGATGCGCACCGCGTTGCGGTCGTTCCGGGCCAGCTCGGCGCGCTGGCGCTCGTCGATGACGTCGTAGGGCGGTGCGGTGACCTCGACCAGCGACACGCGGTCGGGGTCGTAGCGCAGTCCTCGGAACGGCTCGAAGCGGGGCACCCCGACATCGTGGCAGACCCGATCCGGGTGCCACGATGCTCCGATGCCCTGGGTGCTCGACCTCGACGGTGTGATCCGGCTCGGCGAGCAGCCCATCGACGGTGCGGCCGAGGCCGTCGCCCTGCTCCGCGCCGCCGGCGAGGAGGTGGTGTTCGCCACCAACAACGCGTACCGCTCGATCCGCGACCAGGAGGCGGCCCTGGACGCCATCGGCATCCCCGCCGCCGGCGCGGTGGTCGGTGCGGCCCAGGCGGGCGCGAGCCTGCTCCAGCCGGGCGAGCGGGTCCTGGTCGTCGGTGGCCCCGGCCTGATCGAGGAGGTCGAGGCCCGCGGGTGCACGATCGTCGACGACGGGCCCTGCGATGCGGTGATCTCGGGGCTCGATCGGCAGTTCCACTACGACGGCCTGCGCCGCGCCGGCCTGGCCATCCGGGGCGGCGCCCGCTGGGTGCTGACCAACCCGGACCCCACGTTCCCCACCCCCCACGGTCTGGAACCGGGCGCGGGCGCCATCGGCGCGGCCATCCGGGCGGCCGGGGGCGTGGAGCCGATCATCGGGGGCAAGCCCGAGGGGGCGATGGTGGGGCTCCTCCACGAGCGCCTCGGCGGGGAGGGGATCGTGGTCGGCGACCGCGTCGACACCGACGGGCTGTTCGCCGCGGCCCTCGGCTACCGGTTCGCGCTCGTCCTGACCGGCGTCACCACCCGGTCCGATCTGCCCGTCTCGCCCGAACCGTGGCTGGTCGCCGACGACCTCCTGACCGTGGTCCGGGGGTTCTTGGCCTGACAGCGGGGCGCGACCTCGCTTAGGGTCGTGCCCCTTGAGTGTCAGACCCGGCGAGCGCTCGCCTGCAGATCCGGCGGCGGCCCGGCTGGGCGACCTGGAGCGCGTGTTCGCCCGCGCCGGTTCGATGGCGGAGGTCCTGCGGGACTTCGACTGGTCCTCGACCGCGCTCGGCGAGCCCGGCACGTGGCCCCAGAGCCTGCGGTCCGCAGCCAGCATCTGCCTCGGTGCCAAGTACCCCATCGCCATCTACTGGGGTGACGAGCTGACGCTGCTCTACAACGAGGCCTGGAGCGTCATCCCCGGCGACAAGCACCCCTGGGCCCTCGGACGCGCCGCCCAGGACGTCTGGCCCGACATCTGGGACATCGTGGGGCCCGAGTTCGACCGGGCGCTGCGCGGCGAGGGGATGTGGGTCTCGGACCGGCAGCTGCCCATGGAGCGGCGCGGGTACCTCGAGGAGACCTACTTCAACTACAACCTCAGCCCGATCATGGCCGAGGACGGCCGCATCGAGGGCGTCTTCAACGCCGGGCTCGAGACCACGCCCCGGGTCGTGGCGGCGCGGCACCAGCGGGTGCTCATCGATCTCATCGCCGAGACGGCATCGGCGACCACGGTCGACGAGGCCTTCAGCGGTGCGGTCGCCGCGCTGGCGCAGCACCGGGAGGTGGCACCGTTCGCGCTGCTGTACCGGCTCGAGGACGGCGTGGCCCACCTCACCGGCACCACCGGCGTCGCGGCGGGGGGTGAGGGCACCGGCGCGTCGCTCGAGCTGGGCGTCGACGCCGACCCGTGGCGCATCGACGAGGCGGTCCGGACCCGCCGCGCCGTGGTGGTCGAGGACATCGGCCGCTTCGCCGACGTGCACGCCTACGAGGGCTGGCCCGAGTCCGCCCACACCGCCGTCACCCTCCCCGTGGTCCGCTCGCGCCGCCGACGACGCCGGGTCGAGGGCGTCGTGGTCGTGGGCGTGCCCCCTGGGCTGCGCATCGACGTGCAGCACCAGGAGTTCCACGCCGCGCTGGCCGACCGCTTCGCCCTGTCCGTGCTCGATGCCCGCCGCGAGGAGGAGGAGCGCCGCACCTTCGAGACCGAGCACCGCATCGCCGCCACCCTCCAGCAGAGCCTCATCCCCGCCCTGCCCGAGCTCGACGTGGTCGACCTCGCCGGCTGCTACCTGCCCGGCACCGACGGGCTCGAGGTCGGTGGCGACTGGTACGACGCCATCCCGCTGCCCGACGGCAGCGTCACCGTGGTCATCGGCGACGTGGTCGGCAAGGGGGTGGCGGCCGCCGCGCAGATGGGCCAGCTGCGCAACGCCCTGCGCGCCTACGTGCTCGAGGGGTTCTCGCCGGCCGAGGTCCTCGGCAAGCTCAACCACCTGACCCTGTCCCTGTCGGGCTCCACCTTCGCCACGCTGCTGTGCCTGCGCTACGAGCCCGACGACCACACGGTGCAGTGGTGCCGGGCCGGCCACCTCCCGGCGATGGTGCGCAGCCAGGACGGCACCGTCGAGCTGCTCGACGGAGACGGCTCCCCGCCGATCGGGGTGTTCGAGGGCGTGGCGTTCCGGGAGTCCCAGCGCCGGCTGCAGCCCGGCGACGTGGTGGTGCTGTACACCGACGGCCTCATCGAGAAGCCGGGTGAGGACATCGACGTGAGCATCGACGCGCTGGCCGAGCGCGTGGGCTCGCTGCCCGTCGGCCCGGGGTTCATCGACGCCATCGTGGCCCCCCTGGCCGACACCGATCGCCGTGACGACGTCGCCGTCCTCGTCCTGACCACCTGACGACCAGCTCCGGATCAGCTCCGGGGCCGCCAGCGCTGGTACTCGTGGATCGGCCCGACCCCACCCGTGGTGTCCCAGTGGCGCGGGTCCATGTCGTCGTGGTGGTCCCGGCTCCACGTCATGCGCTGGGCGGCGCGGGTCGTGCGCACCATCACCCCGATCACGACCCCGAAGACGAACCCGCCGACGTGGGCCGCCCAGGCCACGCCCGAGTTCGGGTTGGTGAGGAACTGCAGCAGGAACCACACGCCGAGCAGCCACTTCGCCTTGATCGTCACGAGGATCGGGAAGCCCAGCAGGACGATCGTGCGCACCGGCGCGTTCGGGAACCAGACCAGGTACGCGCCCATGACCGCGGCGACCGCACCCGACGCGCCGACGAGGGGGATGGTGCTGTCGGGTTGGAGGGCGACGTGGGCGGCCAGGGCGGCGAGGCCGCCGACCAGGTAGAAGACCAGGTAGCGCACGTGCCCCAGGTGGTCCTCGATGTTGTTGCCGAAGATCCACAGGTACAACATGTTCGAGCCGATGTGCATCAGCCCGCCGTGGAAGAACATCGCAGCCACGGCCGAGAGCCAGATGGACTTGTCCGGCACGCCCCGCGGAGCGTCGTCGCCGCCGATGCCGCACGACTCGGTGTCGCCGCCCAGCGAGCCGAAGGTCGCCTCGATCTCGGGGACCGTGAGGGGCCGGCCCTGGGTGAGCTCGCAGGGGATGGCGGTGTTCTCGATGTTGAACACCAGGTCGTCGACGGGCTCCCGCTGGGGCTCCTGCTGCCAGAGGACCCAGGCCCCCACGCAGGCCAGGATGAGCAGCAGCGTGACCACCGGCCGCCGGCTCGTGGGGTTCACGTCCTTCAAGGGGAGCACCGCCCGAGCGTAGGAGGGCCGAACCGGCACTTTCCCCCATGGCCGCGCTGTCGTAGCCTGCCCGGATGGCCAAGAACCCCCTGATCAAGCGGTACCTCGATGCGGGGATGGCGTTCACGCAGATGACCCAGTCCCGGGCCGAGGCGATCGTCAAGGACCTCGTGAAGCAGGGCGAGGTGAAGTCCAAGCAGGCGGAGGACCTGATCGACCAGCTGGTCGAGCGGTCGAGGGCCAACACCGAGGGCCTGCTCGAGATGGTGCGCACCGAGGTGCGTGACCAGCTCGTCGCGCTCGGCCTGATCGACGCGCCCGAGGACGCCACCCCGGCGCCGCCGTCGACACCGCGGGCCGCACCGGCCAAGACCGGTGCGACCGGCACGACGAAGGCCGCCGCCGAGGGCTCCACCACGAAGAAGGCCGCCACGAAGAAGCGGGCCACGAAGAAGGCGGCGGCCAAGAAGCGGACGACCAAGAAGGCCGCCGCGAAGCGCACCGCCACCAAGAAGGCGAGCCCGAAGAAGGCGGCCACTAAGAAGGCCGCCACCAAGAAGGCCGCCCCCGGGTCGTCCGGCAGCGCGTCGGCCTCGTAGGAGGCATGGCCACCGGCGCCCGTCGGCGACTCGACCTGGAGCTGCTGCGGCGCGGCCTCACCGAGAGCCGCCAGCAGGCCCGCCACCTCATCGACGCGGGCCGGGTGCTCGTGTCGAACGCGCCGGCCGACAAGGCCGGCCGCCTCGTCGCGGCCGGTGAGCCGATCCGCGTGCTGGGCCCGCCCGCCCGGTACGTCGGGCGCGGCGGCGAGAAGCTGGCCGGCGCGCTGGCCCGCTTCGACATCGACACCGAGGGGGCCCCGGCTCTCGACGCCGGCGCGTCGACCGGGGGCTTCACCGACGCGCTCCTCCAGGCGGGTGCGGCATCGGTCGTGGCCGTGGACGTGGGTCGGGCCCAGCTGCACGAGCGGCTCCGGGCCGACGACCGGGTCGACGTGCGCGAGCAGACCGACATCCGCTCGGTGCGACCGGACGACGTCGGCGGCGCGATGGACATCGTGGTCGCGGACCTGTCGTTCATCTCGGTGCGGGCGGTGATCGAGTCGCTCCTCGGGTTGACGGCTCCGGGCGGTGACCTCGTCCTGCTGGTGAAGCCCCAGTTCGAGGCCGGACGAGCCGAGGTCTCCAGGGGCCGGGGGGTCATCCGCGACCCGGCGGTCTGGCGACGGGTGCTCGACGAGGTGCTGTTCGCCATCGGCGAGGCCGGAGGGGCCATCATGGACGCCATGGTCTCCCCCTTGCGCGGGGCGGACGGCAACGCCGAGTTCCTCGTGCACGTCCGTCGCCCCGGCCTCGGTCGCGGTCGGCAGGACGCTGCGGTCGCGAGCCGCGCCCCGGACCTCGACGCGCTCGTGGCCGAGGCCGCGGGGGAGGGCAGCGCCTGATGGTGACGGCCGGCTTCGTCCTGCACAGCGAGCGCGACCGCGCCGCCAGCATCACCCACGACCTGGCGACGTGGCTGCTCCAGCGCGGCCACGACGTCCGGGTGCCCGAGGCCGACGCAGAGCGGCTCGGCCTGGCGGACCACGGCGTGCCCGAGGACCACTTCGCCGACGGCCTCGACGTGGCGGTGAGCCTGGGCGGCGACGGCACCATGCTGCGGGCCGTGGAGCTCGTCGCCGAAGGCGGGATCCCGGTGATCGGGATCAACGTCGGCCAGCTCGGCTACCTCACCGAGGTCGACCCGGACGGCGCGCGCATGGCCATCAAGCGCTTCCTCTCCGGGGCCTACGACATCGAGGAGCGGATGCTCCTGTCGGCCCGCATCGAGGGGCACGAGTCCTCCGAGCACGTGGCCCTGAACGAGGCGGTGATCGAGAAGACCCCGTCGGGTCACACGGTGCGCCTCGCGGTGAGCGTCGACGGTGAGTTCTTCACCACCTACGCGGCCGACGGCCTCATCGTGGCGACCCCCACCGGCTCCACCGCCTACTCGTTCTCCGCCCGCGGCCCGATCGTGGCACCCATGCACCGGTGCCTGGTGCTCACGCCCGTGTCGCCGCACATGCTCTTCGACCGGACCCTCGTGCTGGACCCCCACTCCACCCTCCACCTCGAGGTGGTGGGGCACCGGCCGGCCACCGTGTCCGCCGACGGGCGCAACCTCGGCACCCTCCGGCCCGGCGACGCCCTCACCTGCACGGCCAGCCCGCGCACCGCCCGGCTGGTGACCTTCGGCGAGCACGACTTCCTCGGGATCCTGAAGACCAAGTTCGGGCTGTCGGACCGATGAGGCGCGCCCGGTGATCGTGGAGCTGGCCGTGCGGGACCTCGGCGTGTTCGCCGACGCCCGCCTCGTGCTCGACGAGGGCCTGACCGCGCTCACCGGGGAGACCGGTGCCGGCAAGTCGCTGGTCGTGGGGGCGATCCAGCTGCTCCTCGGGGCGCGAGCCGATGCCTCGGTGGTCCGCCCCGGTGCCGAGGAGGCCGTCGTCGACGGCCGCTTCGTCACCGACGACGGCGAGGAGGTCGTGCTGTCCCGGGTCGTCCCCGCCGCCGCCGGTGGGCGCAGCCGGGCCTACGTGAACGGGCGCCCGGTCACGGTGACCGAGCTGGCCGAGCGGGGCGCCGGCCTGGTCGAGCTGCACGGGCAGCACGCCCACCAGCAGCTGCTGCAGGCGTCGTCGCAGCGCGACGCCCTCGACCGCTTCGCCGGCGTCGACCTCGGCCCGCTGCGCGACGCACGGGCAGCCGTCGCCACCATCACGGCCCGGCTCGAGGAGCTGGGCGGGGACGAGCGCAGCCGGGCACGGGAGATCGACCTGCTGCGCTACCAGCTCGCCGAGCTGGACGACGCCGCGCTCGACGACCCTGACGAGGACGACCGCCTCGACGAGGAGGAGGACCTGCTCGCCGATGCTGTCGCCCACCGCGACGCCGCCGCCGCGGCGACGGAGGCGCTGGTCGGTGACGAGGGGGTGGCCCACCAGCTGCAGTCGGTCATCGGCCTGGTCGGCGGCCGCGGTCCCTTCAGCGAGCTGGAGAGCCGGCTGCGCTCGGCCGCCGCCGAGGTCACCGAGGCGGCCCACGACCTGCGCGACGTCGCCGAGGGCATCGCCGACGACCCGGAGCGCCTGATCGCGATCCGCGAGCGTCGCCAGCTCCTCGCCGAGCTGCGCCGCAAGTACGGCGACACCCTGGCCGAGGTGCTCGAGGAGCGCGAGTCGATCCGGGCCCGCCTCGACGAGCTGCTCGGCCACGACGCCCGGGCCGCGGCGCTCGAGGCCGAGCTGGCCCGGGCCCGGGAGGCCGAGGCCGCCGCCGCCGCCGCCGTGGCCAAGGCCCGGCGGGCTGCCGCCCCGGTGCTGGCGGGAGGCGTGCAGGAGCGCCTGCGCGCCCTGGCCATGCCCGCGGCCCGCGTCGAGGTGCTGGTCGAGGGGGAGGGCCCCGCCGACGACGTCCGGTTCCTGCTGGCGGCCAACCCCGGGGGCGCGCCGGCGCCCATCGCCAAGGTCGCCTCCGGCGGCGAGCTGTCGCGGGCGACGCTGGCCCTGCGCCTCGAGCTCACGGCGGGACCGCCGTCCCTCGTCTTCGACGAGGTGGACGCCGGGATCGGTGGCGAGACCGCGTGGGCGGTGGCCTCCGCCCTGGCCGACCTGGCCGGCCGCCACCAGATCCTGGTGGTCACCCACCTCGCCCAGGTCGCCGCGTTCGCCGACCGCCAGCTGCGCGTGGCCAAGTCCGCCACGGCGACCTCGACCACCGCCACGGTGTCGGTCCTCGACGGCGACGGCCGGGTCGAGGAGATCGCGCGGATGCTGTCGGGCCAGCCCGAGAGCGAGGTCGGGCGCGAGCACGCCGTCGACCTGCTCGAGGCAGCCGCGGGCGCCCGAGGTCGAGCGTGACCGAGCCCAGCACCCTCGCCGACCGCCCGTCGCTGTCCGGGGTCGCCCGCGTCGACCGGCGGACCAAGGCCCTCATCGCCCGGTTGCAGCCGGGCGACATCGCGGTCATCGACCACGAGGACCTCGACCGCGTCGCCGCCGAGACCCTGGTGGGGGCGCGCCCGGCGGCGGTCGTGAACGCGTCGCCGTCGATGACGGGTCGGTACCCGAACACCGGTCCGCTGGCGCTCACCGAGGCCGGCATCCCGCTCATCGACGCCGCCGGCGCCGCGGTCATGGGCATCGAGGAGGGCAGCCGCATCACCATCCGGGACGGCACGGTCTTCGTCGGTGACGACGAGATCGCCCGCGGCGAGCGCCAGACCCATCTGGGCCTGCAGGAGCGGATCGTGGCCGCCAAGTCCACGATGGGGGCCGAGCTCGAGCGCTTCGCCGAGAACACGTTGCGGTACATCCAGGCCGAGGGCCACCTGCTCGTGGACGAGCCCGAGGTCCCCGAGGTGCCCGGCGTCGACTTCCGGGGTCGTCACGTGCTGATCGTGGTCCGGGGGGTCGGCTACAAGGACGACCTCGACCTGCTGCGCCGCTCCGGCTACATCGCCGACCAGAAGCCCATCCTCATCGCCGTCGACGGGGGCGCCGACGCGCTGCTCGAGGTCGGTCGCCAGCCCGACGTGATCATCGGGGACATGGACTCGGTGTCGGAGGAGGCGCTGCGCTGCGGCGCCCGCCTGATCGTGCACGGCTACCGCGACGGCCGCGCCCCGGGTGGCGATCGCCTCGACGAGCTGGGGCTCGAGTACGAGGTGTACGGCTCCGAGGGCACCAGCGAGGACATCGCCATGCTGCTGTCCTACGAGAAGGGCTGCGAGCTCATCGTCGCCGTCGGCACCCACAACTCCATGGTCGAGTTCCTCGACAAGGGCCGGGCCGGCATGGCGTCGACCTTCCTGGTGCGCATGAAGGTGGGCATGATGCTGGTCGACGCGAAGGGCGTGAGCCGCCTGTACCGCTCCACCGTCCGCACGCGGGACCTCCTGCTGCTGGTCCTCGCCGCAATCTTCACCATGGTCGTCATCGTCCTCGTCAGCGAGCCGATCCGGCTGGTCATCCGCACGTACTGGGTCTCGTTCACCTCATGATCAACCTCCGCTACCACATCGTCTCGCTCACGGCGGTCTTCCTCGCCATCGGCATCGGCCTCACGCTGGGATCGACGTTCCTCGACCGCGCCACGGTCGAGAACCTCAACGGCCAGCTCGAGAACCTCGAGACGCGCCTCGGCGACCGGGACGAGCGCATCGAGACCCTCGAGCAGGACCTGGGTGAAGCCGAAGCGCTCCAGACCGCCCTGGACGAGCAGGGTCCCGGGCTGCTCGCCGGGCGGCTCGAGGGGGTGCCGGTCGTGGTCCTGGCCGCCGTCGGCGTCGACGAGGCCGACGTGGCCGGCGCCGTGCAGTCCCTCGAGACCGCCGGCGCCGACCTGCAGGGGCAGTGGTGGCTCACCGAGCGGCTCCTGCTGGCCGACCAGGCCGACATCGACGACCTCGCCGCCGTGCTGGAGGAGGACTCGGGCGACCCCGCCCGGCTGCGCCGGCTGGTGATCGACGGGATCGGACGCGAGGTGCGCGTCCTGCAGCGCCAGGACGCGGCCGTGGACTTCGCCACGCCCGAAGGGCTCGGACCCGAGGATCCGGCCACCGGCGAGCTGGGCGAGGAGGACACCGAGGTCGACGAGCTCGGCGGCGACGACGTCGAGCCGGAGCCGACCGTGCCCCTCGTCGGCTCCCTCGCCGATGCCGGCTTCGTGGTGTTCGAGCCGGCATCGGACGGACCGGAGGAGCTGACCCTGCCGCCCGGGGTCCGCGTCGTGGTGGTCGGGGGCTCCTCGGTGCTGCCCGACGACGTCTTCGTCCAGCCCCTCATCGACCGCCTGACGCAGTCCGTCGCGGCCCCGACCCGCACCGTCGTCACCTCCGCGTCCGGCGACGGGCCGGCGGTGTCGGAGGTCGTGGCCGCGATCCGGTCCGACGAGGAGCTCCGCTCCCTCGTCGCCACGGTGGACCGCCTGGACCACTTCCAGGGCTGGATGGCCACGGTGCTCGCCGTCGAGGACCTGGCCGACGGCACGGTCGGCCACTACGGCCTGGGCGAGGGGGCATCCGCCCTGCTCCCGCCGTTGCGGGACCCGTGACCGCCCCCGTCGACGAGCGGCGCAGCCTGGCGCGCTCGACGGCGACGCAGACCGTGCTGACGGCGGTGAGCCGCGTCACCGGGTTCGTCCGCGTCGTGGTGGTGGCGGCGGTGCTCGGCACGACGTTCCTCGGCAACACGTACCAGTCGGCGAACACGATCCCGAACATCGTCTTCGAGCTCTTCGCCGCAGGAGCGCTGCAGGCCGTGCTGGTGCCCGCCCTCGTCGCCCGCTTCGACCGCGGCGAGGACGAGCAGGCCGAGCGCCTCGCCGGCTCGGTGCTGGGCCTCACCCTCGCGGTGCTCGCCGGCCTGGCCGTGCTCGGCGCGCTGGCGTCCCCGCTGCTGATGCGGGCGCTCGTCTCCGGCGTCGACGATCCCACGGTGCGCGCCGACCAGGTCTCCCTCGGCACCGTGTTCCTGCTGGTGTTCCTGCCCCAGATCCTGGTGTACGACGTCGGCCTGGTCGCGACCGCCGTCCTCCACGCCAGGGGACGCTTCGCCCTGCCCGCCATCGCCCCCGCCGTCAACAACGTGGTGGTCTGCGGGGCGTACGGGCTGTTCTGGTGGATGCGTCGGGGCGAGGAACCGAGCCTGGACCTGAGCGTCGCCGAGATCGCCGTGCTCGCGGGCGGGACGACCTTCGGGGTCGTCGCCTTCTGCGCGCTGCCCATCGTCGGTGCCCACCGGGCCGGGTTCCGCTTCCGGCCCAACCTGGATCGCTCCGATCCGGCCCTGCGGTCGCTCGCCCGCCAGGGCGGCTGGGCCGCGCTGTTCCTCGCCATGACCCAGGTGTTCCTCGCCGCGGTGCTGGTGTTCGCCAACCGCTCCGAGGGCGGCGTGATCGCCTACCAGGTCGGGTTCACGTTCTTCCTCCTGCCGCACTCCCTGTTCGCGCTGCCGGTCCTGACCACGCTGTTCCCGGCCGCCGCGCGCCACGTGCACGCCCAGCACTGGGACCAGGTGCGCGCCACGGTGCGCCGCGGCACGACCGCCATCGCCCTGTTCGTCCTGCCGAGCGCGGTGGCGCTGGGCGTGCTCGCCGAGCCCCTCGCCCGTGTCGCGTCGTTCGGCAACGTCGGACGTGGCGGGGCCGAGCTCATCGCGGATGTCGTGCGCGGCTTCGCCCCGGGACTGGTGGGGTACGCGCTCTTCTACTTCCTCACGCGCATGCTCTACGCGATGGAGGACACCAGGACCCCGGCCACCGTCCACGCCGTCGTCGTGGTCATCGGCGTCGGGGCGATGGCCGTGACGGCGACGACGCTCGAGGGCGGTGGGCTCGTCGCCTCCCTCGCCTGGGTCCACTCCGCCACCTACCTCGCCGGCGCGGTCGCGCTGGCGGTCGTGGTCAGCCGCCGGCTCCGCCGCCACGACGTGCCGATCCGGCTGCCGGCCGCCCTCGCCCCCCAGGTCGGCGGGGCTGTCGCCGCGACGGCGATCGCCGCCGGCATCGTCGCCGCGGTCCAGGCCGAGTCCCGCCTCGGGGCGCTCGGCGTCGTCGTGCTCGGCGGCACGGCCGCCGCCGCCGCCCACGTCGTGGTCCAGGCCGTGCTCGGCGGCCCCCGCCCCACGGCGATCGTCGGGCTGCTTCGCAGCGCCCCGACGGCGGGGGAGGAGGCGGCCTCGTGACCCGTCCCGTCGCTCTGCAGCTGCTCGGGCCGTCCATCGGCGGCATCCGCCGCCACGTTGCCTACCTGCGGGACCAGCTGCGCGAGGGCGGCTGGGACGTGATCACCGCGGGGCCGGCCGGGGTCCTCGACGTCCTCGACCACGTGGTCCCGATCCCCGACGGCCTCCGTCCCGATCAGGTCCTCGCCGCCCGGCGCGCCCTGCGAGCGCTGCTCGACGGCGTCGACGTGGTGCACGCCCACGGGCTCAAGGCCGGTTGGGTCGCCTCCACCATCCGGCCCCGCCCGCCCCTGGTGGTGAGCATCCACAACCTCGTCCTCGACGACGTCGCGGGGCGGTCGGCACCCGTCCTGCGGCTCCTGGAGGAGCGCCTGCCCGGGCGGGCCGACGCGACGATCGCCATCTCCGGGGAGGTGGCCCGCCGCTTCGCCGGCCGACCCGGCGCGGAGCGGATCCGGGTCATCCCGCCGGCGGGCCCACCCCCCGCACCGGGTCGCTCCCCGGAGGTCGTGCGGTCCGAGCTCGGTGTCGCTGCGGACGAGGACCTGGTGGTCACCGCCGCCCGCCTCAACCCGCAGAAGGGCCTGCACCTGCTGCTGGAGGCGGCGGCGTCGGTGCGGCAGCGTCGGCCGGGCCTGCGGTGGTTCGTGTTCGGCGACGGCGCGCAGCGGGCGGAGCTCGAGGGCGCGATCGAACGGCTCGGGCTCGACGGCGTCGTCCACCTCGCCGGCGCCCGGGCGAACGTGGACGACGAGCTGGCCGCCGCCGACCTCGTCGTCATCACCTCCCAGTGGGAGTCCGGTCCGCTCGTCGTGCTCGAGGCGCTGGCGCTCGGGAGACCCGTGGTGTCCACCGACGTCGGCCTGGTGCCCGAGGTGATCGATCGGTCCTCGGGCCGGGTGGTGCCGGTCGGCGACGCCGCGAGCCTCGCCGACGCGATCGTCGCCACCCTGTCGGGTACCTCGGTCGGCGGCGACGAAGTGCCAGGATCGTCGGCCCGGTTCCGCCCCGAGGCCCTCGCCGCCGCGGTCCGTGACGTCTACGAAGAGGTCGTGTCCCCCTGATGAAGCCCCTGCGGATCCTCGTCGCGCTGGTGGTGGTCGCCGTCGCGGTCGTGCTGCTGGTCGTCCCGGGCCGCTCCGGCACCACGCGAGCCGACGCCGAGCGGGTGCTCATCGTGTCCATCCCGACCCTCACCTGGGAGCGCATCGCCGACGAGCAGCCGCCCAACCTGGTCTCGTTGCTCGGCCGCGCCGCGGTCGCGTCCGCCAGCGTGCGCACGATCGGCATCGACACCGACCTGGGCGAGGGCTACGCCACCATGGGCGCGGGGAGCCGGACCGCCGTGCCGTCGGAGTTCGCGTCCCTCGCCTTCCCGCCCGACGTCGAGTTCGAGGGCGAGCCCGTCGCCGACGTCTACGAGCGCCGCTTCGGCGCCGCCCCCGAGGACGCCGCGGTCCTCCAGCTCGGCGCCGCCGCGATCCAGCGCCGGAACGACGACCTGCTCTACGGCTCCGAGGCCGGGACGCTCGGCGCCGCGCTGCGCGACGCCGGGCGCTCCGCCGCCGTCGTGGCCAACGCCGACCTCACCGTCGGCGCGCCGGTCTCCGAGCTGAGCCGCCAGGCGGTGCTCGCGGTGATGGACGACGCCGGGCTCGTCCCGCACGGCCGGGTCGACGGCGGGCTGCTCGACGACCAGGCCGACCTGCCCGGGGGCGTGGGGCTCGACGCGGCGACCGTGGTGTCGGAGTTCGGCGCGTCCTGGGAGTCGGCCGATGTGGTCCTCGTCGAGCTGAGCGACCTGCTCCGGGTCGAGGCGGCCGAGCCGGTCGTGACGCCCGAGGTGGCCGAGGACGCGAACGCCCGTGCCCTCGCCCGCACCGACGACGTCCTCGGCCAGGTCCTCGACCTCGTCGACCTCGAGCGGGACCTCGTCCTCGTCGTCTCGCCCGTCTCACCCGTGGGCCCCGACCAGCTCGTCGTCGCCGCCGCAGCCGGCGCCGGCCTCGAGCCCGGGCTCGCCCGCAGCGGCACCTCGCGCCGCGACGGCTACGTCACGCTCCCCGACATCGGCCCCACCGTGCTCGACGCCCTCGGCATCGACAAGCCCGGGGCCATGAGCGCCGCCACCATCGCGTCCTCCGGTGGCGGCGCGCCGGACCTCAGCACCTTCCGGGAGCTCCGGGACGACAACGTCCGTGCCCTGTTCCGCAACGACCTGTCCGGTCCGCTGACGGTCCTGTTCATCGTCAGCCAGATCCTCACCTACGGGCTGGCCGCCTACGCCCTGTCCGACCGGCATCGTCGCCTGACCCGCACGGTGGCGTTCCTCCTGCTGGCCGGCATGGCGCTCCCCTTCGTGTCGTTCCTGGCCGGGGTCTTCCCCTACTGGCGCCTCGACGTCGGAGGGGCCATCGCCGCGGTCTTCGCCGTCTCGGCGGCCGTCGCCGCGCTCACGCACGCGGTGAGCGCCCGCACGGGTGGGGACGACCGGCACGCCCGGGCCCTGGTGCCGTCGGTGCTGACCATGTCGGCCACCGTCGTGCTCCTCGTCGGGGACATCGTGCTCGGTGGGCCGCTGCAGATCGACACGGCGTTCGGGTACGGCGGGGGCGCCATCGTCGCCGGCCGGCTGGCCGGCTACGGCAACCTGGCCTGGGCCCTGCTGGTCGCCGCGCTCATCATCGCTGTGACCGCGATCTGGGGCCGGCGGGAGCTCGCGGCCGGTCCCCAGCGCGACGAGGGCGACCGCCGCGGGGACCTGGCGATCATCGGCGGGGTGTTCGTGCTCGCCGTCATGGCCGTCGGCCTCCCCGCGCTCGGCGCCAACGTCGGAGGCACGATCTCGGTCGTGTCCGGCCTGGCGATCACCCTGCTCGCGCTCGGCGGCGCTCGCCTCGACCTCCGTCGCCTCGCCGGTGTCGGGGTCCTCACCGCCGTCGTGCTGGCGGTCTTCGGTGCCCTCGACCTCCGTCGGGATCCCCAGGACCAGACCCACCTCGGCCGGCTCATCGACCAGACCCTGGGTGACGAGGGCATCGCCGGCTTCGGCACCGTCATCCAGCGCAAGATCAACGCGAACCTGAACATCCTGTTCTCCTCGGTCTGGTCGCTGGTGATCCCCGCCGCGCTGGCGTTCCTGGCGTTCCTGATCTGGCGGCCGCCGCGGTTCCTGCGCACGCTGTTCCAGCGGGTCCCGGGCATGCGCGCCTGCGTGGTCGGCGTGCTGGCCACCGGCGTGATCGGGGGCGTCGTGAACGACTCCGGCATCGCCATCCCCGCCGTCATGCTCACCCTGCTCCTGCCCCACGTGGCCTACGTCGTGGTCCGGACCCACGACCCCGAGGTCGCGACGAACGACCCGGCCCCGTGAACGACGTCGTCGTCTTGGCGCTGGCCCTCGGCCTCGGTGGGGCGGGAGGGGCCTTGGCCTGGCCGATGCTGACCCAGGTCTTCTCCGTGCCGCTCTTCCTGCGCACCAACGTGCGTGGCGCCCAGGTCCCGGTCGCGGTCGGGGTGATCCTGCCGGTCGTGCTCTTCGCCGCCGGCGCCGTCCTGGTGCTGCTGGACGCGGCCGACCTGGTGCAGGTGCCCCAGGGGGCGCTGGCCGTCTCGGTGGTCGCCGCGGCCGGGTTCGGCCTCCTCGGTCTCTTCGACGACCTCGCCGGTGACCGTGCCGCCCAGGGCTTCGGCGGGCACCTGTCGGCGCTGCGCTCCGGCCAGCTCACCACCGGTGCGGTGAAGCTGTTCGGTGGCGGCGCGCTCGCCGTGCTCGTCGCCGCCCCCACGGCCCGCGAGCGGTTCTGGGTGCTCCTGGCCGACGCGGCGCTGATCGCGCTGTCGGCGAACCTGGCGAACCTGTTCGACCGCGCCCCGGGCCGGTTGGCGAAGGTCTCGCTCATCGCCGCCGTCCCCATCGCCGCGGTCGCTGGGCTCGACCCCGCCCTGGCCGGCCCGGCGGTGGTGCTCGGCGCGCTCGTGGCCCTGCTCGCTCCCGACCTCCGCGAGCGGCTGATGCTCGGTGACACCGGCGCCAACGTGGTCGGCGCCACCGCGGCCCTCGCCGTGGTGCTCACCACCGCGCCCTCCACGCGGGTCGTGGTCCTCGTCGTCGTGGCCGCGCTGAACCTGCTGAGCGAGCGCGTCAGCTTCTCGCGGATCATCGAGCAGGTGGGCCCGCTGCGCTGGCTGGACGGGCTCGGGCGCATCCCCCCGGCCCGCTGAGGCATGCTGGCCGCCGTGACGATGCCGGACTTCCTGGTGATCGGTGCCGCTCGCTCGGCGACGACCTCCTTGCACTACTACCTCGAGCAGCACCCCGGCATCACGATGTCGAAGATCAAGGAGCCGAACCACTTCGCGTTCGACCAGTCCAGCGACCCGCCGAGGCCCCTGATCGACCCGGCCTCGCCCATCGTCACCAAGTCCGTGCCCGACCGGGCCGCGTACGAGCAGCTGTTCTCCCACGCCGGTCCCGACGACGTGCTCGGTGAGGCGTCCCCGCTCTACCTGTACGTCCGGGAGGCCCCCGAGCAGATCCACCGGGCCCTGCGCGACCCCAAGCTGATCGCGGTGCTGCGCAACCCGGTCGACCGGGCCTACAGCCACTGGCTGCACATCCGCCGCGACAGCCCGGGCAACGTCGTCGCCGGCTTCGCCCGCAGCTGCGAGCAGGAGATGGCCGAGCCGCCCGGCTACTCGCCCTACGCCGGCGCGGGCCACGTGCTGCGCATGGGCCTCTACGACGAGCAGCTGGCCCGCCACCTCGACGTCTTCGGCCCCGAGCCGCTCCTCGTGCTGGGCTACGACGAGGTCACCGGGCAGCCCGGTGCCGCGCTCGACCGGGTGTGCGACCACCTCGGCGTGGCCCGCCACGACTTCGACACGGGCGTCCAGTACAACCGCTCGGGCGTGGCGGGCAGCGAGCTGCGCGCCCGGATCGGCCGGGTGGTCCGGTCCGCCCAACCCACGGTCAAGCGGCTCCTGCCCGATGCCGTCGCCGCCCGGCTCGGACGGATGCGGGCGGCCCGCGACACCCCCGACGCCCCGCCGCCGATCCCCGACGACCTGCGCGCCCGGTTGGTCGAGTGGTACGCCCCGAGCGTCGAACGGCTCCGGGCCATGGATCTGGTGGAAGTGTCGTCGTGGACCGACTTCGCGTGACGCAGACCGACGGGGGTGCCCGACGGCACCGGAGCAGGATCGTCCGCGCCGAGCCGGCGCGGGCCTAGGCTGTGGTCCCGTGACGAAACACATCTTCGTGACGGGTGGCGTGACGAGCAGCCTGGGCAAGGGCCTCACCGCCTCCTCGCTGGGACGCCTGCTCAAGGCCCGGGGCCTGCGGGTCACGCTCCAGAAGCTGGACCCGTACATCAACGTGGATCCGGGCACGATGAACCCGTTCGAGCACGGCGAGGTCTTCGTCACCGACGACGGCGGCGAGACCGACCTCGACCTCGGCCACTACGAGCGCTTCATCGACGAGAGCCTCACCAAGGACTCCAACGCCACGACCGGCTCGATCTACTCGGCGGTGCTGGCCGCCGAGCGGCGCGGCGACTACCTGGGCAAGACCGTCCAGGTCATCCCCCACATCACCGACGAGATCAAGCGCCGCATCAGCCGCCTCGCCAACGACGACGTGGACGTCGTGATCACCGAGGTCGGCGGCACGGTCGGTGACATCGAGATCCTCCCGTTCCTCGAGGCGATCCGCCAGTTCCGCCTCGACGTGGGTCGGGGCAACGTCTGCTACGTCCACGTCACGCTCGTGCCCTACATCGGTCCCTCGGGCGAGCAGAAGACCAAGCCGACCCAGCACTCGGTCACCGAGCTGCGCAGCCGGGGGATCCAGCCCGATGCCATCGTCGTGCGCTCCGCCGATCCCATCCCCGACGACCTGAAGCACAAGATCAGCCGGCTGTGCGACGTGCACGCCGACGGCGTGGTCAACGCCGCCGACGCGGGCAACATCTACGAGATCCCCCTCGTCCTGCACGAGGAGGGCCTCGACGCGGTGGTCTGCGACGTCCTCCAGCTCACCGACCTTCCCGCCCCCGACCTGCGCGAGTGGGAGGCGCTGGTCACCAAGGTGGAGGCCGCGACCCGGCCGGTGCGCGTCGGCATCATCGGCAAGTACGTGGCCCTCCAGGACGCCTACCTGTCGGTGGTCGAGGCCACCAAGCACGGCGGGTTCGACCTCGGCGCCGACATCGAGTTCGAGTGGATCCAGGCCGAGGAGGTCGAGGGCCTCATGGCCGACGGCCGCCTGCGCGACCTCGACGGCGTGGTGATCCCCGGCGGCTTCGGCGAACGGGGCACCGAGGGCAAGATCGAGGCCGCCCGCTACACGCGCGAGCACGACATCCCGTGCCTCGGGCTCTGCCTGGGGCTGCAGATGATGGTCGTGGACTACGCCCGCAACGTGCTCGGCCTGCCCGGGGCCAACTCGACCGAGATGGAGCCCGCGGCCACCGACCCGGTCATCACGATCATGCCGAGCCAGCACGACGTCACCGACATGGGCGGCACGATGCGCCTCGGTGCCTACGTCGCCCAGCTCACGCCCGGCTCACAGGTCGCCGAGGCCTACGGGTCCACGGTCGTGTCCGAGCGCCACCGCCACCGCTACGAGTTCAACCCGCGCTACCGCTCCCGCTTCGAGGCCAGCGACCTGGTGCTCTGCGGCGAGTCCCCCGACGGCCGGCTGGTGGAGTTCATCGAGCTGCGGGGCCACCCGTTCTGGGTCGGCACGCAGGCCCATCCCGAGCTCAAGAGCCGACCCACCCGGCCGGCCCCGCTGTTCCGGGCCTTCGTCGCTGCCGCGCTGGCCCGGGCCGAGGGACGCAAGCCGCACCTGTTCGACCTGGACGCACCGGTCGAGCAGCCCCGCGGCGTCGCGGTCGACTGACCGGTGACGTCGTTCCGGCTCCGGGGTGAGGAGGCCGTCTACGACGGCCACGTCATGCGCGTCGTCATCGGGACCTTCGAGGGGCCCGACGGCGACACCTTCAGCCGGGACATCATCCGCCACCCCGGCGCCGTGGCGGTCCTGCCCCTGCACGAAGACGGCACCGTCACGCTCGTGCGCCAGTACCGCGCACCGCTCGGCGAGCACCTCCTGGAGATCCCCGCGGGCATCCGAGACGTCGAGGGGGAGCCGACCGCGGAGACCGCGGTCCGGGAGCTGGCCGAGGAGGTCGGCCTCGAGGCCGAGCAGCTCGAGCACCTCGTGGCGTTCCACAACGCGCCTGGCATGTCCGACGAGGTGGTCGACGTCTACCTCGCCACGGGGCTGCGGACGGTCGATGCCGACGCGCAGGGACCGGAGGAGGAGGCGATGACGATCGAGCGCCACCACCTCGACGACCTGGTCGCCATGATCGGCGACGGCCGGCTGACCGACGCCAAGACGGTCATCGCCGTCGCGCTCGTCCGCGCCCGGTGATCGCGGGCGACGCTGACGAGCAGCTGCCGCTGGAGGTCGAGGAGTACCTGACCTGGCTCCGTCTGGAGCGCGGTCGGGCCCGCTCGACGGTGGAGGCCTACCGCCGGGACCTGCGGGCCTGGGCCGAGCACCTGCACCGCCTGGGCCGGGCGGTCCCGGAGGTGACCGAGGACGACCTCGTCGGCTGGGTCGGCCACCTGCGGGCGGAGGGCTTGGCGCCGTCGACCCGCAAGCGCCGCGTCGTGGCGGCCCGCAACCTGCACCGCTTCCTGG
>Ga0208490_100437_pt1 | contig 26244 bp, 23 predicted proteins | sample SubbioAug_CSWold_FD_184818 | JGI IMG/M metagenome (GOLD analysis project Ga0208490, IMG submission 184818) | Serpentinite rock and fluid subsurface biosphere microbial communities from McLaughlin Reserve, California, USA - CR11Aug_CSWold (SPAdes) | ecosystem: Environmental > Terrestrial > Deep...
GCCTAGTAGCCTAGGAAAAAATCAGTAGATTTAATAATTCTTAAAATATTGCCTGAATAATACATTCTGAATCCTGAATCCTGAATCCTGACTTCTGACTTCTGAATTCTGAATTCTGAATTCTGACAATTGATAGCCTGCTGAATAGCAATTACCCACCTCCCCTTTTACCCTTTTCCTACTTTTAAATTTTAAGGCTCTTTAATTATTTTTGGAAGTTAAAAAAAGAGTATGCAGAGCAAAATTGCTCTAACATACTCTTTTTAGCAGTATCAAAACATTATAATTCTTTCGAAATAATCCTTTGATGCTTACCAGTCAAAGGGGAAGTAAACTCCAATATTCCTTAGTTGGCTGACAGGGAAGTGTTGTAAAATGCCATTTAACAAGGCGGCATTGGCCATCAAGTTATAGAGGGTATGGGTCCCCCAAAGATTAGGAGCCATTCTAAAATTATAGACTTTTAGCGGATTCGTGCCGTCTACCTCCAGTTTCATTACCTTCTTTTCTAAAAGTTTACCATAGCGGTCAAGGTTATACATAGTGATTTCAGATAGTCCGTCCGCCTCCAACCCGGCATAGCCGGTGGTAAAAATGTCATTCTTATTCCTGTTTAACATTCTAAAGCCCCGGTGAGTGTCAATCCTGATGGTGTGAACGTCGGGATGGGCATAAATATCTATATTGGTCAAGTTTTGCTGGGTATTAGTTACACCTTGAGGCACCGGGACTAAACCCCTTACGTAATGAATAGTCTGTACTTCTAATATGTACTTCTGAGGAACTACAACCGCAATATTTCGAGGCGGATGTCTTCTCATAATATTATTCAACTCAACGATACTTCCCTGAATTATGGTATTATCAAAGTTGTGAACTGTCTCAAATCTGAATCTGATCATATCATTGGTCATATTTCCCCCTCTTGCATCTCTCAATGCTCCGGCAGGGATGGTTAAGATGTAGGTGGTTCCATATCTTAAGATATTTGATTCATAGGTAGAATTTGACCTTTCCAGCCTGATAATCAGCCGGTTTCCTTCAATGGTTGGCACCGTATTGATACCGGGATCACTGGGGGAACCGCTGATGGTGATTAGGTTTATTCCTACTGGACCCGGCACAATATCATCGTTAAAGGCAATCACGATTGTTTGGTTTACCCCTACCCCATGCTTTTCCACATTAGCCAGGGAAGGGTACACACCAGCGTTAAAATTTGGCGGTCCCAGGGGGAATTCACCCACTCTAAATGTAATCCCGCTGGGTTCAAAGGAAAAACTTTCCGCTACCGGTTTCTTTTCAGTTGTAAACGCCCAAGAGATTACCTGGTGACTGTTAGCGCCATCTTGATAGATTAGGCTGCCCAAAGGTATATCCACCGTATAAGTCTCATCCGGCCTTAAGTCCATAATAGGTATTCTCAACACAGTCTGCCGTCCTACATTGTCAACGGCAAATTCCGCAATATTGGCGCCGGAATTGGTGGTCACCATATTGCCAAAGCTGTCATGTACCTGGATATTATAATAATGCTCATTACCGGCAAAATTAATGGGATACCTGAATTTAATAGTGATTGCTCCGATATCTCTCAACACGCCGGTTGCATTTGGCGCAGGGTTTCTTCCCAAAAATGCCACTTCCGGCTCCAATGTCGCTAAGCTTGCCCGTGTGGTAAAATAATAGACAATTGGCTGGTTAGGAACTCCATTAATGTCAACAGCACCTGCGGGAATATATACCTGGTATTCAGAGTTGCTGGCAAAATCCCGGTGTGGGATATTTATCCTATGCCTAACAGGGTCTGTACTTTCTACACTAGATGTAATAGTATTATTGACCAAATTATCACCCATGCCGTCTTTTCTGATAAGTATTCCATTAGCGTTTCGCAAGGTAACTGCACCATTAAAGGTCACTGAAACCAACGCATCAGGAGCCACTCCTGTAATTGTCGCTGGTTGAACTGTATGTACCTGAGGCGTTGACGCTTCTATTCCTGGGGCAAACATTACCACCGCTGTCAATAAGGCCACTGCTGCCACTAATATCCTGCCTGGCAATAATTTTGCATATGATTTTTTAACTGATTCCATCATTACTTCCCTCCTCTGCGTTTTGCCTTACTTTATTTGGTATGTCTGGGTCTGAATTGCCTTACCGGTAATATCAAAAGCCGTAATAGCAATGTTTTGTCCTATTTTCAAGCCGGCCACAGCAAGACTAAAGGTGTTGCTGCCTTCGTAGTGCATTTTGGTTTTATTAACCTCTACGGAAGTTACCACATCAGTGACCCTTACTTCTATTAACGAGAAGAAAGTATTATAACTGATACTAACTTCGGTAAAATTACCCACCTGTCCATAATTTGCTCCAGGCACTATTCCTGGTATCAGCCCGCCACCCGTTCCGCCTGTTCCAGTACCTGGGGTTGTACCGCCAGGTATGCCTGTTCCTGGAGGGACACTGCTGTCGGTGGTAATAAAGACAGTAATCCTAGGTTTGATGTTAGTGCTGGCTACCGTGCCGTAGACTACTTCTACCCCCGGTTCGCTGGAACTTACCGTTTTATCCCAGGTTACGTTTCGGAGTACCGTCGCTCCGGTGATGAGCACTGCTTCCACCTTGGAAGGCAGGTTCACCTTTTCCCCCACCTTAACGGCAATTGGGTTGAGCTGCTTAAAGGATTGAATGATACTACCACTAGTTAATATGTTAGTCCCCCCTAATTTTCCAGTCTGGGAGGCGGCATTGTTAATGCCGGTGATGCTTTCCGCCCTGGTAATATTATTGGTAGGCTTAAATGTTCTATCAGGATAACCGCTCATGTAGCCGTTAGCTACGATGGCATTGATATAAGGCCTGCGCCAGGTCTCCATACCTCTAACATCCTGAAATCTATCCAGGTTTGACAGAGTACCTGCTGCCCCGGAAATGTCTAACTTTAAAATCTTAGCCATCATGGTGGCCACTTCCTGGCGGGTAATGGGCCTGTTGGGATGCATGGACTGGCCCTCCGGGTATTCGTTAATATAGCCGGCAGCCACCGCCTTGGCAATTTCACCGTAAAACCAATGTCTGGCAGTGACGTCCGGGTAATTGACAAAAGCTGTCTGAGTTAAGCCAAAAGCCCGATTAACCATGGTGATAAATTCCGCCCTGGTAACGTTATTGTTAGGCCGAAAGGTGCCGTCCGGATATCCTGTAACCAAACCGACCAGCAACCACTGCCTGATTGTGCTTTCCGCCCAGTGCTCCTGAATGTCCCTAGGCACTGCCCAAGCCATCCCTGAGAATAAAATAAACAAACATAAGATGATTCCGGCAACAATTGTATTTCTGCTGAAAAAATTACTTAGTTTTTGTGCCATATTTGTCCTCCTCACTTGGTGTGCTAGTTAGCAAATTAGTTATATAACAAAATGTTTTCTCGGTAATCCCGCTGTAAATCCCGCTCTAAAAACTCCAGGAACCGGACCAGCATAGCCGAAGCCTCAGCCCTGGTCATGGGTTTATTGGCATTGACCCTATTTTGATGATCCCCCCTGATTAGGCCCATTTCCCTGGCCATATAGATACTATCCCTGGCCCAGGAGGGGATTTCCCTGTCATCATTAAAAGCGGTCTTATACCCGGGAGTGGGGGCCATATGTTCAAAACCCAATGCCCTGATTAATATGGTCACCGCCTGAGCTCTGGTGAGAAACTGCCCCGGCATAAACAGCTCCGGAGTCATACCAAAAATTATTCCCTTGTCCACTGCATTCTTCATCAGGCGGTAATCAGGGTGATCCACCGGCACATCTTTAAATGGAGATACCTCCTGGGAGCCATTTCGCCTATTATTAACAGGCAGGGCTGCTGCCGTTACTCGGATATCGCTGGCCCGCATCACCGCTTTGGTGAAGTCCAATCTGGTCATGGCTACATCAGGAATAAAAAAGTTGCTTACTTCATCGAATACTTCCAGGGAATAGAGCTTTAAAATATCTTCCTCTGCCCAGTGTCCAGCCACATCCCTAAACTTGGGCACGATTAGTCGCTCCAAGGTGGGTGCCATTTGCATCGCTAGCCGCACTGTTCCTTTTTTTCTTTGCTCCTGTTCTTTAATGCCACCGTTGATTACCGGCAGGTTAAAATCGTATTGGGCCACCATCTCGCTGTTGATTACCCGGAGATACCCCCCGGCAAAGCTGGCCAGAGCAGGTTCGTGATTCTGGTAATACATGCTCTTGGTCATGCTGTCGGACACCTGGGTGCGATAAGTTCCCTGCCAGTTGTCGTAGACAAATTTTTCCTCCGCCGGCGCACCCTTAGTCAGGGTACGCTGTTTCGGAGCAATTGACTTGCCTGTCACATCTGTTACTCTGGCAGATATTTCCACTGTATTATTATCAGCCAAATCCTTTTCAAAGGTAATTGTTACTGATGTACCCCGGCGCTGGGCAAAGCCGGTAATCTCCCCCCCGGCCTCACTGGAAAAGTTGCCCTTAACCAAAGTAGCTTGATTCATAGCCTGGTTAAAGTCTATTACCACCACCTTAGGATTGGTGATGGAAAACTCTACTGCAACTGTGGGTAAAAGCTCTTCCCCCGTAATCACATAATCTATTAACTGTGTTTCAGTCCTACCCCAAAAGTTTTCGTAGCCTACACTGCCGCCGCTCAATTCCACCAGCACCTTCCCCCGGCCATTATCCAGCTCGTAGAGCTTTCTGCCGGAGATATTGCCAGAATAAAAGTCTGCTGCAGGGCGATTATCGATAATATCTGCCTTGGAGAACTGGAAATCCCACAAAGTATACCTATTACCATTTAACTCCACCGTCTCCCTGGGTATCCCCTGGAGAGAAGTTCTGACCACAGTCTGCCCTTTATCACCCTTCTGATCGTACTCCACCAAGTAGGATACCTGCCTGGTCAGCTTTCCCGTCACAGTTCGATCTTCAGGGGTCAGGTTAAAGTTATAGGTAATGATCTTCCCGTCCTGACGTTCCCGTTCAGTCCGTTTCATTTCACCAATGAATTTAACCGGTATCCCCGATAAAAACACTACTTCTTTGTAGCGATATTCATTATTTATTCCTCCGGAATAATCCGGTGGTGCAGCCCCTGCTCCGGAAGTAAACGCCAATAAAATCAGGAACACTGTCAAAATAGCAATCGGTCTCATGGTCATCTCCCTCCTGGCTGCTCCTTAAATTATTTAATCAGTAAAATTTTACTATGGAAATCATCCCGAACCAAATAAACCCGGTCTCCCTGCTTTAGCTCTTCAGGTAAAATTGCTTGTCCATCCCGAACCAACATGGTTCCGGTGATACTGATGGTTAAACCCCCATCCCGAACCACCCATTGTTCCCTCAAGTTGCTCCATTCCCGGATATCCTGCAGTGTCACTGTCCAGCCTGCACTCTGCCCTGACTGTGACTGAGTGACTATCTGGATTCTACCCGTATTCACCCGCTGCTGATACCAGTTTTCCGGAAATCTCATCACCGTGATGCCGGCTATTCGGTCCCCATCTGTAAATATGTAGGCGTACCAGCTCTTTAGGTTGTTAGCCTTGGCATGTTCACTCCACTCATCCACGGCGTAGTTGTTGGCTGGGAACTCAGCCGGTTTAATTTGTTTACCCGCCACCAGGTCATAAATAAATGTATCGTGATCGTATTCCAGCTCCTTCATAAGGTCAAACTGGTATTGCCAGCGGTTAGTTGACAACAGGTTGATATGCTCAAGCCAAACCCTGTCTTCAGTAACCACGTCCAGCTTGCCACTATAGATGCCATTGCGGCCTAAGGAGGAGTTATTAATATCTTCATTATAAACATAGATCAGCTGGGCCAGCCTATTACTCCCTCTCCCGTCTGCTACAATAAAGGCATCTGCCAAGGAGTGCAGACTGTATCTGTCAACTAATCTGCCATTTTTAATAATGACAGTGCCATCGTGCAAGGTGACATTCTCATTTCGCTGCAGCTTTAAACTTTCCGTATATACATTGATTGACTCAATTCTGTCGGTAAATGCAGTTTCAAACTGCCCTTTGATGATTACTCTTTCCGCCTGCTCACGGCCGAAAAAGTCTTTCACCACCAGATAAACCTCACTGCCCCGGTAAGATCCTAGCTGCTGCTGGGAAACCGGCCTGCCTCCTGCATAAATTAGGTTGTCTGCATAGGTTAAAGGCATTATGGGCTGGTGGTTTTGCCACCTGCCATCTTTCAGCACCTGGACGTTTTCTAATACCAGTCCGTTGCCAAAGGTTCTGACCATGGCCAGTTTTCCTTTATAGACATTGTTAACCCGAACAAAGTCTCCCTGAATTTCCAGGCGGGAAATTTTATCAGTATCATATCGGTCAAAGTATAGCTTGATCCGGTCCCCCTCATATAAAGAACCCAGGTCTACCCGGCGGCCATTTTTCGCAGCTTGGGTAACGGTGGTGGGAGAAAAAGATTCTATCTGACCACTGTCCAGCTTGAGCCAAATTCGTCCGCTCTCTATTTTTACTACTATTCCTGACCTGATTTTCCCATTTAGGGAAAGATAGCCCGAATTGGCAGTTGAAATGTTCTCCTGACCGTAACCCAAGTTTCCGGCAGCCCCCTTCAAGTTAGCCAGTAAGAAAAAGACCACTGCCAGGAATATTATTGCTCTTTTTACTACTAAGTTGTCCACTAGATTCATCCACCTGTTCCCCCTATCAGCTGTAATGATAACTATTCAGTTGCATCAAATCATAATCTAGTATATTCATCGAATAAAGTAGAAATTTTCCTTAATTATCTAACGGGTTTATTTTTTAATTAAACCTTAATTTTCTTCACCTTGCTTAACCATGCTTGATAATTCAACTAACCTCGCAAAATTTTGACTGGCTTTGGGATTTTTGTCAATACATAGATAAATCAGGTGGTCCTATTATCGACAGGATATCCTGGACAAATTTGCCAAGGTAGGGTACAATTGCTAACAACTTGGAACAGCATCACTTACAGGCCTTAATTTTAGCTTGTGCAATCAAGGATGGTGAATGGCAATGCAGTCTACTAGGCAAACAAATAGGATAAAAACCTTGATAATTTATTGCACCTTAGTCGGCTCTTTACTGGGCATCTTTTTGACATTAGGTGACTTAGACCTGTACCCAATCCGCCCAAAAGTCCAGTTGGCTGAGAGTCCGGTGCCGGATCCACACCAGGAAATTCTGACAGAGATTATTGCCCTAGCTAAAAAAAACAACCCCAGGCTTACTGCCATGGAGTTAGTAGAAATATCTAACAGTGTCTATCATAGTTCTCTGGCATACCAGGTGGATTATCGTTTAATTTTAGCTGTAATCGAGCAGGAAGCTGCTTGAGCAGTTTCCCGACCCCCACGCCGCCTTGACTGCTTATAACAGAGGTCCTACGGGATTGCATTTATTTATGGCGCAGACCGGCAGCTCTAAAAGCAACTATTCCCAGTCAGTGCTAGGTAAATACCCACTCTACAGGTATTAATTAATGCTCATTTTTAATGCCCATTATCCTGACCGTTAAATTGGGCTTCATAAAACTTTCGATATAGTCCTTCTTCCCTAATCAGTTCATCATGCTTTCCTTGGGCCACAATCCTCCCCTGATCAATTACCATAATCCGATCTGCATTAACGATAGTAGACAAGCGATGGGCAATCACCAAGGTAGTTCTGTTCTGATAAAGCTGTTCCAAAGCCTGCTGGATTAGCTGCTCCGACTCTGAGTCCAAAGAAGAGGTGGCTTCGTCCAAGATGAGAATCTTGGGGTTCTTTAAGATGGCCATAGCCAAGGCGATGCGTTGCTTTTGACCCACCGACAGTTTCACGCCCTTTTCCCCAATTTCCGTATGGTAACCTTGGGGCAACTGGATAATAAAGTCATGAGCATTAGCAGCTTTGGCCGCCTGGATCATTTCCTCCTCCGTCAAGTCATCCCTGGCATATAGAAGGTTATTCCTGACAGTACCACTAAATAAAATTGGTTCTTGGATAACCATACCCATATGCTGCCGCAGGGAAGCCAACTTTACCTGCTTGATATCCACTCCATCGATGGTGATCACCCCGGTGCAAATATCATAAAACCTAGGTATTAGGTTAACCAAAGTTGTTTTTCCTGCTCCGCTGGGACCCACCAGGGCGATAATTTCACCCGGATTTACGGTAAAGCTGATATCGTTTAACACCTGTTCGTTGCCATGACTAAAGGAAACGTGATGAAAGGCTATCTGACCCTCTATTTTCTCCAAGTCTATTGCGCCCGGCAAATCCACAATATCCGACTGCTGGTCGAATACTTCATAAATCCGCTCTAAACTGGCAATTCCGCTTTGGACTACATTGTTGAGCATGGACATTCTGACAATGGGCCGGAATAATAACTGCATATATACCAAAAAGGAAGCTAGCTGACCTACCGACAGAGTACCCGCCATCACCTGGTTGCCTCCGTACCACAGAATTATTAGGGTGGATAAGTTAGTGGTAATGTCCACAGATGTTTCCAATTTGGCCACCTGGTTTCCCCGCACAATCCCTAAATCCTTCTTTTCCCCAGCTTTTCCAGCAAATTTGGTTAGCTCTAATCCTTGCCTGTTAAAGGCCTGAACCATCTTTATGCCACTAAGAGCCTCCTGCAAAATACCCGCCATTTCCCCGATTTTCACCTGATATTCCTTGCTCACCAATCGCATTTGCCAACTGATGGTGGCTACAAGGAAGACCATGATAGGAAACAGAATCAAAGTGGCCAGGCTGAGCTGCCAGTTCATCATAAAAATCACCACCAGCACTGCGAAGATAGTAATGGTCTGCTCAACTAGCTGGGATGAACCCATGACAATCATCTGCTGCAGGCTGTTCACATCGCTGATAACCCTGGCCAAAATCCGCCCGGTAATATTGCGCTCATAGTAACGCAAGGACAGATTGTACAGGTGGGCAGTCAGGTCTTTGCTCAAATCGAATAGGATATCCTGGGAAACCTTAAAATTCAGGCGAATGCGGTACCAGTTGAACCCTGCTCTCACAGCCATTACCACCACTGTTACCCCAATTACCAGATTTAAGAGCTGCCAATTTCCCGTAGAAACCACATCATCAATTACAATCCTGATAACCTGGGGAATCAGGGTAGTGACTATGGCGGAGAAAATCATCATCGCAGAAATCAATAAGATACTGCCCCAATAAGGTCGTAAATAGTAAGTAAATCTTTTTAATAGCTCCATGCCATCCTCCCCTGCTGTCAAAATCTTTTTTCCCTTTACTATTTTCTTCCATCAAACCAGCCTGTCTTTAGGGAAGTTAACACCTTTGCTGCAGAACCCAATCCCTTCCCCTGCACCAATACCTTAAAGGTATCCCCCATTCCCCCGGGCATGATTAACTGCTTGATTCGCTGGTTTTTTCTAAACCGCTCCAGGTCAAATTCCAATTGACTCTGCTCTTCCAGCCAGTTCAGGACACCCATATTCAGCAAAAACTTCCCTTGAGTGATATACCCCAGATTGATTAGGCCAAATTTTTCTCCATACTTCATCAGTGAAGTAAAGTTGACATGGGCAGTAATATCTCTACCGCCTACATTTTCATATGGATTTTCCTTTACCTGGTGTTTCTCATAACAGAGCAGGGTACCGTCAAAGCGATGGGGAACAGCCAGTTCCTTGGCTAAATAGCCATAGTCGATGGTAATGACATAGCCTTCCCTTAAAGCTGTGCTCATTTCCTCCAGCCATTTGATCCCTGCCCTATTCACCTCGATAATTTGGTCCACATTTAAATCTATTTCTCCTTCCTGCAAAAATTCCTCTGTTTCCTTACAAATTGGAGCAGAAAACTCCTGGATAAAGTTGTTATTTTCATCAAGCCTGACTACCCCTTCCCTCACACCTTCTTCTCTTCGCTGCACCAGCTGCACCGGAAAGGCATCAATCAATTCATTGCTAATAATACATCCGGTAATAGGCCCCAAAGAAAGGTCATGAATATGGTCAACCCACTTTACCTTTACCCTGCTGCTTTCCCCTTCAGCTAATCCGGCAGCAGACAGCAATTTCTGCTGAGTCTGGCGCAAACTAGGGCTAATTTCCACAATTCCATAAGTCAAGCTGTCATAGAGGGCGGGAGAGGTGGACTTTAGTTCCGTCAGAATATCCCGGGCCAATAGCCCCTTTCCGGCACCGTACTCCACCAGAAAGAAAGAACTGGGATTGCCCAGCTTTTCCCACATCTCAACTACCTGGCGTCCAATCAGTCTGCCAAACAGGTCATCCACGTCTGGGCTGGTATAAAAATCTCCATCCCCCCCGATTTTAGACTTGGATGAGGTGTAATAACCCAACTCCGGGTAGTATAGGGCCATTTCCATAAATTGCACAAAGGAAATCTCACCTTTGAGCCTAATTTCATCTTTAATAATTGCCTCCAACCTGTTCATCCCACTTTTCCTCTCATTCTTCAGCCAGCTTATTCAGTTCCTCACTGGTAAAGCTGAAGGGCAGCAGCTGACTGCTTGTTTTGACGAAAAAATTTCCCTCTCCATCCCCCATCACTACCTGAATGTCCGGCCCAAATTCCACCAGCACCTGTCGACAAGCTCCGCAGGGGGAAACATATTGCTTCAGGTCAGTGACCACTGCTATGGCCTGGAACTTGGTATGCCCTTCACTGACCGCTTTATAAACTGCTGTGCGCTCAGCACAGTTAGCTAATCCATATGAGGCATTCTCCACGTTGCATCCGGTAAAAATATCCCCTGATTCAGTCAACAGAGCTGCCCCTACCCTAAACTTGGAATAAGGGGCATATGCCTTTTCCCTGGCTGCCAAGGCCTGAGCCAACAGCTTAAGATATTCTTCCTGCAACTGCTCCATCTCCTTTCCATCCACTAATAGTAGTGCACACCCTCTTTAGTCACATACCCTTGAATTAACCTTTGCCTCACCACAGGTTCAGGCTTGATATCATATGCATTGAGGAGCATCTCCTGGACCTTAGCCACTTGATGGCTGTCCTGTTCAAGATTGGTATGGAGAATTGCCAGGTCCTCCCCCCTTTCTACCCAATCCCCCACTTTTTTCTCCAGGACAATCCCTGCCGACAAGTCAATTATTGCTTCCTTAGTCTCCCGCCCTGCTCCCAGCATCATGGCCCCAATACCCACTGTCTCCGCCTTAATCCGTTGAACAAAGCCGGCAGTGATTGCTTTTACAGTGACAATGGTATTAGCCTGGGGCAGGATAGTTAAGTCTGCTATTACCCGATAATCTCCTTCCTGGGACTTGATCAATTGTGCCAGTTTTTCCAAAGCATCCCCATTGTGGATTAATTGTTGCAGCTTTGCCCGGCCTGCTTCCACATTGACTGCTGCTTTAGCCAGGTACAGCATCCAACCTCCTAACTCCAAGGATAGCTCAGTTAAATCAGCGGGGCCTTTCCCTTGCAGGGTAAGAATTGCTTCGGCAATTTCCAGGGAGTTGCCAATGGCTTTTCCCAAAGGCTGATCCATGTTGGTAATAACCGCCACCGTCTCCCGGCCTGCCCCTTCGCCAATTTCCACCATTGTCTTAGCAAGCTGTAGAGCTTCATCCATCCCCTTGAGAAAGGCTCCGTCACCTGTCTTCACATCCAGTACCAGAGCGTCTGCTCCAGCAGCCAGTTTTTTACTCATAATACTGCTGGCAATAAGCGGTAAACTATCAACTGTGGCAGTAACATCTCGCAAGGCATATAGTTTTTTATCTGCAGGCACCAGATTGCCGGTTTGGCCTACTATTGCTGCACCCACTGTCTTAACCGCCTCAATCATGGCTTTAATGGTTACATCCGTTTTAAATCCAGGTATTGACTCAAATTTGTCGATGGTGCCCCCGGTATGACCCAGTCCCCGACCAGACATTTTGGCCACCGGTATCCCGGCAGCAGCAACCAGTGGCGCCAATACCAAGGTAGTGGTATCTCCCACCCCTCCGGTGCTATGCTTATCCACCTTAATTCCTGGAATATCCTTTAGAGATACAGTCTCCCCCGACTCAATCATAGCCATTGTCAAAGCAAGTGTTTCTCCCGGTGTGAGCCCCCGGAAATAGACCGCCATATTAAAGGCTGCCAGTTGATAGTCCGGGATTTTCCCTTCTGCATATCCCAAAACTAAATGCTTTATTTCAGTTTCGGTCAGTTCCTGGCCATTTCGCTTTTTCAAAATAATGTCATATGCCCTCAATCCCCATCACCTAGTCTCCATATCACCAGGCTGCACCTCCTTTATTTTAATTTTATTTAAGCTCCCCAATGATGGCTATTCCTGAACTGGTACCGATGCGGTTAGCTCCTGCCCTTACCATCTCCTGCAGCGCCTGAAGCGTCCTGATACCCCCGGAGGCCTTTACACCCACAGTTGGACCTACTGTTTCCCTCAAGAGTTGGACATCAGCAAAAGTTGCTCCCCCTGGGCCAAATCCAGTGGATGTTTTGACATATCTAGCTCCTGCTCTAACCGCTGTCTGAGCCCCCAATACTTTTTCTCCATCATTCAAGTAACAGGTTTCCAGAATAACCTTTACCGGCCTTCCCTGAGCTGACTTGACTACCTCCTGGATTTCTGACAACAGTTCATTTAGATTACCATCCTTTAAAAAGCTGATGTTTATTACCATATCCAACTCAGTTGCTCCATTCAGTACTGCCTCTGCTGCTTCCTGCCCTTTTTGCCTGGAGGTAGTCGCCCCCAAGGGAAAACCAATGACAGTACATATCCCTACCTGACTCCCGGCCAGTTCCTTCGCTGCCATCTTTACAAACACCGGGTTGATGCAAACAGTGGCCAAGCCATATTCCCTGGCCTCTTGACACAGTGCAAGAATATCTCTTTCTCCAGCCTCGGGTTTAAGCAAGGTATGGTCAATCATGGCGGCGACTTCATTGTGGGTCATGTTATTTCCCCTCTTCCTGTTATTACTCAGTAAAAAAACTATTCTCTCTAGTTTTACACAAAATCGTGAAAAATCCTGCCGGGATGAGCAGGATTTTTCACGTTTAAGATAAGTTTTTAGTCGATGAAACAATTTTCACCTATAGATTTCCCTTAACCTGCCACATTAATTCTTGACCGGTTAACGCCCAATATACTATCTTTACCTGTCACCGAATATTACTTTAGTAAATATAATAAAACAGAAGAAAAGGTGATCTTTAATTTATAATACTGGCACGACGAAAGGAGTCTTAATTCAAGTGAAAGTAAAAAATTATATGTCCCCACAAGTGCTATCCATTGGGCAGGAGACTTCATTTATTGAAGCAATGGAAAAAATGGAGCAGCATCAAATTCGGCACCTATTGGTTATGGATGGTAGAAACCTGGCTGGGATTATTACCCTAACGGACTTATACCGGGTATCACCATCACCGGCAACTGCCTTATCAAACTTTGAGTTGCTTTATCTGCTGGATAAGCTGACAGTCAAACAAATCATGACAAAAAAACTGGTGCTCATTGACCCAGACGAAACTATCAAGACAGCAGCGGGAAAAATGCTGGCAAATAATATTAGCTGTTTACCCGTGGTTAAGGAAGGCAAACTGGCAGGCATCCTGACGGAAACGGATGTGCTGCGAGCAATGATGGACGCTGCTATTTGAAATCCTTAAAGCGAAACACCACTTTTCGAGGTGGGTAATTTCTCATCAGGCTTTTTTTACTTTCTTTTTTGTCCCACTGATTTGAAGACTTTGGCTGACCCTTTTCCTGCTGATTAGTATTAGTCTTCTTATTGCCTTTCTTACCCCCCTGAGCCCCTTTGTTCTCTTCGCCGCATTTGGTTCCTTGCCCACCTTGGCTTTTATCTCCCTTTAACTTATCCTGTGCAGCCTTGGCTCCCTTTAAAATTGCAACCAGCTTAAAGCTGGGGGCTGCCTTAATAATGCCGTAAAAGAGGTGCCCAGCGAAAACTATTCCCCCCAAGGCAAAGATTGCACCACCTATTCCTCTGGCAGCCATATAAGGCCGCAGGTAAAATAAGCTCTGGGAAAACTCCATCCCCACCACTCGAACCAGGTATATCTGCACAAAGCCGGCCAAAATCAAGGCAACTCCCATCAGGACAAGCCCTATATTTAACATGAGCAAGCTGGCAAAGCTATAGCTTTTGTTAATATATTTGTCTCCTATCCACTCCAAGATGCCAAAATAGCTGACAGCTATGGCTAAAATGCCAAATGTCCCGAATAAAGCCAGGTGAGCATGGGCAGAGGTGATCAGGGTGCCATGGGTATAGGCGTTAATAGCGGGAACAGTTAACACTAGGCCAAAAAGGCCTGCGCCAACAATATTCCAAAAAACAGCATTAAATATGAAGTACAAAGGCCACCGGTGGTGCTGCACCGGTATCCCAGTGCTAATGCTTTTATAAGCCGTATAGGCTATGATAAAAATAGGCACCGGCTGCAAGGCCCCAAAGATACCCCCAATGGTAAACCAATATCCGGGGGTGCCGATCCAAAGATAATGGTGTCCCGTAGCAAAAAAGCCCGCAATTAATACCAAAACCGCCTCCACATAGAGCCAGAAATAGATTATCTTTCGCTTTACACTGGTGATATAGATTAAAAAAGCAGCAATAATCGCTGCCGCAATTAACTGCATGCTGGTCTCCACCCACAGGTGAACTACCCACCAGCGAAAAATTTCATCTAAAATAATGCTCCCTAAAAAAAACATGGTGGGGATAAATAAAAATATCATCAAAACCAAGCTAAAGGCCATTAATACTAAAGTGGGCCGGTTAGTCTGATGCTTGCTTTTAATGACTGTCCTGATAACATTATAGCTGAACATTACCAGGATTATTAAGATGCCCACATCAAAGGGACGAACCGCCTCCAGGTATTCCCTGCCCTCAGTCAGACCAAAGGCCAAGGAAATGACAATTCCTAGACCCACTACCACCATCAGCCCTAATTGGATTAAAGCTAATAAGGGGCTATGTAATTCTGTTTCCGCCTCCTCCGGCAGGAAATAGTAAACAGCCCCTATCAGGCCGAACACCGGCCAAAATAGGCTTAAATTCAAGTGAACTGCCCTGCCCGCTTCAAAGGATATGGGAGCGGGCATATCAGGAAAAATGTACTCCAGACTCCCCATATTAGCCACTGCACCATGGGCTGCCATTGCTAAGATAGTTAGTAAAAAATAGGGAATGGCAATTTGCTTGGTGAGGTAGTCTTTTTTTTGTTTTTTTTTGTTATTTTTATTTTTGGGCAGAATTAACTTTTTTGCCTTTGAAAACAGCCATTTCAACATACCAATCCCTACTTTTGCTCAGGCGTTCGCTCAATTTGCACGTCTGGCTTCGGTGGCCAACCCTTTGTGTCAATTTCATTTACCCAATGGAAGAAGCCAACCAGCTTTTCAACGTCCTGTTCCGGTAAGCCCGGGTGATGCCTGCCCCGGCTGGGGGCCATTATTGGGGGGTTGCTAAAGTATTCCTTGAGCCACTCTTCATCCCGTTTCTTCATTATTTTAGTAAGGTCGGAAGCTGAATAGCCCCCATTGCCAAAAATTGCATGACATTCCATGCAGCCTTCCCTCTGCCAAACTTCCTTGCCGGCAATTACCCGGTCATCCACAAAAATTTTCTCCTGCTGGTGCAACTGGTAAACGGAAAAGGAAACCACTCCTAAAAATAACAACCCGGAAATAGCTGAAACCAAGATAAAGATTTTTTTCATCTAAATACCTTCTTTATTAAAACGTTTTTCAATATTAATAAGCTTTTACCAATAGTTTGTCATTATTAGGGTGGACTATTCATGCAAAATTTAACGAGCAAAAAGAGGAATAAGGTCACTCATGGCGAATAGTATATAAGGAAGTACGGAAGGATGGATGAAAGCGAGGTGTCTAAAGTGACCCCAAAGGTGCAGATTTCTCCCAATTTCTTGCAGAAAAGGCGCCAAGAACAGAAGGCCCTGTTAAATGAGTTGGACCAATTGGAACAGCAGTTGACAGAGCTGGAAGTGAAAGCCAGGGTACACAAGCCGGTAGTACGGGTACAAAAACTGACAGGTTCAAAATAGGCAAAATTGTTAAACCACATAACATTAATAAAAAAAGAGGGCAGCCAATATGTTGGCACCCTCTCTTTTTATTAGTAAAAAATCCTAGTTCGGTACTTTTAGTTATGGATGGATACTGTGCCAGGATTCTCCCAGATGGCTTGTTGTATCCTGCCATACCTCCACCAACCGTTTATATTCAGTTTCCCGGAGTATGTCCTCAAAGCCATGGTAATAAACGGAGATAAACTTTTCCACCGGCAGGATGCGGAAGTTCCACTTATTACCTAAGTAATATTTATGCACCCAGGTGGGGACATATCTTGTCTGATTAATTTCCACTGTGCCGGTGTGCAAGTTTTTCATTATGTCCACCAGCAGAATAACTCCACTGTCCCGGTAGCGATCCCGCTGATTGGAAATAAAATTGCCAAGGGAATAAATGACAAATCCCTTTCTCAGATTCCCATCATTATCAACAGCTTCAATAAATTCCATTGGCTGCAGTACATGGGGGTGGCTGCCCAAAATAATATCCGCACCCAAACTGACTAGCTTCGCCGCCAACTCTTTTTGCCTGTCGTTGGGCTGCCTTACATATTCATCCCCCCAATGCATACTTACCACCACTACATCAACTTGAACCCTGAGCCGGGCTATGTCATCAGCCATCAGGCTTTCGTCAATTAAGTTTACCAAGTAGTCTTTGCCCCGGGGAATTGGGAGGCCATTAGTTCCATAGGTGTAAGCCAAAAAGCCTACTTTAATATCATTTCTTTCCAATATCACCAGAGTGTTTCGCTCCTCCTGGCTGGCGGCAGTCCCTACCCCAATCAACCCCCTTTCTCTTAACACCTCTAAGGTGCGCAGCACTCCCTGCTCTCCCTTGTCCAACGAATGATTGTTAGCCGTTGATAAAACATCAAATCCAGCCCAGGCAAGAGCATCCGCCATCTCATCTGGAGTATTGAACCTGGGATAACCGGAAAAGCCCCTTTCCTGTCCCGCCAGTGTAGTTTCCAGGTTGCCAATCATTAAATTAACGGACTGAAAAATTTCTTTCACATGAACAAAATTGCCTCGAAAGTCATAAGTAGCTTCCTCTCTGTTAAAAGCGGCATTCACATGGGGCATATGCCCCATAATATCCCCCACTGCCCCAATGGTAATTACCACTACCTGCTCCTCTATCTCCAGGTCAGGTCGGTCCAGCTCCTCCGGGGGATTCTGTAGCAATAAATCAGTTTTTTCCTGCCCCGGTTTACTGATATCAATATTGCCGGGAGGAAAATCGATGCCACATCCCGAGAGTAATAAAGTAACAGCTGCCAATACCACCAGCACCGGCATCAGCACCCAGGTAATTGACAATTTATTTCCTTTGCCCCAATTATTCAACCAAGCTTTCATGAAATTTCTCCTTTGCCCTTAGAATAAACTCCCAATAATTATATTTTCAGACAGATGTGAAATTTTTCCTGCAAAATAAATAAATTTATTTATATTTTTTTTCATAAAAAAAGAACTTGAGCTGTGAGGCGTCAAGTTCTTTAATATTTATTCAATATTTATTGCTGAGTGGCTACTTCTGAGAAAATTCATGTAAAACACAGTCACAGGCAGCACATTTTTCACAGGTAACCGGTTGACTCATGTGCTCGTCAGCATAACACTGACCATAAACAAGCAGACAGGGGGACAGGGACTTGTCTGTGCTGCCCCCAGCAAGCAACCTCAGCAGACAAGTCCCTGTTCCTTTTCAGGTATCCTTATTTAATCACCACCGGTACTGCCACTAGAGTCTCTGGCTGCCCATTTCTGCCATTAGAGAACACTTCCAAAGTCCCATTAGTCTCTCCTCCGGGAGGGGAAAAAGAGAGAATCCCACTAAATGTACCTGCTTGGGGCGCTGTAGCAGTTGCAGTGGTGCTGCTTTCAGCAATTACCTCACCATTGCCGTTTTTAAGCCGAAAATGAACTGCACCTCCCGGAACTCTAGCCCTTCCTAACACTTGCAGAGGACTGGTTACCTCTTGCCCGGGTCTAGGCTCCTGAACCTGAATAAAATTTTGCTCCTGAGCAGGAGGCTGTTGGGCTTGCTGCCCTTGAGGCTGTGGCTGTTGGGCTTGAGGCCCTGGAGCAGGTGGCTGTGCTGCACGTTCCTGTACTCCATTACCATCCACTTCTAACTCCTTTTCTAAACGAGAATCAAACAGAAAAGCAATTCCATGGGGTCGCTGATTAAAATCCAGTCTGACCAACTTCACATCTCCAAATTGGCCAGCACCACGTGGCTGTTCCCCTTCCTGTCCCTCTTTTCCTTTCTCTTCAGGCACTTCTTCCCTGCCCACTTCGTTTATCCGAATTTCCAATAACAAGGTATCTCTACCGGGAATGCGTTGTAATACTTCTTCAATCCGAAGCACTTCATCGCTGCCTTCTGCTGCTTGAACCATTACCCAGATATTGTCGTCAGCTTCAAACCAAACTGTCATTTCTCCACCCCGATTATTTGCAGCCAGTAACCGGGCCAACTCAGGTCCATCCTCCAGTGGTACTTCAGTAAAGAATATCCTAGCCACCTCAGGGACAATTATTGTCTCCGGAGGTACCGGTGCTTCCTGAATTGGCCTTCTGGCAGGACAGCCCGTTAGCAGGAAAGCAAACATCAATATCCCAACTAAACTCAATAATTGATACTTTTTTATGTACTTGTTCATCCTTTCAGCTCCTTTGTTATTATTTGCAATATTTAATATTAGTTTGTATATTAAAAGTTAATTTATACTTAAAATATTTGCTGCAATTGATAGGCATTGTTATTGGAAAGTAGTACCGTGGCATCTGATACATACTTCCCGGGAAGGTATTGGTTCAGCCCCATCCCTTGGATGAGCAACACCTAGGTGACAGCTCACACAGGTCATTTCCAGTTCAAAGTGACGCCGATTGTGGGCAAGTTGACTCACCTGCTGAGGATGCTCTGGCCTTATATTTTCGTGACAGTCAAGGCAGCGCTGAGAAAAAGCCCAGGTATCGGACTTGGCCTCGGGAACTATTTCTGGATTGGTAAAGTGGACATATAATTCCTTTAATCCGAATGCTTTTCTTTTTATTAACCCCACAACACCCGGCTCCGCATGGCACGACATGCAGCTGATATTCTGGTGGACTGATTCTTCCCATGAAGCTACCAGGGGAGCAATAGCATGGCATCGGGAACAAAAACTTGGCTTTGCGGTTAGTTGCATTGCTGCTGCCCCAACGATAAACAAGCCGATTACGGCTACAATCATGGTTATTTTATATTTCATCAGCTTTTCCTCCCGGCATTGTGTTCATAAAATGTTAAGTAGATAAATTTTTCACCATTAAAATTTTGCCCTTGTCCAAATTATTTACACCAGTGAGTTGTTGGATAAAAGCTTAATTATTGGCAAAAAAAAGCCCGGATAAAAATCCGGACCTACTTTCCTGCCAGCTTTTTTTCCTGGGTTTGGGGTAATTTACTAGGAATACTGTCTACAATTTCTTTATTTAATTCCGGGTATTTAGCTAGCCAGTTTTTCCTTTCATCCATTAATTTTAATGTTAATTTCTCATATTCAGACTGGCTATAATACTTTTGAGGCTCGTAGTCCGTCAAATCCAGTCCAGCAATTTTTTCAGGCACTAAATAATCCCAGCAGCTATCTTTTCGCCAAGTAAATCCATCCACAGCAATTTGCTTCATAATCTCTGTGGATATTTTGATGGTAATCTTCTTCCCGGCAAAATCCTTGGAAGCTCCAACACTGCCTGTGTTTAAAAGGTAACATTCCATATCGGGATTTTGGCGCAATATTTCAAGAAGTCTATTGCCCTCTTCTCCCTCTAGTCCTACTATAAAAGGATTCGTTCCCACTTCTCGCTTTGATTGACCCGCCTTAGTAGGGTCCCCAGCAGAAGTTTCGATGGATTCACCCAGCATAAAAAATGCAGCTGCCTGCTCCGCTGAAAGCTTAGCCACAGTGGGGACTATATCATTTCTCCTTGTGATAAATATTATTTTATTTGCTTTTTCCAGATCAATCTGGTCATCGGTGTTAACCACATGCTCTCGCAAAATCACACCCCGACCATTAGAGGTCAATTCATCACTATCAAAATCCACTTTCCCGTCAGGTAATACTTTTACGTTTTCCAGTGCAACCTCCGGTCTAATGGTAGCATCGTAAAGGACTTTTTGAGATTCATCCAAACCTTCTGTTTTTATGTAAAACCCATTTTCCGTACCATAGCAGTAGCCATTCTCATTCATTAATATCACGTCATCCTGGCGGATAATAACACCTTCAGGGGCAGTTAGACCATGGTCATGAATTGTCAGGGTTGTCTTTCCTGTACCACTTAACCCAAACATGATAAAGCCAACTTCCACAATATCCCCCTGGTCAGTTTTTACTTTAAGCACTTTGCTGCCCGCATGAAAGCCAAGACCACCTTGCTGTTTCATCCGGTACATGGCCTTTCGCAAGAAAGATTTTTTAGATTCACCAAAGTAGTCTGTCCCCAGGATAAAAGTCACGCCGGTGACAGGATAACAGAAGATAACTCGCTCCGGCCATTCAGGCACGTATACACTGACCAAATCCGGTTCATCATCACCAATAGAGGGAAAGAGAATATTATTCCACATTAAAGGAATTCTGGCATAATCCTTGGAAATATAAAGACGACAATTAAATCTCTTTTCCGGATTTAGCCCCAAAGTCCTGTTTAAGCAAATCATGCTTTTGTCCTTTAAGTATTCATGCACCTGGGCAACGATTTCGTTAGCCTTGTCCAGTGGCATATCCTGCTGGTCTACCCCAATTTCCTGCCCTTCTCTGACAATAAAAGTATTTTTTGCACTTCTGTTTCTTGCCTTGCTGATGTACATGGCACTGCCAAACTCAGTAGTAGTCTCATCCTTTTTAGCCATTTCCCTCAGCTCTCCCAGACTGGGATTAACAATTAACCCCTTAACCCGAAAGTCTTTTACCCACTGATTCATGCTTAAATCCTCCACCTTAGCAGTTATTTTGTATACAATATCCATTATAGTATATTGTTAAATTCTACAATTATTGCCTTTTACCTGCTAACCAGGTTAAAGAATCTTTGCACAAATCGTATTAATGTTATACTTTATGTTAATTATGTCATACTATTTTTTTGAAGAAAAAAAGACTTGAGCAGCCACTCTCAAGTCTTTTTTCATGGATATTTATTTATAATAGGCACATTTGTCCTGCCTGCACCCGTGGGGATGGCGTTCAATATGAGTGCATATAATTGTCTCACCGAGCAAGGGCAAGGTTGCGTTTAAATACTTTTTAGTTAACTCCACGGCTTCCAAGAGAGCACCCTGACAAAATTTTTGCAGCAGCATGGACCGGTTTGGTCAGCGATAACATTGACTATCTTACCACAACTCTCATGGTTGTTGCAGTTTCCTGGTCTTTGGGGCAGGCAGCTCCAAGGATAACACTGAAGCAGGCTCCTATCGCCGGTGCGATGCCGCAAACACCTGTTAACCCGCAGTATCCCCCAATAGCCTGTTTTCTGGTACGATTAAGTACTTCGTCAATGTGGTCGTTGGTTACTTTGATGGTGCCTTCATTTTTTAGGGCAGCCATTAAAGCACCGGTGGCAATCCAAGCATTTTCACAGCCCAGCATCGGTACTTGATCCTCGTCTCCCATTAAGGTTTCAGCAATGACCAAAGGTTTGCCGGATTCCGCCTTTAGCAGAAAATCCCTGATGGTTGTAAAAAACACCTTTGCCATGACATTCATCACAAATATAATGACCGTTGGAGCAACAGATATTGGCGGTTTCGCTTTTACCACAGCGGAAACAAGTAAGCTCCATACCTGTATCATAGTACTCTAGTTTGCCACTGCAGACGTGGCAGTTTTCCAAATTATTTTCCTGATGGTGCTGATCAGCATCCTTCTCGGTTCCTCATCAACCGGAGTTCTCTAAGAGATTAGATTTTTTTCAAGTTCATCCATTATTAACACCTCCCGAAAACGAGACTTTAATATCAATTTTGCTATTTTAATTTCCCTTGTTCTTCCACTCTTTTTCAAATCTTCTTGCTTTCATTGGCTTTTGCCTCCCTTGCCTCTTCAACTTGTTTGGCATACTTCTTTTTCAGAAGACCTTTGGGCTCTCCCTGGGTTTCCGCACTTTCTTAATGTTCAGCTAGGTAGGGCTTACTGAATATCCCCTTTTTTAACCAAATGTCAGAAGAAATCTCCCACTTTAAGTGGGAGCTGAATTCAGCACAATTAATTATAAAACCTTATAATTCAGTGAGGGAGTGCAGAGGCTCCCACTGAATCATCAAGCGAAGCGAGTTCGCAAACAGCCTACAGCCTTTTTAATAAATTGATGCCAAAATAGTTTTTGAGCTAAAACTCGAAAACAGTTCTGAGCTTGCGCTCCAGGTTCATCACCAAAAATTGCAAACCAAAGCCCGCCTCGGCAGTTTCTTTGAGCCGGGCTTTGATAAGATTTAGACCATATTTGCGTTTGCCTTCTCCAAACTTACCTTCTACAGTATTTCGGATGCTGACATCTTTTCGCTCTTGCTTTAATAGTGTTTTTTGAAGTTCTTTCTTTGGTCTTCCCAGAGGAGGACCACTTAGCCGGATGCCTTTTTCTTTGCAGTAGTCAAGGTTATCTTTGTTGCGATAAAGCTTGTCAGCCATGACGGCTTTGGGATAGCAACCGTAGCGTTCTTTATATCTTTCTATAGATGGAATAAAATCTGTACCTTCATTAAAGTTGTTCCAATCAAGCCGTTCCACAAAGGCATAGCTGTCTACCAGACTGATGGCGATTTTGGCTCCAAACTCAGTATTAGCCTTGGCTTTACCACGAACAATCGGTCTGACATGGGGCTGACTTAAGCTGACGATACGGTCTTCGATGCTGTTAGTCTTTTGCTCATACATGGTCTTTTGCTGCTGGTAACACGTCTTAATTGTTTGCAGCATGGCTTCTTGCTTAGAGCTCAAAATGCCTGCTAGTGGATGTTGTCTGAGAGTATCTATGACTTTCAAGTTCCGTTTTACATAACCCAACTGTTGTCTAATGGCTTTTCGCCTCAGCTTCTTTGAGGGTTTCTTGTTTTTGGCTACGGCTAAATACTGTTTGCGCCCTTTGACACGATGGGTTCGAGGCCGTTTTTGAATTCCTTTCAGTGGATTATGTAGTACATCGATCATCTCTTCCTGCTTCTCTCGACATTCATTTAAGAGATTTAGATCGGTAGGGTATTTTATATCTGCTGGGGCGCAGGTGGCATCTAAGATTAAGTGACCTTTATTTTTTTGTTTCTCTTGAATAGACTCATTATTACGGGTTTTTCCTGTCGGCGGTTTTGGATCGTCATCGTTTTTCTTCTTTTCTGGCGATACCACTTTTTCATTAAAAATCATTAGTTGCACATTGGTGTTATTAAAACGCTAATACCCTGTATCCATGCCATAAAACTTTCTATATCGTAGTGTTTTAGGATTTTGAAAAGCCAAATTCACCACTAATTCGACTTTCACAAGCATATCATCAGGTGGGTTTGTAACGAGTGCAAACAAATTTAGGTAGCCTTGGATGTTCTCTCTTCTAAATCCGCTGTGCGAGTTTAAAAACATCTTTAAGATGGCATGAGCGCGGTTTACAGGGTACATGGGGTTGTCTTTATCCGGAAGCCCTCTCAAACCCTTTGAGGCATAAGCAATGCTCTCTAAATCAAGTTCTTTAACAAGTTTTTTATGAGCAGTCTCTTTGTCATGGATTAGTTTTGATTTTGGCTTGATATGACTTCTAAATGTGTCATAGGTCTTCTTTTGAGACGGCTTGCCCGTGCCTTCTACAAGAAAGATTGTTTGCTTCTTGTCAGTTGCAACTCCAATACAGATTTGATTGTTTGATAGACCTCGTAACTTGCTACCATCTTCATTGTGTACTATATCTTCTTAAATGACGGAGTAGAAGGTTTCATCCAGCCAAACTTCGCCAGATAGGACAATGTCATCTTGCGTATTTTCGAGTGTCAAAAATAGTTTCTGCAGCCAATACCTTGACGTTTTAAATGCGTTCTTGTTGTTCCATGAATCTGCCAAGATGCTAACGTGACGGAATAGATTAAGGCAGTATTCCATCCATTCACCGATGGATAATTTATGCTCATCAAAAATAGTTCCTGTTGTGGGCAGAAAGGTTTTATTGCAAGTACACTTGTAACGTTGAACTCCGCTTTCCGTGTAGCCATTCTTTTTGAACGCATCAGAGCTACAAAATGGGCATTTATCGGGGATAAAGGAATTGACCATATCTGCTTCGCCGCTTTCTCCGACTTTACGATGATGGTTTTTATAGCGATCATTGTAATTTTTCTTTAGAAATGTTTGGACTGGGGTCAAACTGCTCTCACCGTCACAAGGAGTTTTTCTTCTTGATTTTTGAGCCTCGCTTTTTCGCATTTTCATCCCTCCAGTATAAGAGTAATTATACCAGAGCTAGCACCATTGTGCATCTAATTATTTTTTCATTAATATATTGTACTACGTCAAAGTTCAGCCTTTTGCGAAAGTGGGTCATAAGGGAGGGATCAAAAGGGGCTTCCTTTTGAAATTCTTTCAGTCCGATGAAGTACTGCAGATACGGCTTTTCACTGATTTGCATCAAGGTCTCTTCATCAGTGTAACTGCATTTTGCTTGTATTATCAGTGCCCCAAGGGCCATGCGTAATGGTTTTGCCGGTGGGCCTTCTTCTGAAAAGTTGGCGGCATAGTCATCTTCAAAGTCATTCCATGGTATCAAGTTAGCCATTTTCACCCAGCGTTTCTCTGGGTCAAGTTCTCCGCCGAAGGGCAGAATAAAATCGTAAACATTCATCTGTGGGGTAGATTTTTGATACATACCTATACCTCCAAGTGCACGGTTATTTGCATGAAATCGCCAATTCCTATGCACTATTTTACCATAAAAACGAGGAATTTTGTAGTGTTTTCAAGGATTTTAGGGATATTCAGTAAGCCCTAGGTAGGGCCTTCGACCCCGGATAGGTCAACTTGCACTCGCCATTTTCGCACAAGGTGATGTTGCTTTCCACGTTCCCAAACGCTTCTGCCACTATCATCAGTTACCCTGTTTTCGGAGCTCAATACCGTTCACCGCTGGGACACCACACAGTCGATTCTACCTCGCTGACTTTCTGTCTACGCTTAAAACATTACGTTGCCGCAACGCTTCCAAGACTCGATACGAGGCGGTTGGCTAGACCTTACCTCGGCAGGTTCTTCCCCTCTAGAATGTGCGACCTGCCAGGTCGCACCGGGAATCCAGGTTAGACGTGTATTCTTATTTGACAGCCTCAATAATAATTGGATCAATCTTAATCTTGTACGTTTTTCTTTCAAGAGTCTTAGGATTATATATGTAAAAATTAGAGTTAATTATTACTTTATATGTCCCTTCTTTATTCATATAGAATTTTCTTATTTCTTGAACTTGTTGTTTTCCTTTTAATTTAACTTCCCTATCAGTACCCACAGTTATCATTGGTAACTCATTTATTTTAAAAATATTTATATGTATTAACCCTGATTGGCTAAATGTTGCATCTGAGTCTAAAGTATACTCTAGGTCAGTTAAATTTTGAAATATTACCTCAACATATAACGCATCTCCTACTCTCCATGTAGTATCTGTTATATTTGCTTTTAACAGAAAATCTGTCTCCTCTGGAAATGTAAAAGGTTTGCTATACCCTATTAACCCAAAAATAATTAGCAAAAATATTATTATTAAGAAAAAAAAGATAATCTTTAGCACTTTTATTTTACATTCTCCTTTCTATTCTTTTTATTATCTCCATATTATATCATGAATTTAACATTGGTTAATTATAAACTCACGAGATCTATTAAATTTTTCCATCAAAAAATTTTGAATTATTATCTTTTCTACCCCCTGTATGGATTCACGGTCTGGACCTCCTGAACTACCTATTTATCAAAACTTATTATCACTACAGCGTAATTTGGTTTTATCCAGTGAGTCTCTTTGATTTCTGCAGACTATGTGATTTATACGCGATGTAGTTGCGATGAAGATGATAA
>Ga0208490_100438_pt1 | contig 26138 bp, 26 predicted proteins | sample SubbioAug_CSWold_FD_184818 | JGI IMG/M metagenome (GOLD analysis project Ga0208490, IMG submission 184818) | Serpentinite rock and fluid subsurface biosphere microbial communities from McLaughlin Reserve, California, USA - CR11Aug_CSWold (SPAdes) | ecosystem: Environmental > Terrestrial > Deep...
TTCCTAGGCTACTAGGCTCTGAGGTCCTATTGCTGTAGTATTATCCGTTTTTTATTCTGAATTCTGACTACTGGCTACTGACTACTGAATAGTTACATGCTTTTATTGAATTCTTCATGACTAGCATCAATTTCTCCTTGAGACAAGCCCATTTTCAACAGCCGATAATTAAATGCATCAGCCCAAAGCTGGGCTTTTTCTAAAGTTTTTTTAAATTTTTTAGCATACTTATCCTTTCTTTTACTTCGGTCACCGGCATTTAAAGCGACAATCTTCATAATATATCTACCCTTAAGGCTGTCTTCCTTTTCTAAGCAATCGAAATTATCCTGCAAGAAACTAATCACATCATTATAATAAGCAGCAAACTCCTCATGAGAAATTTCCGAATCCAGTTTCAGATACTCTTTTAACTGCACAAGATGTGTTTCTATGGACATATTACATCCCCTTTTCAAAGTGTTTTTAATATTCTACAATAGTTCTATCACTACCTCGCCAACAAAACTCAGGTAAATAAACAGTAACTAATGCTGTGCCGATTATCAATAATCTCACCTACCGCATCTTCCCTGGCTACACGGGGAGGTATGAAATGCTTTTTTTGTACTTCAACAATTATATCACAATCAATGATATGGTACAATTATAAAAGGTGCAATTAGCAAAGAAAAAGACGACCCGCTTGGAGGATCGCCTGTCAGTTGCTACTTATGTTTGAATGTTTTGCAGTCAGTCTCGTCCGAAGTTCTTGCCTGCTGGGAGTTTGCCACCACATAAATACTGTCAGCATTACATCCATTACCTTGAGCCCAGAATGAACAGCTGTTCACTTCACATTTTACATCTTTAGCCATTATTATCACCTCCTTATGGTTATTATTTGCATAAAAAATTTAATTATTCTTAATTAAAGCTTTCATAAAGTTTTTTTCACTAAGGAGGAAATTAGAATATTTTGGAGTAATTTAAGAAGCAAATAATTAATTTTAACTCAACGAGGAGGCCTATTATGAATCTTAAAACATATTTACTGATATTTACTTTATTATTAGGAGCAATTGCTGTATCTGCTAATTTATGGGCTGTAATTAGCTTTGCTAACACTGGTAATGCCGGGCAATTAATAGCTGGTGCCGGCACTTTTCTCTCATTAATTCTAACAATAACATTATTGGTTTTACTATACCGTCGTTTATTCTATCCAATGGAAAGAATCGTTCAATTTGCTGAAAAAGTTGCCAATGGAGATTTTTCCGTAGAAAGGTTATCAGAAACTAGCAATGACGAGATTGGCTTATTGGCCGGCTCAGCAAATATGATTTTAGAAACCCAACAAAATATTTTAAGTGAGATAGGTAACGCTACCCAGCAGGTAAAAGCCTCCAGCCAAGAACTGGTATTCTTTGGTAAACAGGTAGGGGAAAGTGCTAATATGGTGGGAAGTGCAATCCAGCAGGTTGCCGAAGGCTCTGAAGAGTTGACTGCCCAAATAGCCGAGTCAGCCTCTAATATAGAGTACCTGCTCGAGCAATACAATTTGGTAAAGCAAAAATCTAATCAAATGCTGGGAGCAGGGGAAAAAGTGATGAAAAATATTTCCCGGGGTACGGAATCGGTTGCCAAGTCGGTGGATCAGATGCAGGCCATCAACACTAAGGTGGGCGGTGCCTCCCAGACCATCAAATCCTTGGGGGCCAAATCAAAAGAAGTCGGCAATATAGTAACATTAATAAATAATATTGCTGATCAGACAAATTTGCTGGCATTGAACGCTGCCATAGAGGCTGCCAGAGCGGGGGAAAACGGCCGGGGCTTTGCAGTAGTGGCAGAAGAAGTTAGAAAGTTAGCGGAAGAATCCGCCAATGCTACCCATAAAATTGCTGCCTTAATAAAAGAAATCCAGAGTGATATTTCAATTGCAGTTATCAGTATGGAACAAGGCATGAATGAAGTGGGAAGCGGCTCACGAGCAATCGACAGCACCGGACAGGTTTTTGAAGAAATCATGGTTGAAGCACAAAACCTGTTACAGCATATCAAAGATGTAACCACCAGCACTGCCAAGATGTCTGCTAGCAGTGAGCAAGTAGAGCAAGCCATCAGGAAAATCGCCGATGTCAGCGAAGAGTTTACTGCCAGCTCTGAGGAAGTAGCTGCTTCTACGGGAGAACAAGTGAGTCGAACAGAAGAAATTATCGCTGCCGCTAAGTACTTGGCGGAAATGTCAAATCGCCTATCTTCCTCCATGGGCAGATTTAATTTAAGCACTAGTCTGCAGTGGACTGAGGATTTAGCTGTAGGAGTAGATAAAATCGACAGCCAGCACCAGGAATTATTCTCTAGAATTAACAAGTTATTAGATGCCTGCAATCAAGGTAAAGGACGAGAGACTGTTGACGAAATTATTAAGTTTTTGGAAGATTATGTTGTGACTCATTTTACTCTGGAAGAAGAGCATATGGCTAAATACGCTTATTCTGGCTACTCTGATCACAAAGAACAACATTATCAATTTATCAACAGTTTCTCCAAGTTAAAGGAAAAAATTGAGCGGGAAGGTGTAGGCAGCCATATCTCCATCTATACCAACCAGATTGTGGTGGATTGGCTGCAGGATCACATTACCAAGACCGATAAGGCCTTAGGCAAGTTTTTAAAACAAAAGTTGTCTGCTTAAATGTAGAAAGGTTTCCTATAGTTGGTATTCTCTTCCACAACAGGAAACCTTCTCTTTGACTTAGGTCAGCTTTTGTATTAAAATGGTAAGTGAAAGATTTAGTAAAGACATAAGTTTTAAAAGTATATTTGCTAGGAGTAGACTAATGACCAACCTTTTTACCAATATTCTGGAATATTTGCTAACAGTAATAGAACAAGCAAACCTCATCACTCTATTTTTCTCTCTGACCTTTGGGATAGTTTTTGCTCCTGTTAATCGAGAAACCATTATAGTCTTCATGGCTGTAGTAGCAGCGGCCAATACCATTAATCCTATCATTGCCTTTTTCATCACCGCAGGGGCTACTTACTTTGGGTATTCTCTGGGTTTCTTTGTTGGCAGGGGCTTTAAAGCAGGATTAGCAGACAAGTTTTTAACTGACCCCTCCCCCTTAACCAAAAAGAGAATTGCGCGAAGTTACCAATTGCTAGATAAATACGGTACCTGGGCAATTATTTTCAGCTATTTTGTCCCAGGAGTAAGGCATTTCCTCCCGGTAATTTTAGGTGTAGGCACCATGCCATCTACCCAGTTTTTGATTACCTCCAAGGTAGGCTCAATCATCTGGACAGCCTCCTTTTTTTTGCCAGGCTATTTTTTCGGAGATTTTTGGACTTCTTTTTTCTAAATCTCAAAGTGAAAAACCCTCAAGGATTCAAAAGTTCTAACTATTCAGCAACTTCAGCATACGAATACAGAAAAATTTTCTAACGAACGTTTTGGCGGAGGCTTTTTTGTAATTACTTAGCGAAATTTCCCAAGAAGCTCCATTGTTTGAACGAAGTGAGTTTTGGAGCTTCGGGAAATGAGGTTAGTAATTTAAAAGCCAGACTAACCACCGCCTTATTTAGATGCCCCCCAAAGGTCTGATAGCTAGCATCAGAAAGGCAGGCGTGCAGGTGCAGCTACACTTCCCCTTCCATGGTAGAAATATTTCTGCCGCTAACTAGTCCTAACTTTATTCCTTCTGTTTTACAAAGTTCTTTTACAGTGGCTACTATTTCTTCACCTTTGTCCATTCTAAATTACCAGTTTGCCGCCAAATCGCTTATACTCCACTAAACATCTCTCCTTTTCAAAATTGTTTCCACCGAGTTTACCTTTTGCTCCATGGAGGCTTCCTTATCCCGTCGGTCGTCAATTTTAATCATGGTGGAAACTCTTTGGGCTCCGCTGGCAAAGGGTATCTCGTGGAGCTTCCTGATGACTTCCAGGATAACGTCCAAATCTCCTTCAAAAATTGTTCCCATGGGGGTAAGCTGGTATTTGATCCGCTTTTCTTCCTGCAAAAACCGGTGGATATCCGCCACATATTTGCTGATACTGGTGGAGCCGGTACCCAGGGGTACAATTGTTGCCTCTGCAATAGCCATATACATATCACTCCTCTAGTTAATTATGGCAATTCCCTTTTAGGAAATAATTAAAGGAAAATACACCCATTATCAGTATTATAACAGATTTTTACTGGTTTGATTATTTAAAAAGATGAGCATAACTACTAAAATGAAAAAAGAAAGGTCCATGGGAGACTAACAGTCTTAGATGGACCCTTCTTGAAATCAATTAATCTTTAACTATTCTTTGTTTTCTGATTCCTGCTCTCGTTTCTCCTTTAGGGCCCGCCAAACCTTTTCATAGGTTAAGGGAAGGCTATGAACCGTGACCCCCATGGCATCGTTAATGGCATTGGCGAAACAACCCATGGTGGGGATGGTGGCCCCTTCACCCACTTCTTTCACACCCCAGGGTGCTGAAGGTTCATAGCTATCCACCAGGGCCGATGTGATTTTAGGCATATCTAAGGCCGTTGGCAATTTGTATTCCCCTAGATTACCATTGGCAACCTTGCCATTTTTGTCAAATAGTACTTCTTCCCAGATGGATTCACCCATACCCATGTACAGGGCACCGTGCACTTGAGCATGAAGCAGGGCAGGGTTAATCACTTTGCCACAGTCATGGACATCCCACACCTCTTTCACTTCAATTTCACCGGTCTCCTCGTCAATCTGCACTTCACTGATTTGGGAACAAAAACTGTAAGCAGGTGAGGTTCCTACCGCTGCTCCTTTGAATTTCCCCCCCAGTTTTGGCGGGGTATAGGAACCACGACCCACCAAGGGTCCTTTTTTGACAAAAAATTCCCTGGCCACTTCTCCAAAAGGTTTGCCCACTTCCGGGTCAGACAGGCTAAATATCCAGCCTTCACTGCAGTCAAGATCTGCAACATCCTTTTCCAAAATCACCGCTGCCAGTTCCAATACCTGCTTTTTCACTTCCTCCCCAGCCTCTTTCACCGCCGCCCCAGACATCAAGGTCTGACGACTGGCATAAGCGCCAAAATCATGGGGGGTAGTTTCCGTATCGGCAGAAACGATTTTCATATTTTCATAGTGATAGCCCATGGCCTCGGCAGCCATCTGGCAGAGTATAGTATCTGAACCTTGGCCGATGTCGGTGGCCCCAGTGTAGAGAGTGGCTGCCGAACCGTCCTCATGTACCTTAATAATGGCAGACGCCTGGGGTAAATCAGTACGGTAAATCGGGTAGCCGGCACCGGAAACAAAACTGCCAACAGCAATACCCATTCCCCTTCCTTTAGGAAGTTTTCCCTTTTTCTCATTCCAGCCGGAAATCTCCCTCCCTTTCTCAATACAGGCGCTCAACTCGCAAGAATTGACTTGGAATTCATTGGGGGTAACCGTATTGGGCCGACGGGCATTCCGCAAGCGGAGTTCAATGGGATCGATACCCAAATCTTGTGCCACCTTATCCAGGTGACATTCAAATGCATACCTTGGCTGGGGCGCACCGTGACCCCGCTGGGCTCCACAGGCCGGCAGGTTAGTGTAGGCCCGGAACATATCAAACTTGAAATTATCAAATTCATAGGTCAAGGGAAGCATCGCTCCTGCATAATATGCTGAGGCAACGCCCAAGCTGGTGTAAGCACCACCGTCCATGACAAAATCCGCATGGACACCCAAGATTTTCCCGTCTTTGTCAACCCCGGTGGTTATTTTCATAATCTGCTTGTGCCGGCCCCGGTTATGGGCAAACATTTCATGCCGGTCGTAGAACATCTTCACCGGTCGTCCGGTAATCCTGGAGAGAGCCGCTCCGGCAAATTCCAAGCCTGTTGGTTCCAACTTGCCACCAAAGCCGCCGCCTACAAAGGTCTTAATTACCCGAACATCTCCCATTTTCAGCCCGAACTCCCTGGCAATGTAATATTGAAAATAGTGGGGGGACTGGGTGCTGGCATAAACCGTTAACTTGCCGCCATCCCAAAAGGAAATGGCGGAATGGGGCTCAATTGGGCTTTGATAACTGCGTTGACCCATAAACTGGTCGGTGCGGACATGGTATGCTTCAGCAAAAGCTTTTTCCACATCGCCAAAGTTCTGGTGAATTTCTGTATTGATATTGCCAGGATACTCGTCGTGAACTTGGGGTGCTCCCTCCCGCAAGGCTTCAATTGGGTCAAAAACTGCCGGCAGTACTTCGTATTCTACTTTAATCAACTTTAAAGCCTTGTAAACAGTCTCTTCGTCAATGGCAGCTACTGCTGCCACTTTATCCCCGACAAACCGTACCTTGTCAATGCAAAAGATATTTTCATCCCAACGGGCTGGGCTAATTCCGTATTTCAAGCTGGGTACATCCTCATGGGTGATGATGGCCTTAACGCCCGGGAGTCTTTCCGCTTCCGAGGTGTCAATGCTTAAGATCCTGGCATGAGCATGAGGGCTAGTCAGGATTTTTCCCACCAACATATTTGGAAATTTCAGGTCCCCGGTATATTTTGCCTGGCCGGTCACTTTAACGCGCCCGTCCATCTTGGGCACACTTTTTCCGATTACCGCATAATTATCGCTCATTTCTCCACCCTCCCTATTTTTTATCCGCCGTTGCTAGCACGGCTTTAACAATATTCACATAGCCGGTACAGCGACATAGATTTCCGGCAATCGCTTCCCGCACTTCCTGTTCAGAGGGGTGGGGATTACTGGTTAGCAGCGCCTTGGCCGACATAATCATCCCTGGTGTGCAATAGCCACACTGCACCGCCGCGTTATTAACAAAGGATTCCTGCAGTTTATCCAGTTCCTCATTTTGTGCCAGTCCCTCAATGGTGGTAATTTCCCGTTCATCCGCCTCCACCGCCAGGACCATACAGGAATCAACGGGTTTACCGTCCATGAGCACAGTACAGGACCCACAGTTACCCAGTTCGCACCCTTTTTTAGTCCCAGTTAAATCCAGGGTATCCCGGAGCATGTTCACCAGGAGGGTATTTCCTTTTACCACCTTGGTGTAGCTGTCCCCATTCACATTTAAGGTAATCATATAGTGTTTTACGCCATTTTTATCAATAATTGTCTGCACTTTTTCACTCCTCCTTCACCTGATTTGCTTATATTATTAAATATGCCCTTCATTGATAGCCTTGCGCAGCATCCGCTTGGTAAAGACCCGCACCATATCAAGCCGGTATTCTGCCGAACCCCGGATATCAGATATTGGTTTACTTTCACTGGTTGCACACCGTCCCACCTCTTCCAACAACTGGTCGGTTATCACCTGGTCCTTGAGCATCTCTTCTGCTTTTACTGCCCTGACCGGGGTAGGGGCTACGGCTCCTAAAGCAATCCGGGCCTCCCGGCATACGTCCCCCTCCATTGTCACTGCCACTGCCACGCCGACTACAGCCAGCGCTCCCGATCGGCGCAGGCCAAACTTATGATAAGTACTGCCCGTAAAGGAATTGTCAGGGATAATGATTTGGGTAAGAATCTCATCTTCTTTAATAACCGTCTTGCGTGGTCCTGTAAAAAAGTCTTCTAAATTCAAGGTCCTTTGGCCACTGGCGCTAACCAGGGTAACCCTTGCCCCAAGGGCAATTAAAATGGGGGGCAGATCCGCCGAAGGCACAGCGTTGACAATATTCCCGCCTATAGTACCGGTATTGCGCACCTGGTTATTGGCCATATGGTGAGCCGTTTCGCAAATGGAAAGATAGCTTTCTTGTAAAACCGGTGAGTTTACCAAGTTATTATGGGTTGCCAAGGCTCCGATGACTACACCTTTTCCCGTCTCATAATAAATTTCTTTCAATCGGGCCAAATTCTTGGTGGAAACCAATACTTCCGGCGCAATTAACCCCTCCTTCATCATGTGCAGCACATCTGTCCCCCCTGCCAGGAACTTGGCCTTGGGGCCGTATTGAGCTAACAACCCACTGGCTTCCTGGACACTTTCCGGGGCATAATAATCAAAATCAGGTAAATACATATAACTCCTACCTCCCATAATAATTTATTGCTTTCGATTTTGTTCATCATAAGAAACACTTGTTTATTATAGTATATTGTGATATATTATCTCTTGTCAAGGAAAAATCGTGAAATATTGATGTTTTTTATGGAGGGAATGTGTGAATATGACAGATAAAAATTCAACCTATAGTGCCCCCATTCTATATAAAGCCTTTGCCGTGTTGGAGGAAGTGGCCCAAAATCAGTCCGAGTTAGGTATTAGTGACATTTCCCGGCGGCTTGGCATTTCTAAAAGCACAATTTATGGCATTACCAATGCCTTGACCGAGCTAGGAGCCCTTCGTCAGCATCACGAGACAAAAAAATTCCGCCTCGGGCCTGCGCTGCTCCAACTGGGCACCCAGGTTCTAGACGGAATGGATTTAAAATCTATTGCCAAGCCTCTCATGGACAACTTAGGCAAGGAGTTCAGGGAAACTGTTTTCATGGGCACCTTTAGCGAGAAAGGCATCATTATTGTGGAAAAAGTGGAAAGCCCCCAGGATCTAAAAATAACCGCTCCCACCGGCACCCGCATTCCTATTTTTGCCGGTGCCACCAGCAAGGTCTTTTTAGCTCATGCTCCGAAACAACAGGTGGAACGATTACTGGCAGAAAAGCCCTTACCCAAATATACGGACACAACCATTACTCACCTGGATAGATATCAAGAGGAACTGGAGCTGGTGAAAAATCAGGGATATGCTACAGATTTTGAGGAATATATCCAGGGGGTCAACGCAATCTGTGTTCCTGTTTTCGACAATTGGAACACCGTCATTGCTGCCCTATGGATGGTGGGATTCACCAATTCTTTTAACAGGGACAAAGCAGGGCTGGCTGTCAAAGCTGCCATCAGAGCAGCCGCTGAAATTAAAAGCCGGCTAAAAGGGTCACAGTGACATGCCAATACACCCATGATTAATGTTTGGGAATTATGCGCTTAAGCCTGGCTATATGCTGCTGCTCAGCAGCTATTAACTGGTACAACACCTCTTTATCACTGTCTTTCACCATGTTGGCCAACTCAACAAAAATCAGCAGGCTGTCCTTCTCAAATGCTATTGCTAATTCCAAGGCCTGTTTTACGTCATTTACCCTTCCCAACAGCTCATCCACCGTTTCAGCCTTTATCAACAAGTGAGTATCCACCAGTGTCCGCAGGTAATCCCCGTATTCCCCGGAATAAGACTCCCGGATTGCTGGGGCAGCCAGTCCTGCTCCCAGTTTAGTAAAGTCCACTCCATGCTGTTTTTCCTCTTCCGCCAGTGCAAAGAACAGCTCAGTCACCTGTATATCCTCAACTTTTACTGCTAGTCTGCGATATAGTTGCTCCCCTTTTTCTTCGATGGTTACTGCAATATCAATTAGTTCTTTTCCAGAAAATTTTAGTAAATCCATTTCCATCACTCCGTTTCCATATTTTCCGCCATGCTAGAGTTTATAACTAGCGGCGAAAAGAATTTACTGTAAATATTCTCTAGTAATGCAGGAAAATCCTCCCTGTTAATAGTTTTTTCTCCTGCTCAATTATTTTTTCTTAACCCCGATTTTCTCACCCATCTTCACCTTGGTTTCCAAAAACAAACTGGAGTTGTGCAGAATATCTTCATCTATTTGTACTTCACCATGCTTGATAAATAAAATAACGGTGGAGCCGCCAAATTTAAAATATCCCTTCTCCTGGCCTTTTTTAACAGCCTCTCCCGGCGTGTAAGTTTGCACAATTGAACCCACACAGGTAGCACCCACCTCAATAAAAACAATCTCCCCGAAATTATCAGACTTGAACTGGGATAGCTCCCTTTTATTTTGGCAGTACACTTTGGGTATTTTTTTCAGTGCCAAGGGGTTCACGGAATAGTAGCTCCCTGGAACGCGCTTAAACGGCCCCGGAATGCCGCTGTCGGGAAAATGAAAGCGATGGTAATCAGAAGGATTCAACCGAACTATAATACAAATACCATTTTGATACTCCTGGGCTAATTTACTGCTCTGCAAAAGCTCCTCCAGTGAGTACTCCTGGCCCTTCACCTGAAGCAACTGATGAATATTAATGTTTTCATAGGCTAGCATCCTGCCGTCAGCAGGGGTTACCAAATGACTATGTTCCTTAGCAACGGGCCTGGCCCCTTCCTTTAAGCTCCGGATAAAAAATTCATTAAAGTTTTTGTAATCCTCTAGGTTTTCCTTTTCAGCTTCTGTAAGGTCAATCTCCATTTCCCTGGCAAAATTAGCTATTTTGCCCTTACTAAAGGGCAAGCTGTATAGAAACCCTAACAAGGAAGAGAGCAGCCTTCTTTTCAAAAAATACTCCAGCAGTGTTTTTCCCGGTGCTGTATCATAAACAAATTTAATAATCTTTTCCCCTGCTACAACCTCTTTTTTCTTTTTACCTGTTTCCCGTTCAATATAATGAATATCCATATCATCATCCTTTTTATTGGTTTTCCGTGAAACATTTGTCACCTTAATTCTGCCGCATCCGCATTGCCATTATGCTAATTTCTATTATTCTTTTTGAATCCCTGCAACCTGAACCGAAGTGGTCTTTCTATTTCTACCTTAACCAGATTTTCTAAAAACTGGGGCTAATAATAGCAGGCAATTTAGCTTGCCTCTAATTTAGGACTATTCAAGGTGAATTTTCCCCCGTTGGCTGAATTTTGCTAGGGAAAATATCCAGCTTGCATTATGATAAAGGAAAACCACTATGCAGAATTCTGTTCTGCATAGTAGATTTTCCAAAGGTTGAGGTGGCGTTTTGCATGGCTACAGAAAAAAAATACAATTATTTAATCCAATCTGTAATTAAAGCCCTGGATATCTTGGAGGAGATGAATGCTCACAATGAGGAAATTGGTGTTAAAGAGTTAAGCGAGCAATTGGGCATGGGTAAGAGCACAACCCATCGCTTTCTTGCTACCTTGGAGTACAAAGGCTACATAACGCACGTAGAAGAAAAAAAAGGCAAGTATCATCTTTCTTTAAAATTATTTGAAATGGGCAATAACATTTTAAAATCACTGGACCTGCACTCCCGTTCCTTACCTGTTCTGCAAGATTTAAACAAACGGATGAATAAAACAGTCCACCTGGTTGTGTTGGATAATGGTGAAGCTGTATTTGTCAACAAGCTGGTCAGTTATCCAACATCAGTAACTTATTCCCATATTGGCAAGCGTTCACCTGCTCATTGTTTAGCATCCGGCAAAGTGCTGCTGGCTTACCTTTCTCATGACGAGCTGGATGCCATTTATAAGGATAAAGAGTTAATTCAATTTACTCCTAATACCTATGCTGACTTGGCAAAATTAAAACGGCATTTGGTTAAAATTCGGGAGGAGGGTGTTGCATATGATTTTGGGGAATACGAGCCAAATGTCAATTGTGTGGCAGCACCCATTAAAAACCACCTGGGTCAAGTGGTGGCAGCAGTTAGCCTATCAGGCATTGATTTTCCCTCAAGCACTCAAGTTATGTCTAAATTGAGTCAGGAAATACGTCTGGCAGCAGACAAAATTTCCCATAATCTAGGATATTCAGATAAGCACTCTTAGGAGCGTTCTGAAAATAACTAAATTACCATCTTAAAGGAGACGAAGTTATGCAAAAAATTAAATTTTATGGCTTAGGAGGCCAGGGAGTAGTTACCGCAGCTAATATTTTTGCTGAGGCTATAGCTATCGAAGAAGGCAAATATGCTCAAGCCATCCCTGCTTATGGCCACGAGCGAAGAGGTGCACCTGTTTATGCTGACGTAATTGTGGATGAAAATCCCATCAAGCTAAAATCTTTTGTCTATAATCCTGATTATGTTGTAATTTTTGATTTGTCTGTTATTGACAAAGGAGTAAATGTCATGGCTGGCACATCTCCGGAAACATCCTTTATAGTAAATGCAAAAAGTTTAACCGACGGCATGCCTTTTAAAGAACATCAAATCTTCTATGTAGATGCCTTGAAAATTGCATTAGAAGTTATTCGCCGGGACATTCCTAACACTACCATGCTGGGAGCTATAGCTGGCACCGGAATGCTGAAAATTAATTCTATCAAAAATACAATTGAAAAAACCTTTGGAAAGGCAGGTGCCATTAATGCAGAAGCAGCCCAGCGAGCCTATGACCAATTGCAAACACCCAAACAAAACTAAAGTTTTGTTTGGGCCGGTAGCCACAATTTTTAGCAGTACCAAGACCGGCACCTGGCGAATTGTCAAACCAGTAGTAGACCAAGAGAAGTGCAGCTTCTGTGGGAACTGTCAAAAGTACTGTCCCACTGATGTAGTTACAATACAAAAAGAAACTGAAAACAGAGGAGTAAGCTTTGATTTTGACTACTGCAAAGGATGTGGCATTTGTGCCAATGTTTGCCCAAAAGAATGTATTGCTATGATTCCAGAGAGGGGTGAGTAGATTGATGAGGAAAATGTTAGATGGAAACGGAGCAGTGGCAGAAGCTATGCGGCTGGCAAAAATTCAGGTTGTTTCTGCTTATCCCATCACTCCCCAAAGCCCTATATCTGAAAGACTGGCGGATTTTGTGGCTGATGGATCTCTAAACGCCAAGTACATCAGGGTTGAGTCGGAGCATACGGCAATGGCCTGTGCCATTGGAGCTCAGTTGACAGGAGTGAGGGCAGGTACAGCAACTTCTTCAGTGGGTCTTGCGCTGATGCATGAGGTTATTGGTGTAGCCGCCGGTTGCAGAGTACCAATAGTTATGCCCATAGTTAACCGGGCCTTAGTAAGCCCTTGGAGCTTATGGTGTGATCATCAGGATGCAATGGCAGTTCGGGATAGCGGCTGGCTCCAATTTTATGTGGAAAACGCCCAAGAGGTGCTGGACATGACCTTGATGGCCTATCATATTGCCGAAGATCAGCGGGTGCAGCTGCCAGCCATGGTCTGTTTAGATGGCTTTTTTCTCTCCCACATGACTGATGTGGTGATTGTCCCAGACCAGGAAACTGTTGATTGTTTTCTACCTCCTTTTAAAACACACAACTTATATTTAGACCCAAATGACCCTATGTTCATCAATGACCTGACACCACCAGATGACTTCACGGAAATGAGGTTTCAGCAACAAGATGCCTTTGATAAAGCTTTAAAAGTTATTCCCGAAATCATGGATAAATTCACCGTAATGTTTGGCCGGGAGCATTTCATGGTAGAGCCTTACTGCTGCGAAGATGCTGAGGCTGTTCTGATAACCATGGGTTCCATGTCGGGTACAGCTAAGCATACAGTGGACCAATTGCGAAAAGAAGGTAAAAAAGTAGGCATGATTAAAATTTTATCCTTCCGGCCCTTTCCAGTTGACCTGCTGCGTCAATACCTGGCTAAAGTACCCCGGATAGGGGTACTGGATCGTTCTGCCAGCTTAGGTGCCGAAAGTGGCCCTCTTAGCATAGAAGTTAGAGCCGCTTTGATAAGGGAAAAAGATCAGCAAGATATTTTTAGTTTCATTGGCGGTTTAGGAGGCAGAGATGTTCCACCTGAAACCATGGAAAAAGCCTTCAACCTGTTGCTTGCTGACAAGCCACTTAGGAATACGGTTTGGGTTGATGTTAAAGAAAATGCCTTAAATATCCGGGAGGTGATAGTCTAATGCTGCAAATGAATACAACAGCAAAAGGTTTGGTAGCCCATGGTATCAGTACCTGCATAGGATGCGGCCTGGAATTGGCCGCCAGGGTAATCCTGGATGTCTTGGGGAAAAACACAGTCATTGTAATTCCGCCAGGTTGTGCAGCCCTATTTTCCGGTTATGGCAAGGAAACTGTTACAGCGATCCCAGGTATTCAAAGCAATTTGGGAAATGTGGCAGCCTATGCAGCAGGTATTAGGGCTGGATTTGAGGTGCAGGGCCGGCATGACATAAATGTGTTAGGTTTTGCAGGAGACGGTGCCACCGTTGATATTGGCATCCAAGCCCTTTCCGGTGCGTTGGAGCGGGGGGATAAGATTATTTATATTTGTTACGACAACGAAGCTTATATGAACACCGGCATTCAGGGAAGTGGCTCCACCCCTCCCCATGCCTGGACCACCACCACACCTGCAGGGAAAACAGCCCGGAGGAAAAATATGGTGGAAATAGTTAAGGCTCATTCAATTCCTTATGTGGCAACAGCTTCGGTAGGATACGTAGATGATTTACGCAAAAAGGTTGAGAATGCCAAAGTTTCCGGAGGACCGGCTTATATTCATGTGCACTCTCCATGTCCTCCGGGTTGGGGTTTCGAGACAGATAAAACTATCCAGTTAGCCCGGTTGGCAGTGCAAACCCGCAGTTGGATTCTTTGTGAAATTGTAGATGGCGTAACTAAGCTTACTCATCCAGTCCCCAAACCTAAAGGAGTGGAAGAATATCTGCAGACTCAAAAGCGCTTTGGTGAATTAAGCCCTGAGGAGCTAACTGCCATCCAAGAGGAAGTTGACAAGGAATATAACAAGCTGCTAAAACACTTATAACTTTGGCAGAAGTACTCCCTGAGAACTTATGGAGAGGAGTGATAGCCTGGATTAATAATTAACTAAGAGATTAACTGTTGCCAAGCTGTTAATGTAAAGTAGCTCAAAAAAAATTATATTGTTTTGGGAGGTTAGAAAACTTATGTACAGTAAAAAAAATGTATTAAGGTTGTTATTTGTTGTTTCTTTGATGTTAATGTTAGTCGTTGTAGCAGGCTGTGGCGGTAATAAAGCAACTGCACCTGCACCTGAACCTGCACCTGTAGCTGTAGCTGAACCTGAACCTGAACCTGAACCTGCACCTGAACCTGCATCTGAACCTGCATCTGAACCTGCAGGTGCACCTGCATCTGAACCTGCACCTGCACCTGCATCTGCATCTGAACCTGCACCTGTAGCTGCACCTGAACCTGCACCTGCACCTGCACCTGTAGCTGCACCTGCACCACGACCTGCACCTGCACCTGCACCTGCACCTGCACCACGACCTGCGCCTGAACCTGCACCTGCACCTGCACCTGCACCACGACCTGCACCTGCACCTGCACCTGCACCACGACCTGTTACCTTAAACTTTGCTCATTTTATGTCAGCCGTACATCCTGTTCATGTGAATATCCTGGTTCCTTTTGCCAGGGAACTGGAGCAGGCAACAAACGGCAGAGTTAAAATCACTTTTCACGTTGCCAATTCTTTAGTGGGAGCTAATGAGCTATACGATTCAGCAGTAACAGGAGTAGCTGACATAGTCTTTACTTTACCAGGTTATACCCCCGGACAGTTTCCTTTAACTTCAGTTGCTGACTTGCCTGGTATATTTAATACCCCCATTCAGGCCAGCAAAGCTTTACTTGAATTATATGACACAACGCCAGCTCTGCAAAATGAATATAGAAACACCAAGGTCTTAATGTTTGGCACTACCGATATTGGCCAAATTAAGACAACAAGGCCCATAACCAGGCTTGAAGATTTACGAGGTTTAAGACTGAGATCTCCTGGGGCAGTCCAAAATTCAGTAATTACAGCATTAGGAGCAATCCCGGTTACCTTGCCTGCTTCCGATGTGTACGATGCCATTGAAAGAAGAATGGTGGATGGCACCTTAATGCCTCCTTCAACTATTATCAGCTTTAACCTGCATGAAGTAGTAACCCATATTACAATGGCTAACTTGTATGCATCCCCCTTAGTAGCGGCCATGAATCTTAACACTTTCAACAAACTTTCTCCGGGGGACCAAAAGATTATCTTAGAGCTAGGCAGAAAATATTCTCCCATGCTGGGCGTACTTTATCAAAGCAATCAAACAAACGGGTTAAATGCAGCCAGAAATAGACAGATTGAGATCATAGAATTATCTCCTGCTGAAAGGAGCAAATTTGATCAGGCTCTAAGACCACTGGTTGGAAGATGGATTGATGAACGCAGAAGAGCCGGACTTCCAGGTCAAGAAGTATATGACAGAATGATTCAACTGGCAGCTAAGCACAGATAGAGAACATAACTAAAAGCACAAATTGCTCATATCATTGGAGTTCCAACTCCTGCTTAGGGGTGGGCGCGTCAATATCGCCTACCCCTAACAATATATTAAACTGACTGAGGAAGGAATGATAAGAATGCCTGAGCTATGTGAGTTTCTAAAGCCCTTGGAGTTAGCAGAATTTTCTAGTGACCGAGTGCGAAAAATTTTAAAAAAGACAGACAGAATGGCAATAGAAATGATTTGTTATAAAAAGGGCCAGAGTACGGTAATCCACAAACACCCAAAGCAGGACGAATTGTTTTTTGTACTGAAAGGTGAAGGAGTTTTTCTTGTGGATGATCAAGAGAAAACGGTCAGTGAAGGGACACTGATCTACGTGCCTGCTGGTTCAGAACACGGAATCATGGCAAATTTAAGCGAAGAGTTTATAGTATATTTTATTAAAGCCCCAAATAAAACTACTGATCCCAGTTAAAAATGGCACGCAAAGCTTTCAGCAAAATTTTGTCCTTCGGAGGTGTTGGTATTGTTGCTATATTTTAAATCCATTACAAATAAAATCGATATAAAAAAGAATATCATCCATAATTTAAGCAAATATAGTGAAAAAATAGCTGTTGTTATATTATTATTCCTCATGCTGCTTACTGCTGCAGATGTAATTGTTCGTTTCTTCTTTAGACCAATTACTGGAGTAATTGAAATAACCCAACTTGGCTTGGCAGTGATAGTTTTTGCTTCTATAGGCTACAGTCAAGTGACTAAAGAGCATATTCGGATAGATTTTTTTATGGATTTTCTCCCCGTTAGATGGCAACGGCTTAATGATGTATTTATTTATACCTTAATGCTTGGGCTGTTTGGCGTCTTATTTAAGCAACTGCTGGTATTTGGTGATCGCATGAAAGCAATCAATATGTTTACTCCTGTCTTGAACATGCCTGTCTACCCTGCTATTTACATTGCAGCCATTGGAGTCTTACTATTTTGGCTAGTTTTATTTACAGATTTGATAGAGACAATCATTAAATTAGTAAGAGGAGACGATACAGATGCCATCTGAAATAGTAGGTGTATTAGGGATAATAGCTGTTTTAACATTAATGTTTCTGCGAATGCCCGTCGGAGCAGCGATGATCTTTATAGGAATAATCGGGTTTGCTATCTTGGCAAATCCAAAAGCTGCCCTCTCCAATTTAGGGTCAACGCCCTTTAATATAGCCAGGGATTATCCCTTAAGTGTTATTCCCATGTTTATTTTAATGGGCATGATTCTCCAAAATTCAGGGATTGGACGGGATTTATTTAAAAGTTTTAATGCCTGGTTAGGTCATTTGCGGGGTGGTTTAGCTATGGCTACTATTGCCACCTGTGCTGCTTTTGCCGCCGTTTCCGGTTCAGTTATTGCAACCACAGCTACTATATCAAGAGTAACAGTCCCGGAGATGATTCAGCAAAATTATAAGCGAAGCTTTGCGGTGGGTTGTGCTGCCAGCGGCAGCTCCTTGGGAATACTTATTCCACCTAGTGGCATACTGGTTATATACGGTATTTTAACCGAAGAATCTATCGGCAGCCTGTTAATTGCCGGGATTCTCCCGGGCTTGCTTACAGCAGCATTACTGATGGCAAGTGCTTACATTCAAGTCAGAATTAATCCAGAGATAGCTCCCATAGTTGAAAAGTCAGCCACTATAACTGAAAAATTTTCAGCCGTTAAAAATATCTGGCCGATTGCCTTTATTTTTGGCACCAGTATGGGCGGCATTTATTTAGGCATATTCACCCCTACTGAAGCTGGCGCAATTGGTGCTTTTTTTTCCCTGTTATTTTGTTTGGTAACAAGGCGCATCAATTTTTCCGGATTAACCAACTCTCTTAGCCAAACTGTCAGGATTACTGGCATATTATTGATGATTGTAATTGGCGGGAAAATGTTCGGCCAATTTTTGGCAGTGTCCAGAATTCCCATTGAGATGACAAATTTTGTCAATGTTTTTGATGTATCCCCTACTTTATTAATGATTATAATTTTTATGATTTACTTTATTTCCGGATTTTTTATGGAGGAAATGGCTGTACTTGTAATATATACACCTCTCTTCTATCCCATTGTGATAGCAGCAGGTTTTGATGGAGTATGGTTTGGGGTAGTAACAATCTTAATGTTGCTGATTGGCTTGCTTACTCCTCCGGTGGGATTAATAAGTTTTGTAGCCAGCTCTGTCACCAACACTCCTCTAAATGAAACCTTTAAGGGTGTCTATCCCTTCTGGCTAGCTCTGGTGGTTGCCGTATTTATCTTAATCTTTTTCCCCGACATCGTCACTTACTTGCCAAGTCTAATGGAGTAAGGATGACCAACCAAATAATACCTGGAATAATTTGCCTAACATTTAAGAGAGCCAGCGGTCTTACTGTCTGCTCTCTTCTTTAATTTATAGGCTGACGGCTATCTCATCTAAACTAACTGGCTCCAGTCACAATTGATTTAAATGTTTAGAAATAGTTCATTATTTTCCCTTCGGAATAGTCATTTTGCCATCAACTTCTTCTAAATCAAACCACCATTTATCTTGCATATGCTGATTTCCATAGCCTAATATATCATCAGCCCAGATAAGTGCTCTCCTGGCCAAGCTGGACTTTTGAGCAAAACCTATGGCCATATTATGATACCAAGTGTCAGGTTTAGTCCAGGGGCAAACTTTAAGGCAAGTACCACAACTTGATCCGTTCGGGTTACTGGTTCTGAATTTTGCACATGCTTCCACATTAAGAGGCCACTTTTCATAGCCATTGTGAAAAACCTTATCTCCATGGGAAATAGCTTTTGAAGGACACTCCCGGGCACACTTTTTGCAAATTTTACAGAAATCCTGCAACCCAAAGTCTATTGGCTTGTCAGGCAACAGCGGGAGGTCAGTGGTGACTATTGCCGCTTTAAACCTGGGACCCATAAAAGGGTTGACAATAATATCTCCTATCCTGCTCATTTCTCCCAGCCCTGCCATCAAGAGAATTGGCGGCACAACAACCTGATAATCCCTGGCGTGATGGGCCCTGGCTGGATAACCAAGTTTTCTAATGTAATCTGCTATTATACATGCAATAAATCCTGTAGTGGAGTAGCTCATAAAGCTTTGAGATGCACTCAGCCAATCGCTGCCATTTGAACCTGAAAAAGATTTTTGATTTTGGTCCACCAGAATGGCTATGGCGAACTTGTGCTTTAAGTCAATTGGCTCACCATCCTTTGTATGGGTATATACTGCATATGGAGGTAATTCACATATGCCAACCCCATCTGCTCTAAGGAAGTAGGCAAGTTCCTTGATATGCCTGCTTAATATAGCAGGGTCTTCTGGTATCGGAGCTTTGTTTTCTGCAACTTGACCATCCACCGTCTCTACTAGATGTTCCGTCATGTGAACTAGAGATGCTGACAGAGGGTATTTTTTTGCAAATCTAGGTACTTCTCTTTTAGCGATAGGGCCCAAGTCTCCGCGTCTAGCCCTACTAAAACCATTTTCTCTTTGGTCTACCCTAGCCACATTATTAGTTACTTGAGTTGTAGGGTGAGGAACCCTTTTCAGCTTGTGATAAGGATGGGGTTCCTCAAGTCGACCATGGGTAAGACCTGGATATTTTGCCTCTAATATGCTCATGGTACATCATCTCCTATAGATTATTGTGCCACCTAAATAATAGGGAACTTTAGTCTAATTTATGACAGGAATTGCGATTAATTAATTTAACAGCTAAATTTTTTTTCAGCACAGGCAGCTTTCTTTTGCTTAGCAATTGTGTAAATAGCCGGCGACACGCTAATTCTCCTAACTTCATCGGATACATATCCACCGTTGTCAGGGGAGGGTCAAAAAATTCAGCTAGCTCTGTGTTGTTAAAACCAACAAAAGATATCTCTTCAGGCACCTTTAGCCCATATTTTTTAGCGGCATGTACTGCACCCACTGTTTGGGCATCAGAAAAGGAAATTACTGCTGTCGGTCTTCCCGCTTTTAATAACTTTTTTGCCCCTTCGTAGCCGCCAGCCATGGTATTAGGACATTTAACAATTAATTCTGGCAATACACTAAGACCTTTTCTTTTTGCTATGGCAAAAATCCCCTCCAGTTTATTGTTATTTTCATCGGTTTCATAGTCACCTGCTAACACTCCTAATTTACGGTGACCTAAATCCACCAAATAATTAACTATTAATTCTGTCGCTTTTAAGTCATCACTGTAAAAACTATCTACTCCAGGATTATTCCATTCTCTGTTTATATAAACTGACACCATTTTATCTGCTAGCAATCTTTTTTTAGTGGCTGCATTTGTCTGACCCGATACTATAATCACTCCAGCTGCACTGTGCAGGATTAATTGTTTAATATAATCCTCCTCAACCTCTGGCGAATAGTCTGTGGCGCATATATAAAGAGTGTAACCATGCTCTTTGGCAACCTGTTCAACTCCCCTAATAATATGGACAAAATACAGGGCAATCTTAGGTATTATCAAACCAATAGAGCGGCTTGTTTGTTTTACTAAACCTTGAGCCAAAGGGTTGGGAACATACTCTAATTCATCAATCACCCGAATAACTTTTTGCCTGGTATCTTCTTTTACAGGGCCACTGTTATTAACCACTCGGGATATTGTCGAGATGGATACATTGGCTTTTCTGGCAACTTCCTTAATGTTTACCCTCACAATAAACCTACTTTCTAATCTCTTAATATTAATGAAAATGTTTTCTGAAAACGTTACCACTTTAGTTAAATATACCTAATCCCCAGTGCAAAGTAAATAAATTTTCTGTCAACAGCTATAAATTCTTTTTTTCTTGCTTGTTTTTAGACGTAGCCGTATCAAGTGCAAAGATTTTTTCGCCGCAATTGCATGACTACCCGTTTAACTGCAAAAAATAACTGTTCACCACATCATTCCCACCACTCACCCACCAACCCATAACTCCTCGTTGGAACCGCAAAAAGCGCCCTAATGCGGGCGCTTTTTTTGCTAACATATTAATCTACAATTTCGTTTGTTTTTAGTTCAGATCACTTTAGTTCATTCAAATCAAAGGGCGTTTGCTGGTATACATGGTAATTTAGCCAATTACAAAAAAGTAAATTAGCATGACCTCTCCATCTGATAATTGGGGGATTACTAGGATTATCTCCTGGATAATAGTTTTGAGGCACTTTTATCTCAAGTCCCTTGGCAATATCTCTGTCATACTCTGCCTTCAAAGTAAGGGGGTCATACTCCGAGTGGCCTGTCACAAAAATCTGCCTCCCACCATCATTTTTCAATATATATATTCCCGCTTCATCAGATTCTGATAAAATATCAAGTTCCACGACCTTTTCTATATCTTCCCGTCTTACTTCAGTGTACCTGGAATGGGGTGCATAGAATATATCGTCAAAGCCTCTTAAAAGCATGGTATTTGGCTTGGTAATCCTATGGGGAAATACGCCAAAAACCTTTTCCTTTAATTGATATTTTTTTATTCCGTAGTGGTAATACAGTCCAGCCTGAGCTCCCCAGCATATGTGAAAGGTAGAATAAACATTGCGCAGACTCCATTCCATCACCATAGTAAGTTCATGCCAATAGTTTACCTCTTCAAACTCCATATCTTCCACCGGTGCTCCGGTTATAATCAGTCCATCAAACTTTTCATCCTTTACTTCATCAAAGGTCTTATAGAAATTTGTCAAATGCTCCTCAGGTGTATTTTTAACAATATGGGTTTTAGGATGCAGCAGGATGACTTCCACTTGAACAGGTGTATTGCCTATCAAACGCAGCAACTGTGTTTCGGTGGCAATTTTAGTAGGCATCAAATTAAGAATAGCAATTTTCAATGGTCTAATATCCTGGAGCAATGCCCTCTCTTCAGGCATTACAAAGATATTCTCATTGGCAAGTATTTCCTTTGCGGGAAGATTATTTGGTATTTTAATCGGCAATTTCTTCACCTCACCCTTAATCAAATACAATAATTATGTATATTACATTTTTTGATTATAACATACCTCACCCAAAAACACGACCACTAAAAGGCTAAAGAAAAAGAGAATAGAAATAATTAATTGGATTGACAAATTGTTTCTGCTGTAATAAAATTAAGTCAATAATCATTACAAAGTAATAATTACATTTAAACCATAACGAGTCCTATGTGTTCCCCACCAAAAACGAGAGAAGGGTTATATATTGAAAACATCTTTTGAAGATCTGACAAATGAATTAACGAAAAGAAAAATAAGGCCTTCCCATCAAAGAATTAAGGTGTTGGAATACCTAATTAAAAATAAGTGCCATCCTACAGTTGAGCAAATATTTAATGATCTGCAAAAGGAAATTCCAACACTTTCAAAATCAACAGTCTACAATACATTAAACTCCTTCTTAGAAGCTCAGTTAATAAGGGTAATAAAAATAGAAGAGAATGAAACCAGATATGATATCATCACAAAAAACCATGGACATTTCAAATGTGAAACATGCGGTGGCATTATTGATTTCGCAATTAACATTGATGACTTTATCCCTTATGAGTTAAATAATTTCAGTATTCTTGATAAAAACGTTTATTTTAAAGGCGTCTGTTCAATATGCCTTTCTAAATAAAATAATAAATCTAAGGAGGTTTTAACATGGAGGATGAGAAAGATAGGGGAAAACTGACTACCGTTGCTGGCGCTCCAGTAGTTGACAACCAAAATGCAATGACTGCCGGCCCAAGAGGTCCTATGTTATTGCAGGACATCTGGTTTTTAGAAAAGCTTGCTCATTTTGACAGGGAAGTAATTCCTGAAAGAAGGATGCATGCCAAAGGTTCTGGAGCCTATGGCACATTCACAGTAACCCATGACATTACAAAGTACACCAAGGCAAAGATTTTCTCTGAAATCGGTAAAAAAACAGATATGTTCATCCGTTTTTCCACTGTCGCCGGTGAACGTGGTGCTGCAGATGCGGAACGTGATATTCGTGGATTTGCCATGAAGTTTTACACCGAAGAAGGGAACTGGGACTTGGTTGGTAACAATACTCCTGTTTTTTTCCTGCGTGATCCCCTTAAGTTTCCAGACTTAAATCACGCAGTAAAACGTGACCCGCGCACTAATATGAGAAGCGCTAAAAACAACTGGGATTTCTGGACGTCTCTTCCTGAATCACTCCATCAGGTTACAATAACCATGAGTGACAGGGGTATTCCCCTTTCCTACAGACATATGCACGGATTTGGCAGCCATACCTTTAGCATGATTAACGCTATTAATGAGCGTGTCTGGGTTAAGTTTCACCTTGTTTGCCAGCAGGGCATCAAGAATTTGACTGATGCTGAAGCTTCGGCCATTATTGCCAGTGATCGTGAAGGTCATCAAAGAGATTTGCTGGAAAGCATTGATCGGGGTGACTTCCCACAGTGGAAGATGTTCATCCAGGTAATGACTGGGGAGCAAGCAGCAAATTTGCCATACAACCCCTTCGATTTGACAAAGGTTTGGTTTAAGAAGGACTTCCCGCTGATAGAAGTTGGTTATTTTGAGCTCAACCGCAATCCTGAAAACTATTTTGCAGAGGTTGAGCAGGCCGCTTTCAACCCTGCTAACGTAGTTCCGGGAATAAGTCTTTCTCCCGATAAAATGCTCCAAGGAAGACTCTTCTCCTATGGAGATGCTCAGCGCTACAGGTTGGGAGTTAACCATCACCAAATACCAGTAAATGCTCCCCGTTGCCCTGTTAACAGCTATCATCGGGATGGTCAAATGAGAGTCAACAACAATGCCGGCAGCACAATAGGATATGAACCCAATAGCTATGGTCAATGGCAAGAACAGCCAGATTTTAAGGAGCCACCACTTGCTTTAAATGGTGCAGCAGATAATTGGAATTTCAGAGAAGATGACAATGATTACTACACCCAGCCAGGTAAATTATTTAGACTGATCAGTCCGGAACAGCAACAGGTTCTTTTTGAGAATACTGCACGTGCAATGGGAGACGCCCCAAAAGAAATCAAAATCAGACATATTGGAAACTGTCTGAAAGCAGATCCCGCCTACGGCAAAGGAGTGGCAGACGCACTAGGAATTTCACTGGATGAAGTAACATAATTCAGTTTGCCAAAAATGTATTGCAAAGAAGGGGTGGCAGGTGCCACCCCTTCTTTTTGGTTCTTCTACATCAAAAAAATTAAATATACATCAGCTATTTTGCTCTGTTCCTAAGGCAAGATTTGCTTCACTCGACCGATAATGCCGCCAAGGAGCCTGACTTTTATGCCATTCATTTGCTTTCTCCTTGGGTTTATTCTATCCTTCCCTTAAACTACAGAACTTTAACCTCTATTTTGGTTTCTTCGCTGGAACCAGCGAAGATATTGGAGCAATTGCTTTTTTCTCAGCCTTCTTCTTCTTTACTTCCCGTTTCTTAGGGCTTTTATCTCCCATATCAAATACCTCCAATCTCATATTTACTAAGCTAGGCAAACCTAATACAAGCCAAAGGATATTACTTGCCGGCAGTACTTATCACATATGGCTGATCCTCGATGACAGGAATTTTCTTGGATATGAGTTTCTGGATATCCTTTAGATATCCTTTTTCCTCTTGGTCACAAAAAGACAATGCAGTTCCTCCCATTCCTGCCCTTCCAGTTCTTCCTATCCGATGGACATAAGTTTCAGGCATATTGGGGATATCGAAATTAATTACATGGGACAGCTCCTGCACATCAATTCCTCTAGCTGCTATATCCGTTGCAACAAGCACTCTTGTGTGTTTTAACTTAAAATTGCTCAAGGCGAGCTGTCTAGCCCCCTGGGATTTATCGCCGTGGATGGCTTGAGCCGTTATTCCTGCTTTTGTCAATACTCTGCAAACCTTATCAGCTCCATGCTTTGTCCGGGTAAATACCAAAGCAGAATCGATGGACCTGTTGCTCAATAACCTGATAAGCAAAGATTTTTTATCTTTATGATCGACGTAATAAACTGTTTGCTCAATGGTATCCACCGTGGAGGAAACAGGAGTCACTTCAACCTTAACCGGATTTGTCAAAATTGCATCTACTATCTTGGTGATTTCCGGCTGCATGGTTGCAGAGAACAACAGTGTTTGTCTTGTGGCAGGGATTTGAGCGATGATCTTTTTCATATCATGTGCAAAACCCATATCAAGCATACGATCCGCCTCATCAAGGACAAACAGCTTTATCTGTCTCAGACTGATGTACTTCTGATTCATCAGGTCAAGCAGACGGCCCGGAGTGGCCACAAGAATATCTATTCCCGATCTTAACGCATTTGTTTGGGGAGCTTGTGCTACCCCACCGTAAATCACAGTATGCTTAATTCCGGTGTTTCTTCCATAAGCAGTAAGGCACTCGCCTATCTGAATTGCCAGCTCCCTTGTTGGGGTCAATATTAAGGCTTTAACTGTTCTTGGTCCTTTTTCAGCTCTCTGTTCTTGATGAAGAATCTGCAGCAAGGGAATAGCGAATGCCGCTGTCTTTCCCGTGCCTGTTTGGGCACACCCCAGCAAATCCTTCCCTTCAAGTACAATGGGTATCGCCTGTTCCTGGATAGGAGTGGGCATGGTATATCCCTCGTTGTATAAAGCCTTCAGGATAGGTGCAATAATGTTCAGTTTTTCAAATTTCATTCGTTCTCTCCTTTATCAGCGGTAAGCCGCTACCTATTGTTAATTTTATCAGATTTTATCAATCCCTGACAGACACAATCTCATTTTTTATGATCTTGTCGTTATACAAAACATATAAAAAGAGCAGGCCACTCATAATTAATTGAGTTTCCCACTCTATAATTCCGAAATAAATTCCGAAATTCTACATACCGATACCGGAGTCAGGCAGTTGAAAAAAACAATAATATTTTACATTATATCATATATTTAGAAATATAGCAACATAAGGAAATACTATTCAGCAGGCTATCAATTGTCAGAATTCAGAAGTCAGGATTCAGGATTCAGAATCTGAATGCCGGGTAGAAATGGGCGATTACTCGCCCAAGACCCCCTCAGACCCGGACGTGCAGATTTCCCGCATCCGGTTCCTCTCATTATGGTTTCGC
>Ga0208490_100439_pt1 | contig 26100 bp, 20 predicted proteins | sample SubbioAug_CSWold_FD_184818 | JGI IMG/M metagenome (GOLD analysis project Ga0208490, IMG submission 184818) | Serpentinite rock and fluid subsurface biosphere microbial communities from McLaughlin Reserve, California, USA - CR11Aug_CSWold (SPAdes) | ecosystem: Environmental > Terrestrial > Deep...
GGTCGGCGGCGGCGTAGGGGTTGAGGAACTTCTCGGAGTACTCCTCGACCAGCTCGGCCTTCTTGGCGTCGGGGTCGTCGGCCTCGAGGATCTCGCGGCGGTTCACGATCTCCACGGCGCCGGCGGCACCCATGACGGCCAGCTCGGCGGAGGGCCAGGCGATGGCGTAGTCGGCACCGATGGAGCGCGAGTTCATGACCACGTAGGCGCCGCCGTAGGCCTTGCGGGTGATGATCTGGATGCGCGGCACCGTGGACTCGCAGTACGCGTAGAGCAGCTTGGCGCCGTGGCGGATGATGCCGCCGTGCTCCTGGTCGACCCCGGGCATGAAGCCGGGCACGTCGACGAAGGTCAGCAGCGGGATGTTGAACGAGTCGCACGTCCGCACGAAGCGGCCGGCCTTCTCGGAGGACTCGATGTCGAGCACGCCTGCCATCGCCATGGGCTGGTTGCCGACGATGCCGACCGGCCGCCCGGCCATGCGGGCGAAGCCGCAGGTGATCTGCGGGGCCCACGACGGCGCGTACTCGAAGTAGTCGCCGTCGTCGACGATCTCGGCGATGACCGCCTTCATGTCGTAGGGCTGGTTGGGGTTCGTGGGCACGATGTCGCGTAGCGCCTCGCACTGGCGCTCGGGGTCGTCGCCGGTGTCCAGCACCGGCGGGACCTCGAGGTTGTTCGACGGCAGGAACGACAGCAGGTACTTCACGTCGTCGAGCACGGCGCGGTCGTCGGGGCCGGTGAACTGGCACACGCCGGACTTCTGGGAGTGGGCGTCGGCGCCGCCGAGCTCCTGCTGGGTGACGTCGGCGCCGGTCACCGTCTTCACCACGTCGGGGCCGGTGATGAACATGTAGCTGGTGTCCTCGACCATGAACACGAAGTCGGTCATGGCCGGCGAGTACACGGCGCCGCCGGCGCATGGGCCCATGATCACGCTGATCTGGGGGGTGACGCCGGAGGCCTTGACGTTCCGGTAGAAGATCCCGCCGTAGGAGTCGAGGGAGACCACGCCCTCCTGGATGCGGGCCCCGGCGCCGTCGTTGAGGCCCACGAGCGGGGCACCGACCTTGAGCGCCATGTCCATCAGCTTGTGGATCTTGTTGGCGAACACCTCGCCGAGCGCGCCCCCGTACACGGTGAAGTCCTGGCTGAAGACGAAGACCTTCTTGCCGTCGACCGTGCCCCAGCCGGTGATGACGCCGTCGCCGTAGGGGCGCTCGTCGAACGAGGACTCCATCGGGCGGCGGGCGAGCATGTCGAGCTCGTGGAAGCTGTCCTCGTCCAGCAGGTACTCGATGCGCTCGCGGGCCAGCATCTTCCCGCGCTCCTGCTGCCGGGCGATCGAGCGCTCGGACCCGGGCTGGCGCGCCTCGACCTTCTTCTCCTCGAGGTCGGCGATGCGCTCGGACATGGGGTGCTCGGCCATGGCCGAGGAAACTAGTGGCGTCCCGGCGGACGGAGCAGATCCGCCGTCAGCGGTAGACGAGCGCGCCGTCGTCGAGGTCGGCGGCGGGGAACTCGTCCTTCTCGGCCCAGTAGTCCTGGGTGAAGCGCCATGGCTCCTTCGTGCCCTGCTTGGGCATGAGGTGCAGGGCCCGCATGAGGTAGCCCGGGTTGAAGTCCTCGGGGTCCACCCAGGGCAGCAGGCCCATGTCGGCGTCCTCCTCGCGGAGCTGTGGCACGACGATGCTCGCACCGAGCTCGTCCATGTGGTCGAGCAGGCGGCAGACGAAGTCGGCGATGAGGTCGGCGCGCAGGGTCCAGCTGGCTCGGAAGTAGCCGAAGACCCACGCCATGTTGGGGACCCCGGTGAACATCGTGCCCCGGTAGCCGACCGTCTGGGCGAAGTCGAGCGGCTCGTCGTCGATGGTGAACGCGATGTCGCCCAGCACGCTCATCTCGAACCCGGTGGCGGTGATGATGATGTCGGCCTCGAGCACCTCGCCCGACGCGAGCCGGATGCCCTCGGGGACGAAGCGGTCGATGGTGTCGGTGACCACGGACGCCTTGCCGCTCCTGATGCCCTCGAACAGGTCGCCGTTGGGGACGAAGGCGATGCGCTGCTGCCAGGGCCGGTAGGCGGGCGTGAAGTGCGGGCTGAGGTCGTAGTCGTCGCCGAGGACGGCCTTGATGCCCTTGAACAGCTCCTCCTTCACCAGCTCGGGGTGCTCCGCCGACATCGAGGTGACGAGCGCCTGGGTCTTGAGCACCTGTCGGCGAACGATCTCGTGGGTCCACTCCGGGGGGATGTCCAGGTCGCGCAGCTGGTCGGCCAGCTCGTTCGCGTTGCGGCCGGTGGCGAAGTAGGTGGGCGAGCGCTGCAGCATCGTGACGTGCTCGCAGTCCGGCGCCATCGCCGGGATGAGCGTGGCGGCGGTGGCCCCGGAGCCGATGACCACGACCCGCGTGCCGGCGTAGTCGAGGTCGTCGGGCCAGGTCTGCGGGTGCACGATCTGGCCGGCGAAGTCGTCCATGCCGTCCCACTCGGGCGTGTAGCCCTCGGCGTGGCGGTAGTAGCCCTGGCACATCCACAGGAACCCGGCCGAGACCGTGAACGCCTCGCCCGTGTCGGTGCGGGTGCCTGCCACCGTCCAGCGCCGCTCCTCGGTGGACCAGGACGCGGTGTCGATCTGGTGCTGGTAGCGGATGTGCTCGTCGAGGCCGTCCTCCTCGATCACCTCGCCGAGGTAGGTGAGGATCTCCTCCGCGGTGGCGATCGGCGCCCCGGTCCAGGGCTTGAACGCGTAGCCGAAGGTGTAGAGGTCGCTGTCGGAGCGGATGCCGGGGTAGGTGTGGGTCCGCCACGTGCCGCCGTAGCCCTCCTGGCACTCGAGGATCGCGAACGTCGTGCCCGGCCGATCGGCCAGCAGGTGGTGCGCGGCGCCGATGCCGGAGATCCCGGCTCCGACGATGAGGACGTCGACGTGCTCGTTGGTCAAGGCCTTCCCCCTTCGGTGGTGTGCCATCGTGCACCGCAACGTCACGCCAGGAGGAACTGACCGAGTGCCCATAGCCTCGGGTCCATGGACCTCCCGGTGCCGTTCCCCCTGAAGCCGATGCTCGCCAAGGCCTCCGACGGGATCCCCGCAGGTGACTGGGTCTTCGAGCCGAAGTGGGACGGGTACCGCTGCCTCGTCTTCCGCGACGGCGACGAGATCGAGCTCGGCAGCCGCAACGAGCGGCCGCTGACCCGCTACTTCCCCGAGCTGCTGGACCCGCTGCGGGCGGCGCTGCCCGAGCGCTGCGTGGTCGACGGCGAGATCGTCGTGGCCGTGGGCGACCGGCTCGACTTCGACGCCCTCGGCCAGCGGATCCACCCCGCCGAGTCCCGGGTGAACATGCTCGCCGAGCAGACCCCCGCGGCGTTCGTGGCCTTCGACGTCGTGGCCCTCGGCGACCGGGCCCTGCTGGAGCTGCCCTTCGCCGAGCGCCGAGCGCTGCTGGAGCAGTCGCTCCGGCCGGGCGGGCAGGTGCACCTGACGCCGACCACCACCGACCGCGACGTCGCCGCCGACTGGTTCCGCCGGGTCGAGGGCGCCGGGCTCGACGGGCTGATCGCCAAGGACCCGGCCAGCACCTACCAGCCCGACAAGCGCATCCTGCGCAAGGTCAAGCACCAGCGCACGGCCGACTGCGTGGCCGCCGGGTTCCGCTGGCACAAGGACGGCAAGGGTGTGGGGTCGATCCTGCTCGGCATCCACGCCGGCACCGCCGACGACCCGGGCGACCTGCGCCACGTCGGGGTCTCGGCGTCGTTCACGGCGAAGCGCCGTGCCGAGCTGGTCGAGGAGCTCGAGCCCCTCGTCATCGACCCCGGTTCGGCCGAGTTCGCCGACCACCCGTGGAGCAGCTGGTACGAGGCGGAGGCGCACGAGACGAGCCAGCTGCCGGGCGCCCCCAACCGGTGGAACAGCCAGCGAGACCAGTCGTGGGTGCCGCTGCGCACCGAGCGGGTCGTGGAGGTGGGCTACACGATCATGACGTCGGGACGGTTCCGCGGGACGACCCGCTTCGTCCGCTGGCGGCCGGACAAGGAGCCGCGCCAGTGCACCTACGACCAGCTCGACGTGGTGCCGCCGATGGCGTTCGCCGACGTGCTCACGCCGCCGGGCGGCTGAGGCGCGGGATCGTCAGCGCCGCGCCAGCCGGGTGGCTCGATCGGCCAGGCGGTCGCCGTCCAGCGCCGCGGCGACGTCGTCGAAGCCGTCCCGAGGTCCGAGCCAGGCCATGTCGGCCACGGAGTCGCTGATCGGCGCGTCGGGTTGCAGGGTGGCCAGCGTGCGGAACAGCAGCGCGTCCTCCAGCTGGTCCTGGAGGACCTTGGCGAGCTTGGCCCCGCCGCGCACCGTGATGTCCCACTGGCCGGCAGCCGGCGGGATGTCCTCCAGGTGCACGTAGCGAGCCAGCACGGCGGCGGCCGACTTCGCCCCCCAGCCCGGCAGTCCGGGGAAGCCGTCGGCCGAGTCGCCGACGAGGGCGAGGAAGTCGGGGATCGACTCCGGCAGCACGCCGAACTTCTCCTGGACGCCGGCGGTGTCGAACCACCTGTCCTGCCGGCGGTCCCACTGCACGACCTTGCCGCCGACCAGCTGGGCCATGTCCTTGTCGGGCGTGCAGATGACGACCCGCTCCACATCGTCGTCGGCGGCCGCCAGCACCGCGCCGGCGGCCAGGCCGTCGTCGGCCTCGAAGGTGGTCTGGGGCCACACGGCGAAGCCGGCCGCGTCGAGCACCTCCTCGAGCACCGGGAACTGGGCCTTCAGCTGAGGGTCCACGCCCTCGCCGGTCTTGTAGGTGGGCCACAGGTCGTTGCGGTAGCTCTCGATGACGTGGTCGGTCGCGATGCCGATGTGGGTCGCGCCGTCCTCGACCAGCTGCAGCATCGAGTTCACCACCCCGCGGACCGCGCCACGGTCCGGGTCCCGGTTGCTGGGGGAGTAGTGGTACCGGAACAGCTCGTAGGTCCCGTCGACCAGGTGCACGTGGATGCCCATCGCCGCATCTTCCCAGGCGCGGGGGTCCAGGGGCGCCCCGCCGGAGGGGCGCCCCTGCGCCGTGCACAGACGGTCGGCTCAGCCCGGGGTGGCAGGCGGGAGGTGCTCGGCGCCGGTGCGGGGTGGCCCGGCTCGAGGGTCGATGAGCGCCCGTCCGTCGGGGAGGAAGAAGCGGGGTCTGCCCTCGACCATGCGGACGATGAGGTCGCCGGCGTGGATGCGAGCGTGGTGGTGCTCGCAGCCGAGGTGGAGGTTGTCGAGGTCGGTGAGGCCGTGTGGCCTCCAGTGGGTCACGTGGTGGGCCTGGCACCAGCCGGCGCGGACGTCGCAGCCGGGTACGGCGCAGTTGGGCCCGTCGCGTGCGACCAGGGCCCGCCGCTGGGCGGCGGTGGCGGTGCGCACGGCGCGGCCGTGGTCGAGGGGGATGCCCTCGGCATCGAGGACCATGCGGGCGATCGACGCGTCGCACGACCAGCGATCGAGCAGGGAGGCAGGGACGGCGGCGCGCCACTGCAGCTCGAGGGCGGCCATCCACTGCTCGGGAGCGGCGGTGCCCGAGATGGTGGGCAGGTTGGTGTGGACCGTGAACAGCGGCTCGCGTCGAGCGGGGTTCCCCGGCGACACGGCGGCGCGGTCGAGGATCCGCAGCAGCGCCCGGGCCCGGCGACGGGACATGGTCTCGCCGGCGCGCGGGTCGGTGGGGTCGACGTCGCGTGCGGCCTTGTCCTCCCGACGGATCTGGCTGGTGGCTTCGTCGAAGATGGCCTTGGCTCGGATGGCGCCGTCGCCGCCGAGGTCGAAGCGGCCCTTGAGCCGCCCCTCGAGCGTCTGGGAGAGGTGGAAGGAGTCCTCCGGGCCCTCTCCGGGGTCCGGGCCGTCGGGGTCGAACATGCGCAACCACGCTTCGACGAATGCGGCGAGCTCGTCGGCGGACATCGTCTCGGCGACGCCGACCAGGACGTCCTCCTGCTCGGCGAACACCTCGGCGGTGCGCTCGTTCAGGCACCGGCCGAGGACCTGGGCGTGGGACCCGGTGACCCGCCCCTCACCGACCGCAGCATCGGTGGCCGGCATCGAGCGCAGCTTCGTCGCGAGGGCGCACCGCGAACCGGTGATGTCGCGCCGCTGACCGGTGCGCTGCGTCAGCCACGTCGCCATGTTCCGGGCGCCGTCGCGCACGTGGGCACCGCGGGCCTGCAGGTCGGACAGGAGGCACCCGATCAGGTGGTCGAGGCGCTCCCGCTCCCGTTCCAGCGCCACCGTCTCGTCGGCGACCAACGACCAGTCCAGCTCGCCGATCTCGGCCGAGCGCACGTCGGCCTGCAACCGATCGACGGCCTCTCGCAGCGCTTCGATGGCGGGCCCGAACACAGAGCACCTCCGCAGGTGGGATCAGCGGGGAAGTGACGATGTCGGGAGCCCTTCGAACGCCGTGCTCCGAGGCGTGCGTCCACTCTATTACGAACTGGTGTTCGATGCAACCCGGGGTGGCGAGAGGAGTCGCGCGCGAGGGGCGTCAGCGACCGCGCTTCCGGCCACGTGTACCTCGATGGTGACCGCCGCTTCCCAAGGCGCTCTCGGCCCACGGAACGCCCAGCAGCGGTAGGCGGCGTCCATCCCCGCCGCGGGCTCCAGCGCGCGACCGCCGAGTGGCGCCCGATCGCCAGGTCTGTTGGCAGACGTGCGACCGTGGAGCGGACGGTGGATGCGGTCGGCACATCGGAACTGCCGGACCGCCGATCACCCCACGTTGATCTGCGAGATCGCATTACCGGTTCGGGCGTTCGCAACCCGCCTCTCACCCAGAGGCTCATCAAGAATCACCGTTGCCAGGGCACCGCAGTCCTCCGTCGCGTCACCCTGTGGCGGCGCCTCAACGAGTACATCGACTCGCTCCGCCGTCTCCTCGACTTGCAGCCTGTAGTCGTTCCCGCAGTAATCGAGTGCGAGCTGCACACGGCGTTCCCCGAGCACCTCGAAGTACTGGACACGGATCGGTTCGAGTGCGACCTCGCTCGACGACGTGCTCTCGCGTGAAGCCGAACCTTGTCCGTCGTCGGTGCACGAGACTCCCAGCAGGACCGCGGCGAAGCACAGAGTGGCGGCGGAGGGGCGTGGCACGCTGCTTGGACGTCGCCGCACACCAGCCAGTTCCCGACCGAGGGTACGGCTGTCTCCGAACACCACCAGAGATTGCCGGCTCGCGAGCGCCGTGGACCGGGCAGTCCAGAGCAGGCAACAGAGGACGTCCTGTCGGTGATCGGCTCGCGCTGGCCGACGGGGTCACGCACCGTCCTCACCTGCCCCGGTGGAGGCGAGAGACCTTGGCTTCCCATCGGCTTCCTGGAGACGGAACGCGACGTTCTGCCCCGGTGCCGCCGGGGGTAGCAGGCGATCGACAACCGACGCACGCGGAGGAGTGATCCGATGCCCGACGACCAGACGCGCACCCGCACCGGCGACCGGAACGAGGCGGACCACGGTGGGGGCGGTGATCACGACTCGGACATGCAGTCGAAGATGTACCTGCGCTTCGGTGCGATGATCCTCACATCGATGGTGCTGATGTACTTCGTGATGTTCGTCGGCTCGTGGGAGTTCGGCCACATCCGGTTCAGTCAGAGCCGCATCTTCATGGCGATCACGATGGGCGGGGTCATGGGGCTCGTGATGCTCGCCTGGATGCTGGACATGTACAAGAGCGTCAAGGGGAACATCGCCATCGTCGTCGTGAGCCTGCTCCTCATCGCCGGCGGCACCTTCCTGGACCGGAGCCAGGCGACGGTGGGCGACGTGTCCTTCCTGCGAGCGATGATCCCGCACCACTCGCTGGCCATCACCCGGTCCGAGCGCTTCGACGTGAACGACCTCCGCGTGTGCGAGCTGGCCGTGGAGATCAGCGAGGCGCAGCGCCGGGAGATCCTCGAGATGGACTGGCTGATCGACGACATCGACGAGAACGGCGCCGCGTCGACGGCGGCTGAGGCCGACCAGCGGCCCGTCCCGGAGTTCGACGTCTCCGCCGAGCGGGAGTGCCGGTCGGACTGAGCACGCTCAGGAACGGTCGACGCCGTCGGCCCGGACCAGGCCGTGAACCCGCGCTCGGTGCTCGGCGAGCTCATCCAGCGTGTGCTCGTAGGTCTGGCGGTCGAGCAGGGGGACACCGGCGTCGGCCAGGCGGTCGGTCCGGGGTGCGGCTGGTGCTCCGTTGGGTGCGACCTCGGTCCCGTAGGTGCTGACGTAGGTGTCGATGGCAGCGCGGAGCTGGCGCCGAGGCGTCGCCAGCGGTGCCGCTCGCTGGTCGATCCCGTCGAGGACGGTGAGGAGGTCGTCCAGGTCCGCCACCGCCAGCGGCGCGGACGTGGTCGGGTCCGAGCTCCGGAAGAGGTGCAGCACCGGGTAGGCCAGCTGCTGCTCGGCGAGCAGCCCCAGCGAGCTGGACAGCTCGCGGAGCTGGTGGTCCAGCTGGACCCGGTCGCCGTCCCACGCTCCCAGGACGATGTCCTGGGGGTCGTCACCCAGCGAGCCGGCGGAGGCGGCGAAGGACCGCGACGCGACCGACGCCGAGATCACGGGTAGGAGGTAGGTCACCGACAGGGTGAGCAGGAACAGGCCGGTGGCGCTGATGGCCACGGCGAGCAGGCGACCGGCGTCGGTGACGGGTGCGAGGTCGCCGTTGCCCAGGGTGAAGAGGCTGTACCCGACGAACCAGGCGCGCTCGAACCAGTCGACGGGTTGGTTCGTGGCCGACGTCCGGATGGCGTCCGGGTCGCCCTGGAGGACGAGCGTGAAGCCGACCAGGAGAAGGCTGCTCCACGCGGCGACGATCACGAGGAGGGCGAGCGGACCCACCGCCGAGGCGGCGCGGCGACGGCCCGGCAGGTGCGGGAGCAGGCGACGCCCGACCGCGGTGATGGTGGCGGTGAGGGGACCCGCGCCCTGGCTCGACCAGAGGACGGTCCGGAACACATCGGCGACGACCAGGAGGACGAGCGCCCAGCCGAGAGCGACGAGGAGGTAGCTGCGCACGCCCCGCCCTCCTACCCGCGCCCGCCGACCGCGATGCTCAGGCCGGCGCCACGAGAATCGAACCGGTCCCGACCCCTCGGCGGGTTCGCTCGCGCCGGTCACGAGGCGCCATACACTCCCTGCGGGGTCCTGGACCGGCGCTGCCACGGAGGGTGATGTCCGACAACGAGCGCAGGCCGGACATCCAGCCCATCCCGACGGGGCCCCCGGCCTCGGCTCCGAGCGCCTGCGGGGAGCTCTCCGACATCTGCCGGCGCGTCGTCCTCTGGTACGCCGTCGCGGCCGCCGCATGGATCGTGATCAGCGACCTGGTGGTCGGCGCAGCCCGCGGGGAGGCCCCCGGCGACCAGCTCGCCGATGTCGGCAAGGGTCTCGTCTTCGTCGCCGCCACCGCCGTGATCCTGTGGGTCGTGCTGCGTCGCCTGACCCGGTCCTACGACGAGCACTTCGCCCGGGCCGTCACCGCGCAGCGCGACTTCTTCCAGTCGCTCGTCCACACCTCCTCAGACGTCATCCTCACCTTCGACGCCGAGGGCACGATCCTCTACGCCAGCGACTCGGTGGACGACGTGCTGGGCTGGGCCCCCGAGGAGGTCGTGGGCCGGACCGGTCGGGAGCTGCTCCACCCCGGCGATCGGACGTCGGCGGACTCCTTCCGCGAGAACGTCGGGCGACACGGCAGGAACCGGCGCACCTTCCACATGCGGTGCAAGGACGGCACCTACCGCGCCCTGGAGATCACCCTCTCCGAGATCGCCCTCGCCGACGGAGAGCCCGGTGCGGTGATCAACGGTCGGGACGTCACCGAGCGCACCCGCGGCGAGCAGCAGCTCCGAGCCGCCCTGGCCGAGGACGCCACGGGGTTGCCCAACCTGCGGATGTTCGTTGCCGAGATGGAGCGGCTCGGCGGCGTGAGCGTCGTCGGTCTCGAGGCGGTGGTGGTCCTGGTCGACATCGACCGCTTCGGCGACATCAACGCCCTGCACGGACGCATCGGTGGGGACGCGGTCCTGCTCGAGCTCACGCGCCGGCTCGAGGCCACCATCCCGGAGTCGATCGGCATGTGGCGCCACGGCGCCGACGAGATCCTCCTGGTGCTGCTCGACAGCTCGGGCGGGGACGGGTCCGACGAGGTGGACCTGGCGGAGCTGGTGGAGCGGATCCAGTCCGAGGCGGCGGCGCCGATGGCCCTCGACGACAGCGAGCGCCGGCTCTCCGTGAGCGTGTCGGTCGGGGTCGCCCGGGTGCCCGTCGACCGCGGCAGGCACGACGAGGTGCTCAGCTCCCAGATGCTCCGCTCGGTCGAGAGCGCGCTCTCCGAGGCCAAGCAGCACCCGGACCGCAGCGCCGTGCGGGTCGAGCGCAGCGACGACGCCGACGACCGGGCCCGCACGGTGGCCCAGCTGCACGAAGGGGTGGCCCGCGGCGAGCTGGTCTGCCACTTCCAGCCCAAGGTCCGCCTGTCCGACCTGCGGGTGGTCGGCGCCGAGGCCCTCATCCGCTGGCAGCACCCCGATCGTGGGCTGCTGGCCCCGGGGGAGTTCCTCCGGCTGGTGGAGGAGGCCAACCTCAGCGCGGTGCTGACGCGGTTGGTGCTCCGAGACGCGCTGGCCCAGGTCGACGGCTGGCTGGCGGCGGAGGACTGCGACCCGACCTTCACCGTCAGCGTCAACGTCTCCCTCGACGACCTGCGCCGCCGCCGCTTCGTCGACGACGTCTTCGACGCCCTCCACGACAGCGGCGTCGAGCCCCACCGCCTGTGCCTCGAGCTGACCGAGCAGACGATGCTGGCCGACACCCTGGGCGCCAGCACCATCGTCGCCGAGCTGCGCCGGGCCGGGATCCAGATCTCCATCGACGACTTCGGCACCGGCTACTCGAGCCTCGAGCACATCCGCGTGTTCGAGGTCGACGAGCTCAAGATCGACCGTGGCTTCGTCCAGCGCATCGGGCGCAGCCGGACCGACGAGGCCATCGTGGACTCCATCCTCGCCATCGCCAGCCGCCTCGGGGTGCAGGTCACCGCTGAGGGCATCGAGGAGTCCGCCGCCCTCGAGTACCTGCGCGACCGCGGCTGCGACCGGGGCCAGGGGTTCCTGTTCAGCCCCGCCGTGCCGGTGGCGCAGTTCGCTCCCGGCCGGTCGTGGGCGACGCTGGGCTGATCAGTCGTTCTCCTGGACCAGCTCGATCAGCGTGCCGAGGCTGCCCTTGGGGTGGATGAAGGCGACGGTGGTGCCGCGCGAGCCGGGACGGGGCGCCTTGTCGATCGGGGTGGCGCCGGCGGCGACCATCGACTCGAGGGCCTGGGCGCAGTCGTCGACCCGGTAGCCGATGTGGTGGAGGCCCTCGCCCTTCTTCTCGAGGAACTTGGCGATGGGGGAGTCGTCCCGCGTGGCCGCGGTGAGCTGGATGTAGGAGTCGGCCACCTTCACCAGGGCCTCCTCGACGCCGTCGGAGTCGACGACCTCGCGGTGGTCGACCTCGGCCCCGAAGGCCTCGGCGTAGTAGGCGATGGCGGCGTCGAGGTCCTTGACGGCGATGGCGACGTGGTCGATCTCGGTCAGCAGCATGAGCCCGGATGGTAGTGGGATCCGGCCGGGACCGGAATCCCGCCGGCGCGGCCCGATCCGACAAGATGACCGGTCGGTAACCCGCCCCGACCGGAGGAAGCAGCCACATGACCACCATGACCCGTGCCTACGCGATCACCGCCGAGGCGGTCGCCGCCGAGACCGAGGCCAACGGTGGCGACATCGCCGCGATCGACGTGTCCAAGGTGGTCCAGCTCGACGACCTCGAGCTGCGCGACCTCGGCCCCCGCGACGTCAAGCTGAAGATCCTCGCCGTGTCGGCCGAGCACAACATCGACCACGCCGCCACGGCCGACACCATCAACATCGCCGAGGCGCGTGGCGGCAAGATGTACCCGGGCAACTCCGCGGTGGGCGAGGTCACCGAGGTCGGCAGCGACGTGACCGGCTTCGCGCCGGGCGACGTCGTCATCACCCACTGCAACGGCGATCCCGACCGGTTCGGCTTCCCGCTGCGCATCTGGGCCTACGACATGCCCGACTCCATCGGCTGGTACTCGAAGGAGGCCGTGGTCGAGGACTGGCAGATCATCAAAGCCCCCCTCGACTCGGGCCTGAACCTCTGGGAGATCGCCGCCCTGCCGCTGCGGGCCCCCACCGCCTACCACCTGTGGCGCCGGGCCCTCGGCATCTACCGGGTGAAGGTGCCCTACGAGAACCAGGCCCGCCTCAACGTGCTGAGCTTCGGCGGCGGCGTGGGCGAGCTGTTCCTGATGCTGGCCAAGGCCGAGGGGCACAACGCCTTCTTCTGCGCCGGGTCCAAGGAGCGCCGTGACGCCCTCGAGAAGCAGGGCATCGTCGGCATCGACCAGAAGCAGTTCAACCGCTTCGCCTCGCCCGACGACGTGAAGGCGTTCAACAAGCACGTGAAGGGCCTCACCGACGGCGTGGGCATGCACCTCGTCTGCGACATGCTCCGCGGCCCCGTGTTCGAGGCCGGCCTCGCCGTCCAGGCCCGCATGGGCGTCAACGTCAGCGCCGGGTGGCAGCTGTCCCAGGTGGTCACCTACAACTCCACCGTGCAGTCGGTGAAGCAGGTGACCATCGACCACACCCACTACGAGACCCCGCAGGGCTGCGTCGCCGCCACCGAGCTGTACGGCTCGGTGTTCAAGCCGACGATCCACGACGAGATCTACTCCTTCGAGGACCTGCCCCGGTGCTTCCAGGAGATGCACGAGAACACCCAGACCGGCATCCCGATCATCCGCATCGCCGACGAGATGCCGGACTCGGTCAAGGACCTGGTCTGAACCGACGCTGACGGTCCTGGCAGCGGCTGCGGAACGCGATCTGCAGCCGCTGCCGGAGATGCCCATTACCGGTCGGTACACCGACGTGGTTACCGTTTGGAGCACCTAGCACCACGACGGGGGAGTAGCCCACCATGTCCGGATCCGTGATCCTCACCGGCGCCCGCACGCCGATCGGCAAGCTGTCCGGGGCGTTCGCCTCGATGGCCGCCACCGACCTGGGTGGCGTCGCCATCAAGGGAGCCCTGGAGAAGGCCGGCATCGCGCCCGACCAGGTCGACTACGTGATCATGGGCCAGGTGATCCAGGCCGGCGCCGGGCAGATCACCGCCCGCCAGGCCGCCAACAACGCGGGCATCCCCATGGACGTCCCGGCCACGACCATCAACAAGGTCTGCCTGTCGGGCCTCAACGCCATCTACCTGGCCGACCTCATGATCCAGGCCGGCGAGGCCGACATCGTGGTCGCCGGCGGCATGGAGTCGATGACCAACGCCCCGTACCTGCTCCCGGGGGCCCGCAGCGGCTACCGCATCGGCGACCAGAAGGTCGTGGACTCGATGATGCACGACGGCCTCTTCTGCGCCTTCGACATGTGCGCCATGGGCGCCGGCACCGAGAAGTACGCCGCCTCCGCCGGCCTCGAGCGCCAGCCCCAGGACGAGTTCTCGGCCACGAGCCACCAGCGGGCGGCGGCCGCCATGAAGAACGGTCTCTTCGACGACGAGATCGTCGCCGTGCCGGTGCCCCAGCGCAAGGGTGACCCGGTCATGGTCAGCGAGGACGAGGGCGTGCGCGGCGACACCACCGGCGAGTCCCTCGCCCAGCTGCGACCCGCCTTCGACAAGGCCGGCAACATCACCGCCGGCAACGCCAGCCAGATCTCCGACGGCGCCTCGGCCACGATCGTGGTCTCCAAGGCCAAGGCCGAGGAGCTCGGCATCACCCCCCTCGGCGAGGTCGTCGGCTACGGCCAGGTCGCCGGCCCCGACCCGTCGCTGCTCACCCAGCCCAGCCGGGCCATCAAGGACGCCCTCGAGCGCTCCGGCCTGTCGCAGGACAAGATCGGCCTCTACGAGCTGAACGAGGCCTTCGCCGCCGTCGGCCTGGCGTCGATGAAGGACCTCGGCATCGGTGACGACGTCACCAACGTCAACGGTGGCGCCATCGCCCTCGGCCACCCCGTCGGCATGTCCGGCAACCGCCTCGCCCTGCACCTGCTGCTGGAGATGAAGCGCCAGGGCGTCGAGTACGGCGCAGCCGCCCTCTGCGGCGGCGGCGGCCAGGGCGACGCCATCATCGTCAAGACCCTCTCGTAGCCCACCCCCGTTCCGTTCTGGCCTACCGATTCCCCCGCATGCGGGGGAATCGGTAGGCCAGTTCGCTCTCAGGGCTCGTCGTCGGGGATGACGGGGTGGAGCCACCGGCCGCCGGGGGGTTCGGTCGGGACGGGCTCGCCGCCGCCACGGGCGGTCTGGGGCGGGGGAGGCGGGTCGGGGCGCAGCTCGCGGTGGGGGAGCGTGACCGGCTCGACGGCCGGTCCGTCGAGCGCGTCGCACAGGCCGACGAGCAGGCGCAGGGCGGCGTCGCGCGGTGTCTCGGCGCCGAGCGGCCGGGCCGGGCCGGGGACCTCGGCGGACGCCGCGGTACCCCGTCGGAGCACGGTCACGACGGCTTCCACGTCCTCGCCGGTGACGGTCGCGGCGTCGTCCACCTCGGCCTCCAGCACCGCCTGCGGTGCGCTCCGGAACCGGTCGCGAGCGCCCTGGTCGGCCGCCAGGTCGAGCACGAAGCGGAGCAGGTCGGCCACCGGCAGGACGGTACCGGCGCCTTGACACGCCGAGAGACGTCGTTCATACCCTGCTGCCGTGTCCAAGCCGCTCGTCATCGTCGAGTCCCCCGCCAAGGCCAAGACGATCAGCCAGTTCCTGGGGAACGACTACATCGTCGAGGCCTCGGTGGGGCACATCCGCGACCTGCCCTCCAAGGGCCTGTCGATCGACGTCGACGCCGACTTCCAGACCGAGTACGAGGTCAACCCCAACAAGAAGGACGTCATCAAGCGGCTGAAGGCGCTGCTGAAGGACGCCGACGAGCTGTACCTCGCGACGGATGAGGACCGCGAGGGCGAGGCCATCGCCTGGCACCTCAAGGAGGTGCTGAAGCCGAAGGTCCCGGTCAAGCGCATGGTCTTCCACGAGATCACCCGCAGCGCCATCGAGCACGCCGTCGAGAACTCCCGCGACATCGACTACAACCGCGTCGACGCCCAGGAGACCCGTCGCATCGTCGACCGGCTCTACGGCTACCCGGTCAGCCAGATCATGTGGCGCAAGGTGAACCGCGGCCTGTCCGCCGGCCGGGTGCAGAGCCCCGCGGTGCGCCTCGTCGTCGAGCGCGAGCGCGAGCGCATCGCGTTCGTCGCCGCCGACTACTGGGACCTCACCGCCGCGTTCCCCACCGCCCCCGCCTTCACCGCGCGCCTCGTGGCGCTGGACGGCCGGCGCGTCGCCACCGGGCGGGACTTCGGCCAGGACGGCCAGGTCAGCCGCGACGACGTGGCCGTGGTGGACGAGCCCACCGCCACCAGCCTGCGCGCTCGCCTCGACGATCAGCCCTACACGGTCCGCTCCATCGAGGAGAAGCCGTGGCGCAGCCGGCCCAAGCCGCCGTTCATGACCTCCACGCTCCAGCAGGAGGGCGGGCGCAAGCTGCGCATGTCGGCCAACCAGGTCATGCGCATCGCCCAGGGCCTGTACGAGAAGGGCTACATCACCTACATGCGGACCGACAGCACGACGCTGTCGCAGACCGCGCTCGACGCGGCCCGCAGCCAGGTCCGCGAGCTCTACGGCCCCGAGTACGTGCCGGCCGAGCCCCGCACGTACGCCGGCAAGTCGAAGAACGCCCAGGAGGCCCACGAGGCCATCCGCCCGGCCGGTGAGACCTTCCGCACGCCCGACCAGGTCAAGGGCGAGCTGCGCAAGGACGAGCTCGGCCTCTACGACCTCATCTGGAAGCGCACCGTCGCCTCCCAGATGGAGGACGCCGTCGGTCGCACCATCTCCATGCGCATCGTGGCCGAGGCCCGGGCCGACGCCGGCCAGCCGGCCAACGAGTGCACGTTCGGCGCCTCGGGCCGGGTCATCACCTTCCCCGGCTACCTCAAGGCCTACGTCGAGGACACCGACGACGAGACCGCCGAGCGCGACGACGCCGAGTCGATCCTGCCACCGGTGGCCGAGGGCGACGCCCTGCCCCAGCCCGACCTCACCGCCGACGGCCACACCACCAGCCCCCCCGCCCGCTACACCGAGGCCTCCCTGGTGAAGCGCATGGAGGAGCTGGGCATCGGCCGCCCGTCCACCTACGCGTCGATCATGACGACCATCCAGGACCGCGGCTACGTGTTCAAGAAGGGCACGGCGCTGGTCCCGACCTGGACCGCCTTCGCGGTGGTCAACGTGCTCGAGCGGCAGTTCGGCGAGTACGTCGACTACGAGTTCACCGCCAAGATGGAGGACGACCTCGACCTCATCGCCGTCGGCGAGGAGGACCGCGTCCCGTACCTCAAGCGCTTCTGGTTCGGCGACGACGGCGCCACCGGCGGCCCGGGTGCCCGCAAGGGGCTCTCGGTCGTGGTCGACGAGGCCCTCGAGAAGGTCGACGCCGCCGAGGTCAACACCTTCCCCCTCGGCATGGACGAGAACGGCGAGATGGTGGTGGCCAAGCCGGGCCGCTACGGCCCCTACGTCAAGCGCGGCGAGGACGACACCGCGTCGATCCCCGAGGGGCTGCCGCCCGACGAGCTCACGCTGGACAAGGCGCTCGAGCTGCTCGCGGCGCCCAAGGGCGACGAGCCCATCGGCGACGACCCCGAATCCGGCCTGCCGGTCTACGTCAAGAGCGGCCGGTTCGGGCCCTACGTGCAGCTCGGCGACCAGGACACGCTCCCGCCGGACGAGAAGCCGAAGATGGAGTCCCTCTTCAAGGAGATGAAGCCCGGGGAGGTGACGCTGGACGACGCGCTCCGCCTGCTGTCCCTGCCCCGCGTGGTGGGCACCGACGACGAGACCGGCCTGCCGATCCTGGCCCGCAACGGCCGCTACGGCCCCTACATCTCCAAGGGCGACGACAAGGGCGCGGATGCCCGCAGCCTCGAGTCCGAGGACGAGCTGTTCACCGTCGACATGGCCCGGGCCAAGGCGCTGTTCGCCGAGCCCAAGCGCCGGCGCGGGCAGGCGGCGCCGAAGCCGCCGCTGCGCGAGCTCGGCGTCGACCCGGTCAGCGAGCAGCCCGTGGTGGTCAAGGACGGCCGCTTCGGGCCCTACGTCACCGACGGCGAGACCAACGCCAGCCTGCGCAAGGGCGACCTGGTCGAGGAGATCACCATCGAGCGGGCGGCGGAGCTGCTGCAGATCCGCCGGGAGACCAACCCGCCGAAGAAGAAGGCCGGCGCCCGCAAGAAGGCGACGAAGAAGAAGGCCGCGGCGAAGAAGGGTGCGGCCACGAAGCGCTCGGCGGCGAAGAAGGCCGCCGGCGACACGCCGCAGTAGCCGTCCCACCGGACATCGGCGGTTCGGGGCCGGCGGTTCTCTAACGTCTGGACCGTGGCGGAGCCTTCCGAAGCGCGACACCCGACGCCGCGCCCCGGCGACGCCCCGGTCGGCACCCCCGAGACCCAGGCCGAGGTCCCCACCCTGGCCATGCAGGCGCTGGGCGACCGCGAGCCCGCCGCGCACGTCCGCCTGTTCGGGTCGACCGCGTTCTTCCGGCTCTGGCTGACCCAGGTCGTCTCCGCCACCGGCGACTGGCTGGGCTTCCTCGCCATCGCCGCCCTCGCCACCCGCATCAGCGATCGGCCCGAAGCGGCGGTGGGGCTGGTCATGTCGGCCCGCATCATCCCCGGGTTCTTCCTCGGGCCCGCCGCCGGCGTGTTCGCCGACCGCTTCGACCGCAAGCGGCTCATGGTCATGTGCGACGTGGGCCGCGCCCTGGTGCTGGCCTCCCTGCCGTTCGTGGACACCGTGCCGGGCCTCATCGTCGCCTCGCTCGTGATGGAGGTCTTCACCCTCCTGTGGGCGCCGGCCAAGGAGGCGTCGGTGCCCCACCTGGTGCCGTCGGAGCACCTCACCACGGCGAACTCGCTGTCCCTCGCCGCCGCCTACGGCACGATCCCGATCGCGGCCGGGCTGTTCTCGCTGCTCGCCGAGCTGTCGGAGGCCATCGGCGACTTCGAGCTGCTCACGGTGGTCCGTGGCACGCAGGAGGGCCTGGCGTTCTACTTCGACGCCGGCACCTTCCTGGTCTCCGCGCTGATGATCTCGACGCTGCCGCTGCCCCGCCGGCGCAAGGACGACCGGGCCCGCGGCTCCAAGCGCGTCGAGTTCGGCGCGGCCTGGCGCGAGCTGCGGGAGGGCTGGCACTTCGTGTTCATGAACCCGGTGGTGCGCGCCGTGAACCTCGGCCTCGCCACGGGGTTGATCGGCGGCGGGATGCTCGTGCCGCTCGGCCCCGTGTTCGCCGAGCAGGTCCTCGGCGCCGGGCAGTCCGGGTTCGGCGTGCTGATCTTCGCCCTCGGCCTCGGCGTCGCCGCAGGGGTGATCACGATCTCGGTCTTCCAGCGCCGGGTGCCGAAGGAGTGGGTCTTCGTCATCGCCGTCTTCCTCGCCGGCATCTCCCTCGGCACGGCCGCGTCGATGTCCGCCCTCGAGCTGGCCGCCGCCTTCGTCTTCGTCCTCGGGACCTGCGCCGGGTCGGTGTACGTGCTCGGGTTCACGATGCTGCACCAGCACGTCGAGGACGAGCTCCGGGGCCGCATCTTCTCCGCCCTCTACACCCTGGTCCGGCTCTGCGTGCTGGTCGCCTTCGCGGTCGGGCCGTTCCTCTCCGAGCTGTTCGGGCAGCTGTCCGACCGGGTGTTCGCCGACGGGCACCTCGAGGTCTTCGGTGCGGCCATCGCCGTCCCCGGGGTCCGGCTGACGCTGTGGACCGCGTCGGCGATCATCGTGGTCGCCGGGTTCATCGCCGCCCACTCGATGCTCGACGCCGCCCGCAAGGACCTGGTGACCGGCCCGCCGGTGAACCGTGGCGCCCCGCGGGAGCCCGACCCGGTCGACGGCGGGCGGTCAGACCCGTGAGCGCCCGGTTCCTGGCCTTCGAAGGGGGCGAGGCGGCGGGCAAGTCGACCCAGACCGAGCGCATCGCCCGGCGCCTCGGCGCGCTGCTCACCCGGGAGCCCGGCGGCACGGCGCTCGGCGCGGCGATCCGGGGGCTGTTCCTGGACCCCGCCACCGGCGACCTCGACCCCCGCACCGAGGCGCTGCTCATGGCCGCCGACCGGGCCCAGCACGTCGCGGCGGTCATCCGCCCGGCCCTCGCCGCGGGTCGCCACGTCGTCACCGACCGCTACCTGCACTCCTCGATCGCCTACCAGGGGCACGGGCGCGGGCTGGACCCCGCCGGCGTCGAGCGGCTCAACCGCTGGGCGACCGACGAGCTGCTGCCCGACGTGGTCGTCCTCCTCGACGTCCCGGTGGAGGTCGCCCGGCAGCGCATCGCGCACCAGTCGCCCGACCGGCTCGAGTCCGAAGCGGTCGGCTTCCACGAGCGCGTCCGCGACGGGTTCCTCGCCCAGGCCGCGTCCCACCCGGACCGCTGGGTCGTCATCGATGCCACCGGCACGCCCGACGAGATCACCGACGCGGTGTGGGCCGCCGTGACCGCCCGCCTCCCCGATCTGGCCTGAGCCCCGGTGGGGCAGGATGGTGCGGTGACCGACACCGACCTCGAGGCCTCCCTCACCGCGGCCGACGTGGAGGCGATCGTCGAGCGAGCCGACGTGTGGCACGACGTCGTCGGGCAGGGCCGGGCCGTCGCCGCCCTCCAGGCGGCAGCCACCCGGCCGGTGCACGCCTACCTGCTGGTCGGTCCGGCCGGGAGCGGCAAGCGGGCCGCGGCCCGAGGCTTCGCCGCGGCGCTGCTCGCCGTCGACGCCGCGGCCCGGGGCGCCGACGTCGAGCGGGCCATCGAGCTGTGCCTCGACGAGTCCCACCCCGACCTGCAGGTGTTCGAGCCCGAAGGGGCTGCGCTCACCATGGGCGACGCCGAGGACATCGTCACCGCGGCGAGCCGCAGCCCGGTGGAGGGCCGCCGCAAGGTGCTGGTGCTCGAGGAGTTCCACAAGGTGCAGCAGGCTGGGCCCGCCCTGCTCAAGACCATCGAGGAGCCCCCGGCGTCCACGGTCTTCGTGATCCTCGCCGAGGAGGTCCCCAACGAGCTGGTGGCCATCGCCAGCCGCTCGGTGCGCATCGACCTCGGCCCCGTCCCCCAGGACGCCGTCACCGACCGGCTCGTCACCGAGGGCATCGACCGGGAGGTCGCCGCCACCACGGCCGCGGCGGCAGGCGGCGACCTGCACCGGGCCCGGCTGCTGGCGCGGGACCCCTCGCTCGTCGTGCGCCGGGACTCCTGGGCGTCGATCCCGCACCGGGTCGATCGCACCGGCCACACCGCCGCCGCGCTCGTGGACGAGGTGGTGGCCCACATCGACGCGGCCCAGGGTGCCCTCGACGAGCGCCACGAAGCCGAGCGGCTGGCGCTGGAGGAGCAGGTCGAGGCCTACGGCATGCGGGCGACGCCGCTGAAGGACCTGGAGAAGAAGCACAAGCGCGAGGTCCGCCGCCACCGCAACGCCGAGATCCGCTTCGGCCTCGCCGTGCTGGCCGGTGAATACCGCGACCGGCTGGCGACCGCCGGTGACCCGACCCCGCACCTCGACGCGCTGCGAGCCGTCCAGGAGGCGGCCGAGGCCCTGGTGCGCAACCCCAACGAGGCGCTGCTGCTGCAGGCGCTGGTCAGCCGCCTCGACCCCCTGTGAGGATCTGGTCCCGCCAGGCGCCCGCGCTACGCTCTCCGGTCCCGCCCGAATAGCTCAGTCGGCAGAGCGACGCTCTCGTAAAGCGTAGGTCGTGGGTTCAATTCCCACTTCGGGCTCGTATCGCCGGGCCGCCGCTCCAGCGGCGTCCGGGGGAGCGGGTAGCCTCGCCCGCAGCTCTTGATGTCGAACGACGACCACCCTCCGCAACCCGGTGCCCGGCACGTGCCCGGGCCGCTGGCGCTCTTCGTGGCGCTCCTCGCGCTGGCGGGGGTCTGCCTCGCGGTGATCGGGGCCGACACCACGGTCGGCGACGCCCTCGGCGCGCCCCCGATCGTCGACGACGCCAACCGCCAGGAGCCGGCACGGGGCGAGCAGGAGCCACAGGCGGCGACCGCCGACGGACCGGCGGCGCCGGTGCACGAGCCCGCCACCACCCCCGTCCGGGAGTGCGCCGCGGAAGGTCAGGACGGTCGCGTGGGTGCGGGCTGCAGCCCGCCCTCCCTGCGGGGGCCGCCGGCTGCCTGAGCACCCGTCGACCTGCGGCCGGGGTCCCCCGGCCGAGCCTCCCCGTCCTGCCCGTGCCCGTCGCGGCACCGAACCCTCGAGAGTGTCCCTGTGCGTGATGTCCTGCCCCAGCTGGGGCTCGTCGGAGTCCTCATCCTCTTCAACGCGGCCTTCGCCGGCACCGAGCTGGCGCTCGTGTCGCTGCGCGAGGGCCAGCTGCAGCGCCTCGAGCGCCAGTCCAGCACCGGCAAGGTGCTGGCCGAGCTCGCCCGCGACCCCAACCGGTTCCTCGCCACCATCCAGATCGGCATCACCCTCGCCGGCTTCCTCGCCTCGGCGGCGGCGGCCGTGTCGCTCGCCGAACCGCTCGAGGAGCCACTCGGGTTCCTCGGCGGTGCTGCGGAGCCCGTCGCCATCGTGGTCGTCACGCTGGTGCTCGCCTACGTCACCCTGGTCTTCGGCGAGCTGGCGCCCAAGCGGGTCGCCATGCAGCGGGCCGAGCGCTGGGGCATCCTCGCCGCCCGTCCCCTCGCCTTCATCTCGGTCCTGACCCGTCCCGCGGTGTGGCTGCTGTCGCACTCGACCGACATCGCCGTGCGCCTGATGGGTGGCGACCCCCACCAGGACCGCGAGGAGATCACCGAGGAGGAGCTGCGCGACATGGTCGCCGTGCAGACGAGCTTCACCCCGAAGCAGCGGCTCATCATCGACGGCGCGTTCGAGATCTCCGAGCGGTCCCTCGAGGAGGTCCTGCGACCCCGGGGCGAGGTGTTCGTCCTGGACGCCGAGCAGCCCGGCGCCGAGGCCCTGGACGCCCTCGCCGGCAGCGGCCACTCCCGCGCGCCCGTCGGTGCCAACGGCAACCTCGACGAGGTCATCGGCGTGGTGCACCTCCGCGACCTGCTGGGACTCGGCTCCCGCCCCGTGGCCGAGGTCGCCGGCGAGATCCGTGCGTTCCCGGAGACCGCCGGCGTGCTCGACGCGCTCCACCAGATGCAGCAGTCCCGCGCCCAGCTCGCGGTCGTCGTCGACGAGCACGGCTCCGCCGCCGGCATCATCACGATGGAGGACCTCATCGAGGAGCTGGTGGGGGAGATCTACGACGAGACCGACCGCGACGTCCTGGCGGTGCGTCGCAGCGACGACGGCTCGATGGTGCTCCCGGGCCAGTTCCCGGTGCACGACCTGATCGACGTCGGCATCGACGGCGTCGACGACGGCCCCTACACCACCATCGCCGGCGTGATCCTCGACCGGCTGGGGCGGGTGCCGGAGGAGCCCGGCGACCGCGTGCTCTTGCCCGATTGGGTGCTCGAGGTCAGTACCGTGCACCGCCACGCCATCACCGAGGTCCGGGCCACCCCGCGACGCTCCGAAGACCCGCCCGCCGACCTCGCCGAGGACCACCCCTGATGCCTTCCCCCACCTCGCCCGCCTCCCCCCGCTGGGCGGCCCGATGAGCGTGGCGGTCCCGCTGCTGGTGATCGCGGTGATGGTCTCGTTCAACGCGCTGTACGTCGCCGCCGAGTTCGCCACCGTCGGCTCCCGTCGCTCCCGCGTCCAGGAGGACGCCGCGGGCGGCAGCGAGGCGGCCGGCCGGCTGCTCGAGATCCTCACCGACGCCAAGCGGCTCGACGCCTACGTGGCCGCGTGCCAGATCGGCATCACCCTGTCGAGCCTGGTCGCGGGTGCCTACGGGCAGGCCCAGCTGACCCCGCTGCTGGAGCCGTCCCTCGGGTCGGTGGGCGGCCGCGCCGTGGCCGTGCTCATCGTGCTCGTGGGCGTGACGTCGGTGCAGGTCGTCCTCGGCGAGCTGCTGCCCAAGACGGCGGCGCTGCGCTACCCGGAGAAGCTGGCGATGCTGACGCTGCCCCCGATGCGCATCAGCCAGTGGCTCTTCCGGCCCCTGGTCGCCATCTTCAACGGCACGGCCTTCCGCCTCATGAAGCTCTGGGGCCTCCAGGTCGACCACTCCCACGCCCACGTCCACTCGCCCGAGGAGCTCGCGGGCCTGTACCGGGCCAGCGCCGCCGGTGGGCTGATCGACGTCGCCGAGCGGGACATGCTCGCCGGCGTGCTCAACGTCGAGCAGCGACTGGTGCGCGAGATCATGACCCCCCGCCGGGGGCTGACGACCGTGCCGGCGGCGCTCGGCGTCGACGACGCCCTCGCCCGGCTGGCCGACAGCGCGCACACGAGGTTCCCCGTGGTCGGATCGGTCGACGACATCATCGGCGTCGTGCACCTCCGCGACCTGTGGGTGGCGGCGCGCCAGGACGGCAGCCGCCCGGTCGGCGAGCTGGCCCGGACGGTGCCGGCGGTGGCCGAGGTCCTCACGGTCCCGGGACTGTGGAGCGAGCTGCGCAACGAGGAGCAGCACTGCGCGCTCGTCGTCAACGAGTTCGGGTCGGTGGCCGGCATGGTCACCATGGAGGACGCGATCGAGGAGATCTTCGGAGAGGTCCTCGACGAGTTCGACGTCGAGGAGGACCCCATCACCGTCGACCAGCGCCGGGTGTCCGTGCGGGGCGACGTCCTGCTCGACGTCATCCGGAACCGGTTCGGCGTGGTGCTGTCCGAGGACGACGTCGACACGATCGGTGGGCTGGTCTGGCACGAGCTCGGCCGCCGCCCGCGTGCCGGTGACGAGGTCCGGCTCGCGCCCGACGGCGTCGTGGTGCGGGTCGACCGCGTCGACGGCACGGCCGTCACCCGCGCCAGCTTCGACCTTCCGGAGGGGCTGGCGTGATCACCACCGTCGTGCTCCCCATCGTGGCGGTCCTCGTCCTGGTGCTGGTCAACGGGCTGTTCGTCGCGGCCGAGTTCGCGCTCGTCGGGGCGCGCCGCAGCCGCGTCCAGACGCTGGCCGACTCCGGCAGCCGCGCCGCCCGGTGGCTGCTCGGGGTCTTCGACCGCCCCACCGGCAAGGACGGCTACATCGCCATCGCGCAGCTGGGCATCACCCTGGCCAGCATCGGCCTCGGCATGTACGGCGAGCCGGCCGTGGCCGGCTGGCTGTACGAGCCCCTCGAGGACGCCGGCCTCTCCTACGGCGCCTCGCACGCCGCCGGGTTCGCCATCGCCCTGAGCGCCATCACGTTCCTGCACGTGGTCTTCGGCGAGATGATCCCGAAGGCCCTGGCGCTGCAGGCGCCGGAGTCCGTGGTCGTCCGGGTGAACCCCGCCATGCGGGCGTTCGGCCTGGTGTTCCGACCCATGGTGGCCGTGCTCAACGCCACGGCCCTCGGCCTGATGCGGCTGCTCCGGATCCCCGAGCCGGACAAGAGCCACGCCCTGTACACGAGCGCCGAGCTGGCGATCGTCACCGACGAGGCGGCCGACAGCGGGCAGCTCGGGGCGCAGCAGCGCGACCTCATCCGCAACATCTTCGACCTCGAGGAGCGGCGCGCCGAGGAGCTCATGACCTCGCGCGGCCGTCTCGAGTGCTCGACCTGGGGACGAGCGCCGACGAGGTGGCGGCCCGGGTCGCGGCCTCGCCGCGGAGCCGCTACCCGGTCATCGACGGTGACCTCGACCACGTGGTCGGCGTGCTGCACATCAAGGACTTCATCCGGGCGTCGCGCCGGGGTGCGGTCGTCCTCCCCGACCTCGTCCGCCCCCTCCCGACGGTGGCGGCCACGGCCAGCGCCGAGCAGCTCCTGGAGCGCTTCAAGCGCACCCGCACCCACGCCTGCCTCGTGGTGGACGAGTTCGGGGGGACCCTCGGCGTGGTGACCCTCGACGACGTGATCGCCGAGGTCATGGAGGAGGGCGACGAGTCCGGCTCCTCGGCCGCCGTGCGCCACGAGGACGGCTCGGTGAGCCTCGACGGCGAGGTCACCCTGGCCGAGCTCCGGGACGACCACGGGCTGACCTTCACCCACGACGAGGTCGCCACCCTCGCCGGCCTCGTCCTCGCCGCGCACGGCACCGTGCCCGCGGTGGGGGCTGCGGTCGAGGTGCAGGGCCACGAGCTGGTCGTGGAGGACGTGGACGGCCACAAGATCACCAGGGTCCGCGTCGTCCCCCCGGAGATCTGACGCCGGACCGGGAACCACACGACCCGCCGGCACGTCGGATGGCCATGCGCACTCGACACGTCCGCCGGGGGATCCGGACCTTCGCCGTGGTGGCCGCCGCCACCGTCGCGGCCACCGCCTGCAGCAGCGACGGGACGTCACCGCCGACCAGCGGCGGCCAGGCCTTCCAGGGCCTCCGCGGCGCGCCGGTCGCCCTGCAGAGCGACCGCAGCTGCGGTGAGGTCCTCGAGGACTTCCAGGCGTTCGCGCCCGCCGTCCTCTCGGACCAGCTGTTCGGGTTCGACGGGGGTGCGGCCACGACGTCGATGGGCTTCGACGACGTCGCCGTCGACACCGCCGATGCCGCCGGGGCCGAGCGCTCGTCGCCGGCTCCGGACGAGGCCACCGCCCAGCTGGAGTCCGACGGTGGTCAGTCCTCGGACACCAACACCCAGGAGGCGGGCATCGACGAGCCCGACGTGGTCGAGAACGACGGCCGGTTCGTCTACGTCGTGGACCACGGCCCGGACCAGGCCCACCTGGTGATCCTCGACGCGGCGACGGCCGAGGTGCTCAGCCGCACCCCGCTCGCGTCCTACGGGGCCCAGATCCTGCTGCAGGGCGACCGGCTCCTGGTCGTGACGAGCGGGGGCTTCGCGTACCCGATGCCCATGCCGATCGACGACGGACCCGCCGTGTCCGGACCGGCGCCGGATGCGGGGCGCGACGACGCACTCGTCGAGCCCGGCGAGGCCGATCCGGGCACCCCGGAGACGACCCTGCCCGAGCCCACCGATCCCACCGACCCCACCGAGCCGGTCGATCCGG
>Ga0208490_100440_pt1 | contig 26095 bp, 21 predicted proteins | sample SubbioAug_CSWold_FD_184818 | JGI IMG/M metagenome (GOLD analysis project Ga0208490, IMG submission 184818) | Serpentinite rock and fluid subsurface biosphere microbial communities from McLaughlin Reserve, California, USA - CR11Aug_CSWold (SPAdes) | ecosystem: Environmental > Terrestrial > Deep...
CCTCACCTCACCTCACCTCACCTCACCTCACCTCACCTCACCTCACCTCACCTCACCTCACCTCAGCTCAGCTCAGCTCAGCTCAGCTCACCTCACCTCACCTCAGCTCAGCTCAGCTCAGCTCAGCACGCCAGCGGTCAGGCGCAGCACGCGGCTGCAGCGCGCGGCCAGCGTCTCGTCATGCGTCACCACGATGAAAGCGGTGCCCTCGTCGCGGGCGAGCTGCAGCATGAGCTCGAACACGTCGTCGGCGGTGCGGCGGTCCAGGTTGCCGGTGGGCTCATCGGCCAGCACGCAGGCGGGTTGCGTCGCCAGCGCACGGGCAATCGCCACACGCTGGCGCTCGCCGCCCGACAACTCGGCCGGGCGGTGGTGCAGGCGCTCGGCCAGGCCCACGCGGGTGAGCACGCGCGTGGCGGCATCGGCCGCCTGTTCGCGCGGCTGGCGGCGAATCCACAGCGGCATGGCCACGTTGTCGCGGGCACTGAACTCGGGCAACAGGTGGTGAAACTGGTACACGAAACCCAGGTGCTGGTTGCGCAAGACGCCTTGCTGCGACGCACTCAGGCCCGAGAGGGTCTGCCCCATCAGCTGCACGCTGCCGCTGCTGGGCGCATCCAGACCGCCCAGCAGGTGCAGCAAGGTGCTCTTGCCGGAGCCCGAAGCGCCGACGATGGCCACCGTTTCGCCCTGGCGCACCGTCAGGTCCACGCCCTGCAGCACGGTCACGTCGAGCCGGCCTTCGTGGAAACGCTTGGTCAGGCCTGTTGCGCGCAGCACCACGTCCGTTCGGGCTGAGCTGATCGAAGCCCCCGCGAGCCCTTCGACAGAGCCTGTCCTGAGCCTGTCGAAGGGCTCAGGGCGAACGTTATTCATCTGATCACTCATAGCGCAGCGCCTCCGCCGGGTTCACGCGGCTGGCGCGCCAGCTGGGGTAGATCGTGGCCAGGAAAGACAGCACCAGCGAGATGATGGCAATCGGCAGGATGTCGCTCTGCTGCGGGTCACTCGGCATGCGGCTGATGAGGTAGATGTCTTGCGGCAGGAAGCTGGCACCCAGGGCGCGCTCCAGCGCGGGCACCAGGGTGTCGATGTTGAAGGCCACACCCAGGCCCAGCAGCAGGCCCGCGCCGGTGCCGATGATGCCCACCATGGCGCCCTGCACCATGAAGATGCCCATGATGCTCTGCGGGCTGGCGCCCAGGGTGCGCAGGATGGCGATGTCGGCGCGCTTGTCGGTCACCGTCATCACCAGCGTGGACACGAGGTTGAACGCCGCCACCGCCACGATGAGCGTGAGGATGATGAACATCATGCGTTTTTCCAGCTGCACCGCCGCGAACCAGGTGCGGTTCTGGCGCGTCCAGTCGCGCACCAGCAGGCCGGGGTCGAGGTCGCCAGCGATGGATATCGCCACTTCGCGCGCGGCGTGCAGGTCCTGGATCTTCACGCGCACCCCTGTCGGCCCCTCCACGCGGAAGATGCGGGCGGCGTCGTCCTGGTGCAGCAGTACCAGCGCCGAGTCGTATTCGAAATGACCCGAGTCGAAGGTGCCCACCACCGTCATCTGGCGGATGCGGGGCACCACGCCGGCCGGCGTCACCTGACCGCTGGGGGCGATCAGCGTCACGCTGTCACCCATGCCCACGCCCAGGCTGCGCGCCAGTTCGCCGCCCAGCACCACGCCGAACTCGCCCGGCACCAGCCGCGGCAGGATGGTCTGCGCCAGATCGGCGGCGAGGTCGGTCACGCGGGGCTCCAGCGTCGGGTCGATGCCGCGCACCAGGGCCCCCTTCATGTCTTCGCCGCGCGCCACCAGGGCCTGCGCGCCCACGAAGGGCGCCGCGCCCACGACCGCCGGGTGGCGCTCGATGGTGGCCAGCGTGGCCGCGAGGTTGGGAATGGCCTGGCCGCCGGGCTCGAATATCTCGATGTGCGAGAGCACGCCCAGCATGCGGTCGCGCACCTCTTTCTGAAAGCCGTTCATCACCGAGAGCACGATGATGAGTGCGGCCACGCCCAGCGCAATGCCGAGCATCGACACGCCGGAGATGAAGGAAATGAAGCCGTTGCGCCGGGTGGCACGGCCGGCGCGCGTGTAGCGCCAGCCGAGAATGAGTTCGTAGGGGGTTTGCATCAAGCCCTTCTGTTGTCGGGAAGCCGATTCTGGATCGCTTCAAATGTCATTCGCTGCCTTGGCGTCGATCCGTGCCCGCGCCGTTTCGATGGCACGGTGCAACTGGCGCTGCAAGACCTCGGGTGGGGGCAGCACGGTGAGGTATTCGGCCACGTGGATGCCGGCGGCGTCCAGTTCGAGCAGTTCGATTTGTTCCGGTCGCTTGCCGGTACACAGGATGATCCCCAGCGGTGACGCTTCGCCCGGCTCGGTCTCAAATTTGGCGAGCCAACGCAGGTAGAGCTCCATCTGGCCTTTGTGCTCGGCGCGGAAGTCGTCCATCTTCAGATCAATGGCCACCAACCGCCGGAGCTTTCGGTTGTAGAACAACAGGTCAATGTAGAAGTCATCGTGGTCAATCTGAATGCGCTTCTGTCGGGCGACAAAGGAAAAACCGGCGCCCAGTTCCAGCAGAAAGTTTTCCATTTCACGCAGGATGGCATCCTCCAGGTCTTTCTCGATATGCCGGTCCTTCAAATCCAGAAAATCCAGGATGTAGGGGTCTTTCAACAACAGAGGCGCAGACACCGTGCCGGTGACGCGCAGCCTGTCGAGCTCTTGGCGGATCAGGTCCTCAGGTTCACGGGAGAGCGCTGTGCGCTCGTAGAGCATGGAGCCCATGCGTTCGCGGAGTTCACGCACGCTCCAGCCTTCGATGCGCGTCATTTCGGCATAGAAGTCGCGCTTCAGCGCATCTTTCAGGTAGATGAGTTCGAGAAAGTGACTCCAGCTCAATTGTCTAGACAGTGCCGAGACAATCTGGATATCCGGACAACGCTCGGCAAACCGCATCATGTGGCGCAGGTTCTTGGGGCCAAAGCTGCGCCCGTAATCGATCGTCAGGTGGCGTGACAGCGTCGCCACGATCTGTTCACCATAGGCCGCGCGCTCGCCCTGCAGCACCTCGGCATTGATGCGCTGACCCACGCGCCAGTAGAGCAACGTGAGCCCCATGTTGACAGCCACCGTGGCTTGCTGCCGGGTGATGTCGATGAGCTGGCGCAGCTCGGCCAGCAGCGGATCGGGCACTGCGCCGGCCACCAGGTGCTGCTGAGTCATGCGACTCCAATCGGTTGGGTGAGGGGTTCGGTGTTCAAGCGGTGTTCCCGGATGCGTCCCTGAATTGCAGCGGTCATTGTGGCATCCCCGACAATCACGGCTTATGCCCCCCTCCACCCCGGCCCCCTCCGGCCCGCCGTCTGCCGCACCGGACCGCCCCCTCCACAGCTGCCTGATCCCGTTTGCCAGCGCGAGCGATCCCGCCTGCCGGGCGCTGCTGCCGAGCTTGCGCGTGCCGCATCTGGACGCGTTGCTCGCCCGGCTGGAACCCGAGGACCCGGTCACGCCCGGTGATCACAGCCTGAGCCCCCCGCACGACAGCGCGCTGGCGCTCGTCCAGGGCCTGCGTGCCGCCGACGGACAGCCCTACGGGGATGGCCAGGTGCCGTGGGCCGCCGCGTCCAGCCACACGCCCGAGACGCCGCAAGCCTGGTTCCTTCCCTGCCACTTCCAGGTGGGCATGGAGCAGGTGACGCTGCTGCCGGGCGATCAGGTGGGCATCACCGAGGTCGAGTCGCGCGCCCTGCTGGCGGCGCTGGCGCCCTTCTGCACCGAGGACGGCATCACCCTGCGCTGGGAGCGCACCACGCGCTGGCACGCCAGCGGCGAACCCTTGCGCGGCATCGCCTGCGCCAGCCTGGACCGGGTGAGCGGCCGCCCCATCGACGGCTGGATGCTGAAGGACGCCGCCAACCCGAGCGGCGCCCAGTTGCTCAGGCGCCTGCAGAGCGAGGCCCAGATGCTCTTCTACACCCACGCCGTCAACGAAGCGCGCGAGGCCGCCCGGCAGCCCCCGGTCAACGGCTTCTGGATCACCGGCGCTGGCGCCCACCACGGCGGCGGCCCGCTGGCGGTCGCGCCCGCCATGCCCGACGAACTCCGCCAGGCCGCGCTGCGCGCCGACTGGACAGCCTGGCAAGCCGCCTGGGAGGCGCTGGACACCACGGTCATCCAGCCGCTGCTCGACGCTGCCCGCCGTGACGAGCCGGTGGCCCTCACGCTGTGCGGCGAGCGCGCGGCGCAGCGCTGGGTGAGCCCGCCCGCAGGCGCCAGCGCCCGCGTGGGCCGCTTCTTCAAAAACCTGCTGGGCCGCAAGCCCGCGCACCAGTGGCTCGACACCTTATGAAAATCACCATTCGAGACGTGCCCCCGCGTGCCGCCTGGGCACTGGAACAAAGTGGCCTGCACCCCCTGCTGGCGCGCCTGTTTGCCGCCCGCGGCATCACCAGCCAGGACGAGCTGGATGACACGCTGGCCCGCCTGCTGCCACCGGCCACGATGCTGGGCGCCGACGTGGCCGCCCGCGCGCTGGCCGACGCCATGGCCGCCAAGAAACGCATCTGCATCGTGGCCGACTACGACTGCGACGGCGCCACCGCCTGCGCCGTGGGCCTGCGCGGCCTGCGCATGCTGGGCGCGCCCATGGGCTTTGACCAGGTGGGCTATCTGGTGCCCGACCGCGTGACCGACGGCTACGGTCTCACCGCGCCCATCGCCCGGCGCGTCAAGGCGCAGGGTGCCGACGTGCTGGTGACGGTGGACAACGGCATCGCCAGCCTCGACGGCGTGCGCGCCGCCCGCGAACTCGGCCTGGACGTCATCGTGACCGACCACCACCTGCCTGCGCTGCGCGACGGCGACGTGGTGCTCCCGCAGGACTGCGTGATCGTGAACCCGAACCAGCCGGCCTGCGGCTTCGAAAGCAAATCGATTGCCGGTGTGGGCGTGATGTTCTATGTGCTGCTGGCCCTGCGCGCCGAACTGCGCCAGCGCGGTGTGTTCACCGCTCAGACACAGCCCAAAGTGGACACACTGCTGCCCCTGGTGGCCCTGGGCACGGTGGCCGACGTGGTGCGGCTGGACGCCAACAACCGCCGCCTGGTGGCGCAGGGCTTGAAGCGCGTGCGCGCCGGCGCCATGCCGCCCGGCATGACCGCGCTCTTCAACGTGGCCGCGCGCCGGCCCGAAGCGGCCACCAGCTTCGACTTCGGCTTTGCCCTCGGCCCGCGCCTGAACGCCGCCGGCCGCCTGGCCGACATGACGCTGGGCATCGAATGCCTGACGACGGAGGACCCGCTGCGTGCCGATGAGCTGGCCCGCACACTGGACGGCATCAACCGCGAGCGCAAGTCCATCGAGAGCGACATGCGCGACCAGGCGCTGATGATGGCCGAGGCCATGTTCGACGAATCGGAAGAGCCGCCGCCGGCCCTGGTCGTTTTCGACCCCGACTTCCACGAGGGGGTGGTGGGCATCGTGGCCTCGCGCCTGAAGGACAAGCTGCACCGCCCCACCTTCGTGTTCGCCGCCAGCGCCGCCGAAGGCAAGGAACACGAGCTCAAGGGCTCGGGCCGCTCCATTCCCGGCTTCCATTTGCGCGACGCGCTGGACCTGGTGGCCAAGCGCCACCCCGGCGTGCTGCTGCGCTTTGGCGGCCACGCCATGGCCGCCGGCTGCACCATCAGCGAAGAACATCTGGACACGTTTGAATCAGCTCTGCAACAAGTGGCCCATGAATGGCTCGACGCGGCCACCCTGCAGCGCCGCCTGGAAGCGGACGGTGCGCTGGAAACGCAATACCGGCGCCCCGACATGGTGGACACGCTGCACCGTGAGGTGTGGGGCCAGGGCTTCGCGCCGCCGGTGTTCTGCGAAGAGGTGCAGGTGCTCTCGCAGCGGCTGGTGGGCGAGAAGCACTTGGCGCTCAAGTTGCGCCATCAGGGCGAGCCGGTGGACGGCATCTGGTTCGGCCACACCGAGCCACTGCCCGAGCGGGTGAAGCTGGCGTTCCGGCTGGACGCCGACGAGTGGCAGGGCCAGCGGCGCGTGCGCTTCCTGGTGGAAGCGGCCGAACTGGACTGACGGGGCCGCCTGCGGGTCAGCCCATCAACGCTTCACGCACCGCCGCCAGCTGGCGACGAGACACCGCCAGCCGCTCTTCCACGCCATCGAGCCGCACCGTCCAGCCCTCGCCTTCCACCGGGTCGTTGTGCTTCTCCACCGCCCGCACCGCACGGCGCGCCACCAGCGCGTTGCGGTGCACCCGCACGAACAGGTGCGAATAGCGCTGCTCCAGGTCGCTCAGGGCGCCGTCGAAAATGTGCTCTTTCTGGGCCGTGCGCACCGTGATGTACTTCAGCTCGGCCTTGAGGTACAGCACATCGGACAGCGCCACGCGCTCGCTGCGGCCGCGCTCCTGAATGATCAGGCTCTCGGTGCCGGCGCCATTGCCCTCGTGGTGCAGGCCGCCCTCGGCGGCGCTGAGCAGGCGCTCCACCTTCTGCAGCGCCTGCTGCAGGCGCTCACGCCGCACGGGCTTGGTCAGGTAGTCCACCGCCTCCAGGTCGAACGCCTTCACGGCGTGTTCGGCGTACGCGGTCACGAACACCACGGCCGGCGGCGAGGCCATCTGGCGCAGGGTGGCGGCCAGCGCCATCCCGTCCACGCCCGGCATGTGCACGTCCAGCAGCACCACGTCGCAACCCGTGCGCTGAATCTGTTCCATGCCCTGCACCGCATTGGCCGCCTCGCCCACCACGTCCACGCGTGGCTCGGTACATTCCGACAGCAGTGTGCGCAACCTGGACCGGGCCAGCGCCTCGTCGTCCACGATCAGTATCTTCAGTGTCATGTCAGTGCTCCATTGCTACAGGGCCTTATACCGGGATTTCCAGCCGCACCTGAAACACACCGTTCACCAGCGCACTCTGAAAACGCCCCTGCACATCGTGCAGCAGCGTCAGGCGCTGGCGCACGTTGTCCAGGGCCAGGCCGTGCCCGCGCCGCCCGCTGCCCGCCGGCACGGTGTTGGTCACCTTGATGATCACCACGCCGCCGCGGCGCTTCGTGCTGATGCGCACCATGGCGCCTTCGGGGCTGGGCTCCACCCCGTGCTTCACCGCGTTCTCCACCAGCGGCTGCAGGATCAGCGAGGGCAGCCGCGCCTTGGAGGCCGAAGCGTCCACACTCCATTCCACCTTCAAGCGATCACCAAAACGCACCTGCTCGATGGCCAGGTAGTGCTCGGCCAGTTCCAGTTCCTGCCACAGCGGCACCGCTTCCTTGGTATCGGCCAGCGCGTGGCGGAACAGCTCGCTCAGGTCTTCCAGCAGGTTCTCGGCCTTGGCCGGCTCCTCGCGCACCAGGGCGATGGCGCTGTTGAGCGTGTTGAACAGAAAGTGCGGCCGGATGCGCGCCTGCAACTCGGCCAGCTGCGCCCGCGTGCCCGCCGGTGCCCGGGCCTTGGTGCGCCAGACCAGCGCCGCCACCAGAAGGGCCGACAGCAGCGCGCCCGATGCGGCGCTGGCCACCCAGGGCGCCGAGGCCACCAGGCCCATCCAGGCCAGCATGCCGCAGCCGTACAGGCCGGCCAGCGCACCCAGCGCGATACCGGCGGTCCACTGCAGGGGCATGGACAGGCGGCTCAAAGGGCGCTTGAGCGCGCACACCGTCAGCAGCCACACCAGCACCGCGGGCAGCGCGGCACCGGTGAACAGGGCCAGCTGCGAGCCCCACGCCCACAGGCTGGGCGCGCCGAACAGCGCGGCCACCGCCACGAAGGCCTGCACCAGCAGCACCGCCCGCAACACCACGCCGACCTTGCAGGTGTCGAACACCAGTTCGCGGGCGCGCACCAGTTCCGGCATCTGCGACAGCGGCAGGGCACCAGGCGCATGGGTGAGGTCCTGGAAGGCCGATAAAATTCGGGAATCTCTCATGGGTGCACTATAGGCTGTGGGACTCTGGCGAGTGCCGGACCACCGCCTGTTCCGGACCCCGCCGGTCGCCTTCCCGTGCGTCGGTCACCACCCGCTCCCGGCGGGCACGCCGCACCTCTTTCACACTCTTCAACTGCCGCAGGCAACACCATGTCCACCAATCAACTCGACAAGAAATCCGAAGCCTGGTCCGCCCTATTCTCGGAGCCCATGAGCGAGTTGGTCAAGCGCTACACCGCCAGCGTTTTCTTCGACAAACGGCTCTGGCTGGCCGACATCACCGGCAGCCTGGCCCACGCCGAGATGCTGGCCGCGCAGGGCATCATTGCCGACGAAGACCGCGCCGCCATCGAGCGCGGCATGGCGCAGATCCGCGCTGAAATCGAAGCCGGCAGCTTTGAATGGAAGCTGGATCTGGAAGACGTGCACCTGAACATCGAGGCGCGCCTGACGCAGCTGGTGGGCGACGCCGGCAAGCGCCTGCACACCGGGCGCAGCCGCAACGACCAGGTGGCCACCGACGTGCGCCTGTGGCTGCGCGGCGAGATGGACCTCATCATCGACCTGCTGGCCGACCTGCAGCGCGCTCTGGTGGACGTGGCCGAGCAGAACGTCGAGGTGATCCTGCCCGGCTTCACCCACCTGCAGGTGGCGCAGCCGGTGAGCTTCGCGCACCACCTGCTGGCCTATGTGGAGATGTTCGCCCGCGACGCCGAGCGCCTGCAGGACGTGCGCCGGCGCACCAACCGCCTGCCGCTGGGCTCGGCGGCGCTGGCCGGCACCACCTACCCGCTGGACCGCGAGCGCGTGGCGCGCACGCTGGGCATGGTCGATGAGCACGGCGTGGCCCAGGTGTGCCAGAACAGCCTGGACGGCGTGAGCGACCGCGACTTCGCCATCGAATTCACCGCCGCCGCCTCGCTGTGCATGGTGCACATCAGCCGCTTCAGCGAAGAACTGATTCTGTGGATGAGCCAGAACTTCGGCTTCGTGAAAATCGCCGACCGCTTCACCACCGGCAGTTCCATCATGCCGCAGAAGAAAAACCCCGACGTGCCCGAACTCGCGCGCGGCAAGACGGGCCGCGTGGTGGGCCACCTCATGGGCCTGATCACGCTCATGAAAGGCCAGCCCCTGGCCTACAACAAGGACAACCAGGAAGACAAGGAACCGCTGTTCGACACGGTGGACACCTTGAAGGACACGCTGCGTATCTTCTGCGAGATGGTGGGCGGGCAGCTGAACCCCGCCACCGGCCAGAAAGAAGGCGGCATCACCGTCAACGCCATCGCCATGGAAGACGCCGCCAAAAAAGGCTACGCCACCGCCACCGACCTGGCCGACTACCTGGTGAAAAAAGGCCTGCCCTTCCGTGACGCGCACGAGACCGTGGCGCACGCCGTGAAAGCCGCCACCAGCCACGCCTGCGACCTGTCCGAGCTGCCGCTGGCCGTGCTCCAGGGCTTCAACCCCAGCATCGAAAAAGACGTGTACGAGTGCCTCAGCCTGCGCGGCAGCCTGAACGCCCGCAACACCCTGGGCGGCACCGCGCCGGCGCAGGTGCGCGCGCAGATTGAGCGCCACCGCACCCGTCTGGGCTGAGCGGTCGAGCCGCTTGCGATTGACCTGCGTCAAAACCCCAGCCGACCACCCCCCATAAGCTTCACGCCCATGAACACCACCGCCACCCTGGACGCCCCCGCCACCCTCGACTGGACGCCAGCCCTGTCCGTGGGTGACACGCGCATGGACGACACGCACGAAGAGTTCGTGACCCTGCTCAACCAGCTGCTGGCCACACCGCAAGACGAACAGCTGCCGCTGTACAAGGCCTTCATCGACCACACGGTGGAGCACTTTGCGCAGGAAGAACGCTGGATGCTCGCCACCGGCTTCGCGCCCGACAACTGCCACGCCAGCCACCACGCCACCATTCTGGAAACGATGAACGCGGTGGTGGAGCACTACGAGAAAGAAGACAAGGAGATCATCACCCGCCTGGCCGTGGCCCTGGCCGAGTGGTTTCCTCAGCACGCCGCCAGCATGGATGCCGGCCTGGCCCTGCACCTGAAAGACGTGGGTTTCGACACCACCACCGAAACCCTGGCCGACCCGGCCAAGGTGCGCCCGGCCAGCATGAGCGGCTGCGGCAGCGTCAGCTGCAGCTGACCCGGGCGACCGCCGTGCGGTCATCGTCACCCTGGGGTGACGGCCCCGGCCTGACGGGGTGCCGGACTCCGTCGAGCTGAGCCTGTCGACGGCTCCTCCACACCCGCTCATGGACGCGCCCAGGCGAGCGCTGATCGCCAGCCTGCGCCACCGCCACGCTCGCCACGCTCGCCACCCTCGCCCGCCGCGCGGCAACGGCCGGGACCGCAGAGCCAACCAGATCCCGTGGCCTGATGTGGGTGAGCCGCGCTTCATCGGCGCCCACTTTTGTGGAACTGCGCCCAGTCAAAGCGATCTTGCCGAGCAGACGGGCCACAGCGTGTAAAAGTTGAGGGCCACGGATCCATACGGCCCCAGACAAACCAAGGTCAACAGCATGACGCCGACCCGGCCAGACCATCCACGGTTGCACGCGCCCCAGGCGGCGGCCCTTGTGGGTGCGCTCGTGGGCGCTGTGCTGGCGCTCCATGCACTGGCGTGGGTGTTCCGCTCGTTGAGTTGCCTGGCCGTGGCCGCCGCGGTGGCGGTGGTGGCCTATCCGGTGTGGCGCCTGCTGGTGGAGCGGGCGCAGTTGCGCCGCCAAGCCATTCTGCAAACCGTTGCCGAAGACCAGAGCACCCTCGTGCGCTGGCTGTGGCGGGGCACACTGCTCCAGGTGGCGCTGGTCTTTGTGGCGTTGGTGAACGCGGCGCTGTTGCTGGGTGTCCTGGCGACGCTCAGGCCCTGGCACTGGGTTGTTCTGCTGGGCGATGCGCTGGTGCTGGGCCTGGTCTTTCAGGGCGCCAGGCGGTCTTTGGCCTTGCAGATTCGCGCCCCTTACCGGGGCTTGGTGGCGCGCCTGTGGCCGGTCATGGCGGGGAATGTCGTGCTGCTGGTGGTGGCATTTGTCGCCCTGGACTTTTACGCGGAACACCCGATCGTGCCGGGTCCGTGGCTGGATGTTGCCCAGCGTGCGTTTCACGATGGCCGAGCGGCCGCGGCATGCCCCGTGGCGGCGACCTGGCTCGGTGCCGTCCACGCGGTGGACCAGATGGCCTGGAAGGTGGCCATCGACACGCTGCCCACCTTGCCCGGCATGCCGACGCGCCTGCTGGGATGGGCCCTGTTTCTGGCTTGGACGGGCCTTGGGGCGGTGCTCGTCAGCCGCTTTCTGCTGGGCGTTGTGGCGTGGGCCGAGGCGTGGCGCCCCAAGCCCGACCGTGCGTCCCCGCTCACGCCGCCCCTTACGGCGGCACCCCGCACGGCGCCCATGGGCAGCCTGTGGCGCAGCTTTGTGGCCACCATCGTGGTGCTTGCTGTGATCTCGTTGCTGGCGACCTGGAAACTGGCCGGCTGGAAGCCCGCCGTCGAGGACGCCGCGTCATCCGGGCTGTCCATCAATGACGACCCGTGCGCCGGGGTGGCGGTTGACACGGCGGGCCTTCGGTCCACGCTGACAGACCAGATCCAGCAAGCCCGGCTGGACTCACACCGCATGGCCGATCAGCACATAGACGCTTTGCTGGATACCGCTTTTGGCCGCGCCGAGCAGGGCGTGGATGCCTACTTGGCGTGGTATTTCAGTCTGTACGGGGATTACAGCCGCTTGGCGGCGGTGATGGTGGGCGATCTGGGCCAGGTGATGCAGGACAACCTCATCCGGCATGTGTTTGGCGACACGGGCTTTGAACACATCATCGAGTCGCACTCCCAGGCCATTCACGCGGCGATGGCGCAGCACATGCTCAGCGTGGCCCCGGACTTGGCACAGGGGGTGCGCGCCACCGTCACCGACGCGCGGTGCCCGGTTTCCTCGCTCAACCTCGATGCACTCGCCGACCTGGGCCCCGACCGGATACATGCCGCGGTGTCGACGGCCTCGGCGGTGACCGTGGGCACGGTGACCGCCAAGGCGGTGGCACAGAAAGCGGTGGCGGCAGCGGCGGGCAAGGCGGCAGCCAGCGGTTCGCTGAAGCTGGCGGCCACCTTGGCTGCCAAGGCGGTGGCCAAACCGGGTGCGGCGCTGGCCGCTGGCACGGCGGCCACGGCGGTGTGCGCCCCCACGGGGCCGGCGGCGCTGCTGTGCGGCATCGCCGCCGGCGTGGTCACCTGGATCACCGTTGACAAGGCGGCGATCGAGATAGAAGCGCATTTGAAGCGCGACGACATGCGGGCCGATCTGATGGCGGTACTGAACGAACAGCGTGCCGCCATGCGCGCGGAACTGCAGGCCATCCACCACGGGCTCGCCGATGCGTACGCGGCCGAGATCGATGCACGGGCGCAGCGGGTGTTTGTACCGGCACGGGATGGGGTGTGAAAGCCTGGCCGCCCCACTGGGGGGAACGACCAGCCGTCGTGGCGCACGCCCGCCGCGAGGCCTGTCCTGGTCACGAGCCAGGTCGGCGCGTTCGAACGGCTGCCGGGTCTGCGGCAGGAGAACGGGGGTCGGCGTTTGACCTGGGGATGCGGACTCAGCCTGCGTTGAGCAGCCGCTCCCGCAACGCCGTCTTCAACACCTTGCCGTAATTGTTCTTCGGCAGCGCTTCCACTATTTCGTAACGCTTGGGCCGCTTGAAGCGCGCGATCTGATCCAGGCAAAAGGCGTCCAGCGCCGTCGCATCCACTGCCATCCCCGCTTGCGGCACCACAAACGCCACCACGATTTCACCCCACTCCGGGTCCGGTGCGCCGACCACGGCCACCTCGGCCACGCCGGTGGCGGTGAGCAGCACCTCTTCCACCTCGCGCGGGTAGATGTTGCTGCCACCGCTGATGATGAGGTCTTTGCTGCGGTCCTTCAGGGTGAGGAAGCCGTCGGCGTCCAGCGCGCCCATGTCGCCGGTCCAGAGCCAGCCGTCGCGAATGGCGGCGGCGGTGGCTGGCGCGTTCTGCCAGTAGCCGGCCATGACGCTGTCGCCCTGTATCAGCACCTCGCCCACGGCGCCGGGTGGTAGGGGCTGGCCGTCTGGCCCGGCCACGCGGATGCGCACGGGCGTCTGCGCCACGCCCACGGAGGCGATGCGCGCAGCAAAGCGTGGGTGTGCGGTGTCGGCCAGTTGCGCGCGGCCGAGCGCGGTGCCCACCATGGGGCTTTCGCCCTGACCGTAGATTTGCACGAAACGCGGGCCCATCACGCCCAGGGCGCGCTGGATGTCGGCCGCGTACATGGGCGCGCCGCCGTAGACGATGGTCTTGAAGCTCTGGCCGCATTGCTCGGGCGTGAGGCCTTGCGCCTCGGCTTCGTCCACGATGCGTTTGACGATGGTCGGCGCCGCGAAGAGCGAGAGCGGGCCGAGCTGGCGGCCCAGCTCGAACAGCTCGGCGGCGTCAAAGCCGCCGGAGGCGGGCACCACATGCCGCGCGCCGGCCATGAGGTGCGCAATGGCGTAGAGGCCGGCGCCGTGCGACATGGGCGCGGCGTAGGCGATGGCGTCTGGCGGCGCAACCGGGTCCACGTCGTTGAAATAGGTGAGCCCCATGGTCATGAGGTTGCGGTGCGTGAGCATCACGCCCTTGGGGCGGCCGGTGGTGCCGCTGGTGTAAAACAGCCAGGCGGTGTCGGTTGGGGCACGCTCGATGATGGCTGGCAGGGCTTCGACAGGCTCAGCCTGAGCGGCGACGGGCCCACCACGCGCAGCAAGGGCCTCCGCCGCCATGCCGGGTGGCTCAGCCGCCACGGTATCGGTCCCGCCCTTCATCCACGTGTCGCAAACGGCGCTGTCGGCCTCCATCACGCCGTCCAGTCCGGTGAGCGCGGCCGGGTCGGGCAGCACGTCGGCGGTGACGAAAGCCCAGCGGGCCTGGGCGTTGTCCACGATCCACTGCAGCTCCCGGGGGTGCAGCTTGGCGTTCACCGGCACCACCACCAGGCCGGCCCACCAGGCGCCGAACATCAGTTCCAGGTAGCGCGGGTGATTGCGCATGAAGAGCACCACACGCTCGCCCGGCTGCAGGCCGGCTGCCCGCAGCCGGGCACCCACCCGCGCGGCGCGGGCCGCCCATTCACCCTGGGTGGCCACGCAGCGGGTGCCGCTGAAGATGGCGGGGCGGTGGCGGTCGGCCAGGGCCGCGCGTTCGAGCAGATGGGCAAGGTTCATGGGCTGGACTCGTGAGCTGGCGACGATTCAAGTCCCACAAGACACCTGCCTCAGGGGCAAGCGCACGGCGGGCCTGGACGGGCCCACTGGGTTGAGCATCACCGTTACACGCATTTTCACTGTTCAGCGACGCAGAACGGCAGCTGTCAGCCAACTTCAAACCGAGCGGGCTTACAGTGGTCCGCATGAACGATGCGCTGCCACCCCTGATCACCGCCCTGCTGGAGCCGGCCCGCTACCCGCACGCGGTGGAGCGCGTGGAACTGGTGGAGACGCACGGCGCCTGGGTGCTGCTGGCCGGGGAATTCGCCTACAAGATCAAGAAACCGGTGCGTTTTCCGTTCATGGACTTCAGCACGCTGGCCCTGCGCCGCCAGGCCTGCGAGACCGAACTGCGCGTGAACCGGCGCTTTCAGCAGGCGGACCGCCCCGCCACGCAGCTGTACCGCGCGGTCTTGCCCATTCTGGGCACGCCGGAGCAGCCCCACTGGGGCGGTGCCGGCCAGGGCGACGAGGCCAAGGCCATCGAATTCGCGGTGAAGATGTGCCGCTTTGACGAAGCCTGCCGCCTGGACCACCTGTGCAAACGCGGCGCGCTCACCTCCGAGCACATGATCGGCCTGGCGCGGCGCATGGCGGTGTTCCAGGCCCGCGCGGCCGTGGCCAGCCCCAGCGACCCGCTGGGTCACCCGACGGGCACGATGCGCTGGCCGCGCGACAACTTCCACACCTTGCGCACCGCCTTGACGGCACCCGCCGACGCCGCCCGGGTGCACGAACTGAGCCAGTGGGCCGAGCAGCGCTTCAACGCCATCGAGCCCCTGCTGGCCCGCCGGCGCCAGAAAGAACGGGTGCGCGAAGGCCATGGCGACCTGCACCTGGGCAACCTCGTGCTGATCCAGGACGAACACGGCACCGAGGTGCTGCCCTTCGACGCCATCGAGTTCAACGACGACCTGCGCTGGATCGACGTGGCCAACGACATGGCCTTTGCCTGGATGGACCTGCTGAACCACGGCTGCCATGGCATGGCCAACGTGCTGCTGAGCGCATGGCTGGACGACACCGGTGATGTGTCGGCCCCCACCGTGTGGACCTTCTTTGCCAGCTACCGCGCCGGCGTGCGCGCCAAGGTGGCGGCCATCCGCATGCAGCAGCTGCGCGACGCGGGCGACACCCAGCAGGCAGAAGCCAGCCTGGCCGAGGTGCGGCGCTACCTGGCGCTGGCGCACGACATCGCCCACCCACCCAAGCCGCGGCTGGTCATCGCACACGGCCTCTCGGGTAGCGGCAAGACATGGGCTTCCAGCCACTGGCTCGCCGCCGAGGCCAGCGGGCGGGCGGTGCGCCTGCGCTCCGATGTGGAACGCAAACGCCTGCACGGCCTGAGCGCGCTGGCCGTCAGCGGCTCCGGACTGAACGCCGGGCTGTACAGCGCGCAATCGCATGGCGACACCTATGGCTCGCTGCTGGCGCGCGCGCGCCGGCTGCTGTGCGAAGACTGGACGGTGCTGGTGGACGCCGCCTTCCTGCGCGCGGGCGAGCGCCAGGCATTTGCTGCGCTGGCCGATGAGCAGCGCGTGCCCTTCCACATCCTGGCCTGCGAGGCGCCGGTCGATGTGCTGCGCCAGCGCATCACCGAGCGGCAGGCGCGCGGCAACGACGCATCGGAAGCCACGGTGGCGGTGCTGGAGCAGCAGATGGGCTGGCTGGAGCCTCTGAGCGACGCCGAACGGGCGCAGGTCTGGCCCACGCCGGGCTGACGGCGAACGCAAGAAATTTCAATGTCGCGCGGGCGCGTTTCACGCCGCACAAAAAAGCCCGCCGCTACCATCTGGAGCTCTCGTTCGCCCAACCACAACACCGGAGACCTCCCCCATGACCGTGATCACCAACATCGAAGACCTGCGCATCCTGGCCCAGAAACGGGTACCGCGCATGTTCTACGACTACGCCGATTCCGGCTCGTGGACCGAGGGCACCTACCGCGCGAACGCCAGCGATTTCCAGAAGATCAAGCTGCGCCAGCGCGTGGCGGTGAACATGGAAAACCGCAGCACGCGCAGCACCATGGTGGGCCAGAGCGTGGCGATGCCGGTGGCGATCGCGCCCACGGGCCTCACGGGCATGCAGCACGCCGACGGCGAGATCCTGGCCGCGCGCGCGGCGAAGAAGATGGGCGTGCCCTTCACGCTCTCCACCATGAGCATCTGCTCGATCGAGGACGTGGCGCAGCACGCGGGCGACGGTTTCTGGTTCCAGCTGTACGTGATGAAAGACCGCGACTTCATCGAGCGCCTGATCGACCGCGCCAAGGCCGCCCGCTGCTCGGCGCTGGTGCTCACGCTGGACCTGCAGATCCTGGGCCAGCGCCACAAGGATCTGAAGAACGGCCTGTCGGCCCCGCCCAAGCTCACCCTTGCGAACATGATCAACATCGCCACGAAGCCCGGCTGGGCGCTGGGCATGCTGGGCACCAAACGGCGCGAGTTCGGCAACATCGTCGGCCATGTGAAGGGTGTGGACAACATGGGCTCGCTCAGCGAATGGACGGCCAAGCAGTTCGACCCGGCGCTCAACTGGGGCGACGTGGAGTGGATCAAGAAGCGCTGGGGCGGCAAGCTCATCCTCAAGGGCATCCAGGACGTGATCGACGCGAAACTGGCCGTGGAATCGGGTGCGGACGCGCTGATCGTCTCCAACCACGGCGGCCGCCAGCTCGATGGCGCGCAGAGCAGCATCGAATGCCTGCCCACCATCGTGGAGGCCGTGGGCCAGCAGATCGAGGTGCACATGGACGGCGGCATCCGCAGCGGGCAGGACGTGCTCAAGGCCCGGGCGCTGGGGGCGCGCGGCGTGTACATCGGCCGACCGTTCCTGTACGGCCTGGGCGCCATGGGCGAGGCCGGCGTGACCAAGTGCCTGGAGATCCTGCACAAGGAACTGGACATCACCATGGCGTTCTGCGGCCACACCAATATCGAGACCGTGGACAAAGGCATACTGCTGCCCGGAACCTACCCCCTGCCCATGTCCGCCTGACCGTCACCGATGAACACACCCGCGCCCAGCCCCTCCGACCTGCCCAAGCCCCCTGCCCGTGTCAGCCGCTGGTGGCGGGCACTGGCCTACTTCCTGGCGCTGGTGTTGCTGCTGGGCGTGGCCACCACCTTCAGCCTGTACGAGCAGCTGAAGGCGCAGATCCAGCACCTGCAGACCCGCGTGGCGCAGGTGCCGCAGGTGCGCTACATCTCGGTGCTGCTGGATGCGCAGCAGCAACCCGCCATGCTCGTCACGCTGGATCCGCAGGCGGGTGCCCTGCAGCTGCAGCGCCTGAACGATGTGGCCGAGGGCCGTGAAGACAGCATGCAGCTCTGGGCACTGGTGCCGGGCCAGCCGCCGCGCTCGCTCGGCGTGGTGGAGAGCAAGTACAAGACGCTGCAACTGAACGCCACCGAAGACGCGCTGGCCAGTGCCGAGCAGCTGGCCATCAGCGTGGAAGACAAGGGTGGCGTCTCGCAGAGCCAGGGCCCGCGTCTGCCCTGGCTGTTCACCGGCTGGCTGGTGCGCAAGGCCATCTGACAGCCGCGCACGCCCGAAGAAGGCCGGGCGAGGGGGGAGTCCTCTGGTCCCCTCCCCCTCTGGGGGAGGGCTGGGGTGGGGGCTCTCCCGGAACAGTGGTGCCGGCCATACGCCCCCGTCTGGTGCGGCGATGCGCATACTCGCGCCAACGCGACGGCCCCCATCCCAGCTTTCCCCCAGAGGGGGAAGGAGCCAGACACGGCGTTGGCGGCACCTCACCGGCCAGACGCCACGGCCCGGCGTCACTTCAGTTCGTATTCAAAGGTGCTCACCACCCGCAGGCGCTTGGTGCGCGAGCTGCCGTCGTCGAAATCGTTGCCGTCGTCGCCGCTGATGCGGATCACGCCCTGGTTGGCGTTCTTCAGCGGCCCCAGCCGGGCGCCCGCCTCGGCGGCGAACTTGTCGGCCTGCTCGCGGGCGTTGCGCGTGGCCTCGGCCAGCAGCGGCGCCTTGATGTCGTTGAAGCCGCGCAGCTGGAAACGCGGGCCGCCACGGGCGCCTTCGTTCTCCCCGCCCAGCTGCACGCCGGCCTGGATCAGCGGGTCCACCGCGAGCGCCGCCGCTTCCACCTCGGCCACGCGGGCCGACTTTACCAGCACCTGCCCCACGCCGTTGAAACGCAGCGGCTGGTTGCCCTGGGCGTATTCGCGAGCAAACAGGTCCTGCACCTGCAGCGGCCGGGCCTCCACCTCGGCGGCGGCGAAGCCGCGCGCCGTCAGGAAGGCCAGCACCTGGTCGCGGTCTTGTGCCAGCGCCTGCTGCACGCCAGCGAATTCGTTGCCGGCACGGCGGAACGACAGCGTCCACACGGCAAAGTCGCTCTGCACCTCCTGCTCGGCCAGTCCCTTCACGGTGACCGAGCGGTCGGCCATGCGCAGGCGCTCCAGGCCGTTGCCGACCCAGTAGCCAGCCAGGGCAACGCCCGCGCCGACGAGCAAACCTGCGACCAAGCGGGAAAACGTGCGGTTCATGAACGGCTCCGGTGGGGGGACACCGCCGCAGCTTATACCGAAGGCGACCGTGTCAAACGGCGCACGGGCGTCGGCTCAGGCTCGTCGTTCGGGGGGCCCAGCTGCAACTCGGGCACCACCGACCCCTCGATCACGCGCCGCAGGAACTGCATGCCGTCGGGCTGGCGCAGCCAGTGGCGGTACGAGGCCACACCGAAACTCATCGGATCCAGGGCGTAGCGCATGTCGTTGATCTCGCTGTCAAAGCTGAAGGACGCATCGGGCATGGCGGCCATCACCGCCTGCCGGGTGACCGCTTCCATGGTGGCAAACATCGCCACGTAGGCCACGTATTCGTGACCGGCGTTGGCCAGGTAGCGGCCGTTGAGATACGTATTCACCAGCGCATGGACCACCTCGTGTGCCACCACGCTGCGGTACATGGCCAGGCTGGTGGGCACACCGAACCAGCGCCGGTGCACCATGAAGGTGGGCAGTTCCAGCACCATCAGGCGGTGGAGGCGCGGGGCGTAGAAGCCCACGGCATCGCGCTGCAGATCGGGTGGCAGTTGCGCGACCAGCTCGATCAGCAGCGGGCGCAAGGGCGGTGGATGCAATGGCGCCAGGAAGGCGAAGGCATCGCGTGCGCCGGCACAGGCCGGCTCCAGCGCCTGCGGCTGCCGGGTCTGCACCGCAGCCGGCACCCCGGCGCACAGCACCGGTTCGCCAGCGGCCCACACCTGCCCGGGCAGGCACACGCCCCACGCCAGAGCGGCCACACCGGCCCGGCACGCCGGGCCCATCCGGCGCACCCGCCGCCATCCCCAAGACGCGTTTTCTTGTCGCATGTGCCTCTCCCTGTCCACGAACCTGCGCAGCCGCCGAGAAAGCAGGCACCAAGCGCGGGTTTTTCTCCACCCGTTCGCCACCCATGTGCCCCCTGCCGCGCCGGCTGCTGGCGCGTTTCATCACATGCTATGGACCGTCGCCGTGGCGACTTGCAACGATTCGTACACGCTGGGCGCGTGCCCGCCGCAGCCCATCCAGCGGGCCGCTATGCTCAGGCTGTGAGCATTCCGCCAACCCTTCCCCGCCGCATCGCGCACCTCGACATGGACGCGTTTTTTGCGTCGGTGGAGCTGCTGCGCTACCCGCAGCTCAAGGACCTGCCGGTGGTGATCGGCGGCGGGCGACGCCAGGACGACGACGAACTGGCGCGCGTGCGCGCCGCCTACCCCGACCGAGAGTGGACGGCCGATGATTTCTCGCGCGTGCCGGTGGATTTCTTTCCCCGCCTGGCCGGCTACACCGGGCGCGGCGTGGCCACCACCGCCACTTACGCAGCGCGCCAGTTCGGCGTCGGTTCGGCCATGGGCCTCATGAAGGCGGCCAAGCTCTGCCCGCAGGCGATCCTGCTGCCGGTGGACTTCGACGAGGTGCGCCGCGTCTCGCGTCTGTTCAAGAGCATCATCCGGGAGATCGCACCGGTGATGGAAGACCGCGGCGTGGACGAGGTGTTCATCGACTTCACCGACGTGCCCGGCGGCCAGCGCGAAGGCGGCCGCGTGCTGGCGCGGCTGATCCAGAAAAGCATCTTCCAGGCCACGGGCCTGACCTGCTCCATTGGCGTGGCGCCGAACAAGCTCATCGCCAAGATGGCCAGCGAATTCAACAAGCCCAACGGCATCAGCATCGTCTGGCCCGACGACCTGCAGACGCTCATCTGGCCGCTGCCCTGCCGCAAGATCAACGGCGTAGGGCCGAAGGCCGATGCCAAGCTGCAGCACCACGGCATCCACACCATTGGCGAGGCCGCGCAGCGCGAGCGCGAATGGCTCATGCAGCACCTGGGCCGCAGCTTCGGCGCCTGGCTGTTTGATGCCAGCTGGGGCCGCGACGACCGCCCGGTGGTGACCGAGAGCGAACCGGTGAGCATGAGCCGCGAAACCACGTTCGAGCGCGACCTGCACGCCGTGCGCGACCGCACCGAACTGGGCGCCATCTTCACCCGACTGTGCGAGCAGGTGGCGGCCGACCTGCAGCGCAAGGGCTATGCGGGCAAGACCATCGGCATCAAGCTGCGCTTTGACAACTTCCAGGGCGTCACGCGCGACACCACCATCGATCAGTTCACGGCCGATGCGGCCACCATCCGGCGCCACGCCGGCCTGTGCCTCAAGCGGGTGGACCTGAGCCGGCGCATCCGCCTGCTGGGCGTGCGGGTGGGAAAACTGCAGCACGTCCCAGCCGCGGCCGACCCGGCCACAGCAACAACGGCTGACATGCCACCGCGCAAGACGCGAACACCCGCCCGGCCCGAGCCCACCACACAGCCCCTGTTCTGACGCTGGCGCAACAGCTTGAGCGACGTTTGCTCAGTGGCCCTGGCCCAGACGAAAGGTCTTCACCACGTCGATCAGGCGGCTGGCCTGCTGCTCCAGGCTGGCCGCGGCGGCGGCGCTCTGTTCCACCAGGGCCGCGTTCTGCTGCGTGCTCTGGTCCAGCTGCGACACCGAGCCGCTCACCTGGCCAATGCCGGTGGTCTGCTCCAGGGTGGACGCGCTGATCTCGCTGATGAGATCGGACACCCGACGCACCTGGCTGACGATGTCTTCCATGGCAATACCGGCCTCGCTCACCAGCCGGCTACCGGCCTCGACCTTGTCCACGCTGGCGCCGATCAGGCCCTTGATCTCCTTGGCCGCCTCGGCGCTGCGCTGCGCCAGATTGCGCACCTCCGACGCCACCACCGCAAAGCCCCGGCCCTGCTCGCCAGCGCGGGCGGCTTCCACTGCCGCGTTCAGCGCCAGGATGTTGGTCTGGAAGGCGATGCCGTCGATCACGCCAATGATGTCGCTGATCTTGCGCGAGCTGGCCGAAATGGCGTCCATCGTCGCCACCACCTGACCCACCACCTCGCCGCCGCGGGCCGCAGCGCCCGTGGCAGATCCCGCGAGCTGGGCCGCCTGGCGCGCCGTGCCGGCATTGGCCTGCACCGTGGTGTTCATTTGAGCCATGGACGCCGCGGCCTGCTGCAGGCTGGCGGCTTGCAGCTCGGTCCGGGTGGACAGGTCGGCGTTGCCTGTGGCGATTTCGGCGGAGCCGGTGGCAATGGAGTCGGACACGTTGCGAACCTGTCCCACCACATGGGCCAGGCTGGCCTGCATGGCGCCGAGCGAGGCCAGCACGCTGTCCGCCGGCGCGGCTGCAACACCCTGCACCGGGCTCAGGTCGCCCTGCGACACACGCTGAGCCACCTGCCCCAGCTCGACCGGCTCGGCCCCCAGCTGGCGCAACACGCTGCGCGAAATGGACCAGGCCAGCGCCAGGCCGCACAGCAGTGCCGTCACCAGCGAGGCAACCATCAAGGTGAGGAATGCGTCCGCCTCGTCCATGGCCACCTGGTTCTGCTCCTGCAGGCGCGCTTCCTCGAAATCGATCAGCCGGTTCACCGCGGCCAGCCAGCTCACATATTGCGGCTTGGCCTCGCTCCACAGCCGCGCTTGCGCACCGCTGGTGTCCCCCGCCTCCACCTGGTTGATCACCGCCTGCGTGGTGGCCACAGCCCTGGCTTCGATGGTCTTGATCGCGCCGTAGAGGGCACGCAGTTCCGTGGCATCGGCCGAGGTCTGCACCAGCTTTTCCAGCGGGCCTGCGGCCTCGGCATAAAACGCAGCGAGCCGGGCAATGGCCGCCACCTCGGCGGCGCGGTCCGCAGCGGAGGCGCCAAGCACCACGTCGCGCACGGCGATGGCGCGGTCGTGCGCCGAGCCCCGGAAATTGATGGCGTAGCGCTGGATGGCGGCGTGTTCGTTGCTGTTCGCCTTCAGGGCGGTGTTGATCGTGTGCACCTTGGTGATGGCGACCGCCGCCACCGCCACCAGAATCGCGAGGATCAGGCCAAAGCCGAGGTAAAGGCGGCGGGCCACTGTCATTGAATTGAACACGGGTGTGAGCTTCGGTTAAGGAGGGAGGCAAGATGGCAGGCACCACGGGCACCCACCGGGGCGCTCCCTTCACCGCTTCGCTCGGGCGGGAGCGTGGTGCCGCGGGGGTGTACCCAACGCTTCGACATAAACAGCGTCAACTTGAACTGTTCACCCTATAGCTTTGGCATATGCATCGGCCGGCAGCGTCCCGGCGTACCTGCCCAGCCGGCATCTTTGACGCTGGCGAGACACAGGCGCGGTGAAGCCCCTGCACACAATGTGGGACGCTCCTGCCAACGCCCGCATCCGACCAGCGAGACCCTATGCACCCCCCTCCCACCTGCTTCACACTCTCCACCACCGACCATGTGGCCCACCTGGTGCTCAACCGGCCCGAGGCCATGAACACCATGCACCCCACCTTCTGGCGCGAGCTGGACGAGGTGCTGACGCAGCTGCACCGCGAGGGCTCGGCACGCGCGCTGGTGATCAGCAGCACCGGCAAGCACTTCAGCGCCGGCATGGCGCTGGAAACCTTCAGCGGCGCGATCAGCATGGACGACCAGAGCCCCGAAGGCCGGGCCGCCATCTTCGACCTGCTGACCGACATGCAGGCCACCTTCACCAAGATCGAGAACCTGCGCATCCCGGTGATCTGCGCCATCCAGGGCGGCTGCATCGGCGGCGCGGTGGACATGGTCACGGCGGCCTGCATCCGCTACGCGTCAGCCGACGCGTTCTTCTGCATCCAGGAAATCAACATCGGCATGGTGGCCGACGTGGGCACGCTGCAGCGCCTGCCCAAGCTCATTCCATTCGCCGTGGTGAAAGAACTGGCTTACACCGGGCGGCGCCTCGGTGCGCAGAAGGCACTGGCCTACGGGCTGGTGAACGAGGTGTTCGACACCGCCGAGGCCACGGTGGCCGCGGCCTTGCAGTGCGCCAAAGAGATCGCCAGCAAGCCGCCGATTGCCATCTGGGGCACCAAGCAGGCCGTCACCTACGCGCGCGACCACTCGGTGGAAGACAGCCTGCGCCAGATGGGCTGGCTGCAGGGCGCCATCTGGAGCAACGCGCATGTGCGCGAATCCATCACGGCCATGAAGGAGAAGCGGGCGGGCGATTTCACGCCGCTGAGCCCGCTGCAGCCGTTCAAAGAACTCGGCTGACAGGCGCCAGGCAGGCTGGTACGGGGCAGGCTTGCCGCAGCAGCCATTCGACCGGTCAGTCGCTCGGCCGCTGAGCCGGTCAGCCTTCAGCCGCTCACGCCGCCAGCAGCGCGTCCAGCCGCTGCAGGCCGGCCACCGTCTGCACGCAGGCCTGCGCGGCCTCGGTGCCCTTCACCGCGAAGTGGCGCATGAAGTACTTGCGGTGCTCGGCGTGCTCGTGGAAGTGGTGCGGCGTGAGCACGGCCGAAATCATGGGCACGCCGGTGTCCAGCTGCACGTCCATCAGCGCCTGCACCACGGTCTGGGACACGAAGTCGTGGCGGTAGATGCCGCCGTCCACCACCAGCGCGCTGCCCACCACCGCGGCGTAGCGGCCGCTGCGGGCCAGGCGCTGCGCGTGCAGGGGAATCTCGAAGGCGCCGGGCACGTCGAACACGTCGATGCGATCGGCGTTGACGCCGTGCCGGGCCATCTCTTCAAAAAAGGCATCGCGGGCCTGGTGCACGATGTCGGCGTGCCAGGCCGCCTCAACGAAGGCGAAGCGCCCGGCAACAGTGGCGGGAACGGAAGAAGAAGCGGAAGAGGTCTCGGACTGATTCATGGTGGACAACACACAACAGGTTTCACTGAATCAGGGCGCACAGGCGCAGCCGCCCCCGTGCGCACGGGGCGACGGGAGCGGCTGGCCAGCGGTCTCTTGCATCCGGACTGTGACCGTCGGTCCCGGGATCTCACCGGGTCTGCTGACCCTGCACGCATCCGCGTGCAGGCGCTCGCGGCACTCGTGCGGTGCAGGCGCCTTGCAGCGCCGCCCGCCATCACCGCCGGTGGGGAATTCCACCCCGCCCTGAGAACGCATGGCGTCCGGTCGGCTGACCGGACAGCGGCCATTGTAGGCAGGCCGGTGCGGACCCGCCCGCGCACGGGTGACTGGCCCCCGGCCCGTGGTCGCGGCCGTGCGAAACTGGCGCCATGAAGACCTTCCACAACCCCCACCACGCCCTGCACCAGGGGCGCGAAGAGATGTTCCGCGGCCGCATGGTGCCCTGCCACGAGGTACCGGCGCGGCTGGACTTCGTGCTGGCCGAACTGCAGCGCCGCCCGCTCGGCACCCTGGAAACCCCCAGCGTGGACGATGCCATGCTGAACGCGGCCATCGCCCGCGTGCACCAGCCGCGCTACACCCGCTTCCTGGCCGGTGCATGGGACGAGTGGGTGGCCATGGACCCGGCCAACGCGCAGCGCGACGCCCTGCCCTCGGTCTGGCCCCTGGGCAACCGCCACGCGTTCCGCACCGATGTGCTCCCGGCCAACTTCGCCGCCCGCCTGGGCCTGTTCTCGTTCGATTCGGGCTCACCGCTGACGGCCGGCACCTGGGCCGCAGCCCGCGGCGGTGCCGCCTGCGCCCTATCGGCTGCACAAGACGTGCTGGGCGGCGCGCGCAGCGCCTTCGCGCTCTCGCGCCCGCCGGGCCACCACGCGGGGCCCGACTTCTTTGGCGGCTACTGCTTCCTGAACAACTCGGCCATCGCGGCGCAGGCGCTGCGCGACAGCGGCAAACAGCGCGTGGCCGTGCTGGACGTGGACTACCACCACGGCAACGGCACGCAGACCATCTTCTACGAGCGCGCCGACGTGCTCACGGTGTCGATCCACGGCGACCCGGCCACCGAGTACCCGTTCTTCCTCGGCCACGCGGACGAGCGCGGCGCGGGCGCTGGCGAGGGCTTCAACCTCAACCTGCCGCTGCCGCGCGGCACCGGCTTCGCCACCTGGCGTGCGGCGCTGGCCACGGCACTGGACGCCGTGGCCGCCTTCCAGCCCGAGGCATTGGTGGTGCCCATGGGCCTGGACACCTTCGAGGGCGACCCGATCTCGGGCTTCACCCTGGCCAGCGCCGACTACTTCGCCGTGGGTGAGGCGCTGGCCAGTGCCCGCCTGCCCACCGTGTTCGTGTTCGAAGGCGGCTACGCGGTGGATGCCGTGGGTGCCAACGCGGTGAACTTGCTCGAAGGCTTCAATCGCGCCGCTTGAGGGCAGGTTTCAAAAGGGCTGCATTCAAAGGCCCAACAGGTGACACACCGGGCCGTGCATGGCCCCCGAGGCTGAGCGGGGATGCCCACTTCCTTCCCAGCCAGGGAAGTCTGAGCGAAATGTCTGGCTCCTTCCCCGCTGGGGGATGCTGGGATGGGGGCCCGCGTGGCAACGCATGTGCACACCCCGCATGGCCGGGTGGATGGCTTGCGCGTCCGCGCCGGGGGCGC
>Ga0208490_100441_pt1 | contig 25990 bp, 19 predicted proteins | sample SubbioAug_CSWold_FD_184818 | JGI IMG/M metagenome (GOLD analysis project Ga0208490, IMG submission 184818) | Serpentinite rock and fluid subsurface biosphere microbial communities from McLaughlin Reserve, California, USA - CR11Aug_CSWold (SPAdes) | ecosystem: Environmental > Terrestrial > Deep...
ATCGGTCAGAGGCCCATCTTGGCCCTCTGACCTGGGCTTTTTCAGTGGAGACGATGGGAATCGAACCCACGACCCCCTGCTTGCAAAGCAGGTGCTCTAGCCAACTGAGCTACGTCCCCGTGGGAGTCCCCGAGTGTAGAGGCGGGCTCACCGGACGGCGTAGAGCTCCCATTCGTCGGGGATGCCCTTGAGCGGGTGGCGGCCGCAGGGCTCGAGCTCCAGGCCGGAGCCGGTGGTGAGGTCCTTCACGGTGCGGCTCACCCACACCGCGTCGTCCGCGGCGAGGCCGACGATCCGGGCCGCGATGTGCACGCCGATGCCACCGACGTCGCCGTCGCGCAGCTCGACCTCGCCGGTGTGGACGCCGGCGCGGATGCGGACCCCGGAGGCTGCCTCGCGCCGGCGGATGTCCCGAGCGCACTCCACCGCGTTCGAGGGGCTGGCGAAGGTGGCGAGGATCCCGTCGCCGGTCGACTTGACGAACCGGCCGACGAAGCGCTCGACGGACTCGGTGGAGATCTGGTCGTGGCGGTCGAGGACGGCTCGCCACGCCCGGTCGCCCCGGGCGGCGGCCTGCTCGGTGGAGCCGACGATGTCGGTGAACAGGACCGTGGCCAGGGCTCGTTCGGTGATCGGCCGCGGCGGGCGCTCGCCGACGAAGAACGTCTCCACCTCGTCGAGGAACCACAGGTCGGCGGGGTTCCAGCTGGTGTGGAAGTCCCCGGGGCGGGTGACGAACCGGGCATCGGGCAGGTGGTCGGCGAGGTACTGCGCGCTGGAGACCGGGATCAGCGGGTCGTCCACGTTGTGCATCACGAGCGTCGGGACGCGGACGGTCGGCAGCAGCGAGCGGATGTCGATCTCCACGTTCAGGCGCAGGATGTCCCGGGCCATCTGCGGGGTGCACGCGCTGCGCTCGTAGCGGGCCATCGCGCGGCGAACATCGTCCGACGCAGGCATGCGGTGGATGAAGAAGCGCATGGCCGAGCCCGTCCCCCAGCGCTCCTCCACGATGGGCAGGAACGACTCGACCAGCTCCTGGGGCATCCCGTCGGGGTAGTCGGGCGCCTGCAAGAGGCGGGCGAAGGTCCCGTAGACGGCGAGGGAGCGCACCCGCTCCGGGTGGTTCGCCGCGAACAGCATCGCCAGCGGGCCACCCTCGGAGACCCCGAAGATGTGGGCGTCGGCGATGCCGGCGGCGTCCATCACCGCACCGATGTCGTGCATGCGCTCCTCGAGGCTGCCGAACCCGAGCGTGCGGTCCGACACCCCGGTGCCGCGCTTGTCGAAGCTGACGGTCCGGCCGAGGCGGGACAGCCGCTCGCCGATCTCGGCGAAGGTCGGGATGTCCCAGAGCAGGTCCAGGTGGGACACGAACCCGGGGACGAACACGATGTCGATCGGACCGTCGCCGTGCACCTGGTACCCGATGTCGATGCCGTCGCGGCTGCGGGCGTATCGGACGTCGGGGACGACGCTCACGATGCGACTCCGGCCGAGCGGATCACGACCCGACGTTAGCGATCTCCAGCACCATGCCGTCGTGGTCGTTCCGGAGGTCCACGACGAGGCCGGGCAGCGCGGTGCGCCCCGGGTCCAGGACCTCCACGCCGGGGTCGCCGGCGCGGCGCGTGGTGGCGTGGAGGACGCCGGGCGGCTCCGGCTCGTGGACCTCGATGCGGCCCGGTCCGCCGATGCGGAGCACCCCCGGTTCGGCCCGGCCGCGGGGCGGCCCGTCGGGCACGTACCGGAGGACGCCGATCGCACCGTCGGGGCGGCGCCAGTGCACCGTGCCGGCCACGAACTGGTACCAGCCGAGCCAGTCGGAGTCGCCGCTCTCGGCGCCGACCATGAGGTCCTCGCTCAGCCACCCCGACGCCTCGCGGCGGGTGGGCCAGGAGGAGATCACCTCGCGGACCGTCCGCTCGCCCTGGAACGACTGCAGGTGGGCGCGCACGTCGTCGGTCACGACCGGCGGGGCGAGGGCGAGCGTCGGCAGCGACTGGAGGTCGTGGCCGTGGGCGATCACCTCGGCGCCCAGGTCCGGCAGCGGCGCGTCCTCGACGCCGGCGGCCCCCGCGATCAGCAGCCCGACCTTGCCGACGTAGCGGTCGAGGTCGAGCCCGTAGGCGCGGGAGTAGGGCCCGGCCACGTTGCGCAGGCCGGCGTGGTAGCGGCTCGCCACCGTGGCCCACAGGCCGGCCTCGAGCTCGGCTCCCCACGCCCGCAGCCGCTCGCTGCCGCTGTGGCCCCGCCAGAGGGCCAGGGCCCAGAGGTCGACGCCGTCGTAGGTCGGCGAGTTGAACTCCTGGAAGCTGTGGTGCTCCCGCCAGCCGTCGACGACCCGCTCGGCCAGCTCCTCGCCCGCCTCGACGTGCCCACCCTCGACGAGGAGCCACGCGTGCTGCAGGGCGATGTTCGTGTACCACCAGTTCAGCCGCTCGCTGGCCTGCTCACCCCTCGCCGCCAGCTCGATCGCGTCCTCGACCCGGGCGCGGAGGGGACCGTCCACCGCCTCGGGGTGCCGGGTGAGCAGCAGGCGCAGCGCGATGCCGACGAACTGGCGCCAGTTTGGGTCGTAGTCCTCCCACTCGACGGCGTCCTGGCCGGGCTCGGGTGCCTCGGCGAAGCGGGCGAACGTGCCGTGCCAGGGGGTGCCGGGCGCGTCGTACTGCAGCCCGAGCAGCGCGTCCACGACGGCGGCGGCGCGCTCGTGGTCGCCCCGGTGGGCGAGGTCGAGGGCGAACCAGGCGCTCTGGGGCACCTGGTGGAGCGACCGGCCGGGGACGCCCTCGTCGTCGAGCGAACCGGGCGGGTTCCAGACCAGGTGGGTGGCCGGGTCGTACAGGGCGTCGAAGCGGGGACGCAGCTGGTCGAGGAGCGCCCGGAGCGGTTCGGTCATCGCCGTGCCTCCCGGGCCCGTCGCTTGGCCTGCACCAGCTCCACGCGCTCGGGGCGGTCCTTGTAGAACGGGTCGAGGGGGTAGCACCCCGACACCAACCCGGCCCGGGGGGCCGTCGTGCAGTCGCTGAACGTGCGACAGACGAGGCGCCGCTCGAGGGGCCGGCCGGCCAGCACGTCGGCCGGCAGGGTCGGGTACGACAGCGCCATCCGCCCGAGGCCCACCATGCCGACGTCCCCTGCGGCGACGACCTCCTGGCCCACGTGGGCCAACCAGTCCTGCAGGTAGCTGTAGCCGGACCCGACGACGAGCAGGTCGGGGTGGGCCGAGGTCAGCTCGGCCGTCGCGGCGATCTGGCGGCCGACCCCGACCAGCGGGTCCTCGGGCGGCTCGTAGCCGTCGGAGGGCGGGAAGTAGGCCGGGCGCTGGATGTGGGGCGTGTAGTACGGGCTCCCCGCCGTGATGCAGACGAGGCCGACGCCCTCCGCGGTGAGCAGGTCGAGCAGGGCGTGGGCCTCGGCCAGGTCGATGCCGAGGCCGGTGGCGTCGGCGCCGAAGGGCCGGGGCAGCGGGCCGTCCTCGGGCTCGCCGGCGCCGTCGGCACCCTGACGGTGCGGCACGAAGTCGAAGGCGGAGAGGCGGACGGCCACGGCGAGGCCCGGCGCCTCGGCCCGGACGCCGGCGAGCACGCCGCGGAGGAACCGGGTGCGGCCCTCGAGGTCGCCGCCGAAGGGGCCGGGGCGGTCCCGGGCGGCGAGCAGCTCGTGCAGGAGGTAGCCGTGGCAGCACTTGACGTCGACGAAGTCGAAGCCGGCCTGGTGCACGAGGACGGCGGCGGCGGCGAAGCGCTCCTGCAGCGCCTCGAGCTCGCCGTCGGTCAGGACGGCGGCCTCGTCGCTGCCGACGCGAGCGTCGAGCACCGGGTGCCCGAAGGCGGTGCGAGGGTGCGCCGTGCCGTCGGGTCTCGACCAGCGCCCGGAGTGGGTGAGCTGGAGGCCGGCGACCTGCCCCGGGGCGAGCAGGTCGCGGAGGTCGGCGATGTCGTCGACGGTGCGGTCGTCGAGGACGAGCTGGTTGGGGTTCGCCCGCCCCTCCGGCACCACGGCGGTGGCCTCCCCCCACACGAGCCCGGCGCCGCTGTCGGCGAAGCGCTGCCACCGCCGGCGGACCAGCTCCGTCGGGCGGCCGTCGGTCGTGCCGTCCCAGCCCTCCATCGGGAGGACGGCGAACCGGTTCGGGACGGTGACCGCGCCCGCGCCGGCGTCGGTGAACGTCGCGGGCTGGGCCAGCGCCCCCGACGGGTCGACCCGGTCGGCGACCGGCAGCGTGACGCCGAGCTCGGCGAGCCGGTCGCGCAGCGCCGCCGGGGAGTCGAGGTTCTTGACCTGCGGGTAGCGGGTCAACCGAGCTCCTCGACGAGCGCGTCGACCCGCTGGGCGAGGTCGGCGAGGACGTCCCGGTCGGCGTCGGGGCGACGGGGCACGCCCTCGGGCGTGCGGTCGCTGGCGGCCCAGCCCCGCAGCTCGAGGAACATGGCTGCATCGTGGCGGTACGCGGGGACCGGTGGACGGAAGGCGAACATGCCCAGGTACTGCAGCACGTCGTTCACCGCCCAGAACCGGGCGTCGTCGTCGGCCCACAGCCGGTCGCGGATGGCGAACAGGTCGGGGGCGAAGGTGGCCAGCCCCAGCAGGTAGTCCGAGCCGTACACGACCATGTCGATGGCCAGGTCGTTGCCGGTGAGCACACGGAAGTCCGGCCGGACGCGGTCCCGCAGCGCCAGGCGGTCCCACTCGGCCTGCCGGTCGAGGGACGAGTGCTTCGCGCCGATGCAGGCGTCGATCCCCAGGAGGCCCTCGTAGGCGTCGAGGCCGACGATGCGCCCGTAGGGCACGAACATCGGACCGAGCTCGAAGCCGATGAACCGGTCGACCTCGGCGCCGACGGCCCCGAGCGCCGCCACCCAGGCATCGTCGTCGAGCGCGTTCAGGCCGTGGCTCGGGAACACCACCGGCGTCCCGCCGAGCTCCCGCACCGCGGCCGTCGAGCGCACCAGCGCGCCGAGGTCGAAGGCGTCGCCGGGAGCGTCGGCCACGTGGGCGCCGGCCACGAAGTCCCCGCCGGTGACCCTCGCCGCCACGTCGAGCACCCGACGGCGGGCGTCGTCGTCGAGCAGCTGGACGTAGCCGGTGTCCATGTTGACCGCCGGCACCAGGCCGGCCGCAGCCGTGCGGGCCACGTGGGACTCGAACGCCTCCCAGTCGATGTCGCCGTCGGCCGTGTGCGGCAGCAGCACGGCGGACATGCCCACGATCGGGCGGCGGCGACGGTGCTCGGGGGCGGGAGCCACGCCAGGAGCATTCCAGATCGCCGCCGTGCTCCGTGGCCGCTGCCAGTTCCCTCAGGTGCGGGCCGGGCGCAGGCGGACGGTGAACTCGGTGCCCTCGCCGACGGAGGAGCGGACCAGGACCTCGCCGCCCTGGGCCTCGGTGAACTCCTTGACGATCGCCAGGCCGACCCCGGTGCCGGGCCGGCGGGCGGTGCCGTGCTCGACCCGGTAGAAGCGCTCGAAGATCCGGTCCAGCTCCCCGTCCGCGATGCCGGTGCCCCGGTCGACCACCGACACGGCGACCCGGTCCCCGTCGACCGCACCCCGGATCGTGATGGTCGAACCGATCGGCGAGAACTTCGCCGCGTTGGTGAGCAGGTTCACGAGCACCCGGGCGATGGCGGCCTCGTCCACAAGGACCTCGAGCCCCGGCGCGATGTCGACCTCGACCTCGTGGCGCTCGAGGGAGACGGCGACGTGGCGCAACGCCTCGTCGACGAGCTGGAGGAGGGACCGCGCGCCCAGGTCGATGCCGAGCTGGCCGCGCTCGAGGCGGGTGAAGTCCAGGAGGTCCTCGATGAGCCGGTCGAGGCGGAGGCCGGCGCCGGCGATGCGCTGCACCAGGGCCCGCCGCTGCTCCTGCTCGGTGGCGTCCCAGTGCTCGACGAGCAGGTCGGCGAAGCCGCGGATGGCCGTGAGGGGCGTGCGCAGCTCGTGGGACACGGTGGAGAGGAAGTCGGACCGGAGCCGGTCCACCTCCCGCAGGCGGCGGGACGCCTCCCGTTCGCGCTCGAACGCTGCGGTCTGGACCGCCTCGGCGCGCTTGCGGACGCTGACGTCCCGGATCGCTGCGGAGATCGACACGCTGTCGCCGGTCTGCAGCGGGCTGAGGGAGATCTCCACCGGGAACTCGGTGCCGTCCTTGCGCAGCCCGAACAGCTCGAGGCCGGCCCCCATCGGTCGCACCCGGGGCCGGCCGGTGTACCCGCTGCGGTGCGTGGGGTGCTGGTCGCGGAAGCGCTGCGGCACGAGGACCTCCACCGGCCGGCCGACGAGCTCGCCCCGCTCGTAGCCGAACATGGCCTCGGCCTGCGCGTTCACCAGCTCGATCCGGCCATCCGGGTCGACGATGACCATGGCGTCGGGCGCCGCGTCGACGAGGCCGCGGAAGCGGGCTTCGGCGACCTTGCGCTCGGACACGTCGCGGATCGCCGCCGACACCAGGCGGCCGCGCTCGGTCTCGATCGAGGAGAGGGAGATCTCGGCCGGGAAGACCGAGCCGTCCCGGCGCCGGGCGGTGAGGTCGAGGTCCTGGCCCATGGGACGGGTGCGGGGTTCGGTGAAGTAGCCCCGCCGGTGCCCGGGATGGCCGGCACGGTGCTCCTCGGGGACGAGGACCTCGACGGCGAGGCCCAGCAGCTCGCCCCTCCGGTAGCCGAACAGCGCCTCGGCCTGGGCGTTCACCAGCTGGATCGTGCCCGTGCCGTCGACGACCACCATGGCGTCCGGAGCCGCTTCGAGCAGACCCCGGTACAGGGACTCGTCGGCCTTGCGCTCGGTGATGTCGCGGGCGATCACCGACGCCGCCGTGATGTGGCCGCGCTCGTCGCGGACCGGCGACACCGACACCGACACCACCACGGCACTGCCGTCCTTGCACCGCTGCGCCGTCTCGAAGTGCCGGACGGCATCGCCGGCGGCGACCCGCTCGAGGACCGCGGCGACCTCATCGGGTCGACCAGGGGGTGCGAGCAGCCCGACCGGGCGCCCCAGGACCTCGTCGGCCCGGTGGCCGTACAGCGCCTCGGCGGCGGGGTTCCAGTCGAGGACCACCCCGTCGAGCGACAGCGTGATGATCGCGTCGGCGGCGTGGGCCACAAGCGCGGCGGACCGGTCGAGGTCACCGCGCCGGACGCTGAGGCGCTCGAGCGCATCCTGCCGGCGCTCGTGCTGGCGCGTCGGGGTCGGGTCCGCCAGCGCCTCCCGGACGCAGCGCAGCAGGTCGCTCCCGTCGAAGGGCTTGGTGAGGTAGTCGGCGACACCCGCCTCCCATGCCGTGCGCTGGTCGCCGGCGTGGCTGCGGGCGGTGACCATGATGACCGGGACCTCCGCCGTGGCGGCCTGCTCCCGCAGCTCGCCGAGCACCCCGATGCCGTCGCCGTCGGGGAGCATCCAGTCGAGCAGGACGACGTCGGGGGACGCATCGAGGGCCCGGGCCATCCCCTCGGTCGCCGTCCCGGCCTCGACGACGTCGTAGCCCGCGTTCTCCAGCTGCAGGCGCGTCAGCAGCGACACGTCCGGGTCGTCGTCGATCACCAGCACCCGTGCGACAGCGTCCACGCCGTGCCACCCCCTGCATCTCGGCGCCGAGAGTCTGCCCCGCCCCGCCCCGCCGATCCGCACCGGAGGCGCCGAACGCGACGAGCACCCGCGCTCGGCGGGTGCTCGTGCGACGGGGCACGGTGCTCAGGCGATCTTGCCCTCGCCCTCCTGGTTGGCGCCGCGCTCGGTGGACTCGCGGTACTCCTCTTCGACGTCCGGGGCGTTCTCGGCCGCGCGCTCCGCGGCCTGCTCCTCGTCGGGCGTGGGCTCCTCGAGGGTGCTGGGGTCGTTGTTGTCAGCCATCGTCGGCCTCCAGGGGTGGTGGGGGGAGCGAGGACGGGCCTCGCAGGGACGGCGGGCTCCCTACCCAGCGGGCTGGCGACGACCCCCGGGACCTGGCCGACGACGAGACGGGTGGCTTCCTCACCTAGCCTGGAGACGTCCGTCACACCAGAGAGGGGCCTCCCATGCCCTCGTCGTCCCACCCCGCTGCGCCCATCGCCGCCGCAGCCTCCATCGCCGCCGGGCTGATCCACGCCGCCGCGGCCGGCTCGCACGCCGAGATGGCCACCCTGTCGGCGCTGTTCGCGGTCACCGCCCTGGCCCAGATCGGCTGGGGCGCCGCCGTGCTCGTCCGGCCCACCCAGCCGGTGGTCATCGCCGGGCTCGGCATCCACCTCGCCGCCTTCGGCGCCTGGCTCACCAGCCGCACCGTGGGCCTGTCCGCCGTGGAGGGCCTCGAGGCCGGCCAGTCGATCGGCTTCCAGGACGGCCTGGCCGCCGGTCTCGCGCTCCTCGCCCTCGCCGCCGCAACCACGGTCGTGGCCGACGTCGCGATGCCCCGGCGCGGCCAGGCCGCCGTCCCGGCGGTCGTCGCGCTCCTCGCCTTCGCCACCGTCCCGGCCATGACCCAGCCCCACGACCACGCCGCCCACGACCACGACGACGGCGTCGCCCTGGCGGCCGGTGCGGGCGCGTCGACCGGTGGCGACCACCACGACGACGGGCACGCCCACGACGAATCCCACGACCACGGCGACGCGGGCCACGACGACGCCCACGGCCACGACGGGGAGCAGGTGGACTCGGAGCCGGAGCTGACGAAGGCCGAGCTCGGCTACCCGCCCAGCTTCGTGCCGTTCCTCGACGAGGCCCCCTCACCCGCGGCGCGGGCCCGGGCCGAGCTCCTCCTGATCGAGACCACCGAGGCCATGGAGGCGTTCCCGGACGAGGCGGCGGTGCAGGCGGCCGGGTTCACCTCCATCGGCGACGGCGGCACCGGGTGGGAGCACTACATCCACATCGGGCGCATCGTCGACCCGCGGGTCCTGGACCCCGAGGACATCGAGTCGATCGTGCTCAAGGTCAACCCCGACGGCACCAAGGAGGTGGCCTCGGCCATGTACCTGCTGCCCTTCGGCACGACCATGGCCGACGCGCCCGACGTCGCCGGCGAGCTCGCCCCCTGGCACGACCACCAGGACCTGTGCTGGGACGGCGCCCGCGTCGTGGGCCGGACCGATGCCGACGGGAACTGCGCCCGCGGCGAGTTCCGACCGACCCAGCCGATGCTGCACGTGTGGGTCGACGAGCACCCCTGCGGGCCCTTCGCCGGCATCGAGGGCTCGCACGGCTCGGGCTGCGAACACGACCACTGAGCCGGCCTGCCACCGCCCGATCCGGGTGTGGAAGGCTCGGGGGCGATGAGCACGGTGTCGAGCCCCTTCTACGACGAGGACCACCACGCGTACCGCGAGGTCGTCCGCTCCTTCACCGAGAAGGAGATCGCACCGCACGTGCACGAGTGGGACCTGGCCGGTGAGGTCCCCCGCGACCTGTACGTCAAGGCCGGCGCCATCGGCCTGTTCGGCGACGGGTTCCAGGAGGAGTACGGCGGGCACGGCCAGCGCGACGCCCTCATGCGCCTGGTCCTGATGGAGGAGCTGTGCATGGCCGGCTCCGGCGGCGTGGTCGCCGCTCTCTTCTCCAACTACATCGGCCTGCCCCCCATCCAGCGCTTCGGGTCCGAGGAGATGAAGGCGCGGGTGATCGCCCCGTGCATGACCGGCGAGAAGATCGCCGCCCTGGCCATCACCGAGCCCTCCGGCGGCTCCGACGTCGCCCGGCTCAAGACCACCGCCCGCCGCGAGGGCGACGAGTTCGTGGTCAACGGATCCAAGACCTTCATCACCTCCGGCATGCGGGCCGACTTCTTCGCCACCGCGGTGCGCACCGGGGGCGAGGGGCCGGCCGGGATCTCGATGATGCTGATCGAGGGCGACCGCCCCGGCGTCGACCGCACCAAGCTCGACAAGATGGGCTGGCTCGCCTCGGACACGGCGACGCTCTACTTCGACGACGTGCGGGTGCCGGTGGAGAACCTCATCACCGAGGAGAACGCCGGCTTCTCGGCCATCGTCAACAACTTCAACGCCGAGCGCATCGACCTCGCCGTGCAGTCCACTGCGTTCAGCCGGGTCTGCTTCGACGAGGCCGTCGGCTGGGCCCGCGAGCGGGAGACCTTCGGCAAGCGCCTCGCCGACCACCAGGTCATCCGCCACAAGCTGGCGGAGATGGACCGGATGATCAACGCGTCGAAGGCGTGGCTGGAGCTGCTGTCCTGGCGCCTCAACCAGGGCGACAACCCGGTGGCCGAGATCGCCGAGGCCAAGGTCAACGCCACCCTGTGCTTCGAGCAGTGCGCCCGGGAGGCGGCCCAGATCCTCGGCGGCGCCAGCTACCTGCGCGGCGACACCGTCGAGCGGCTCTACCGCGAGGTGCGGGTCCAGGCCATCGGCGGCGGCTCCGAGGAGATCATGCGCGACCTCGCGTCGCGCCAGCTCGGCATCTAGCGACCGAGCTCGACCAGGGTGTCGTAGGCAGCGACCAGGTGGTCGCGCAGTCCGGCGGGATCGTCGATGGCGCCGGCGTCGACGACCAGGCCCATGTCGAGGCTGCCGTTGTAGCTGAGCGTGCTCAGGTTGAACGCCGTGCCCGAGATCGGGCCCATGGGGAGCACGGCCTCGCAGCGGGCGCCGGCCATGAAGAGCTCGATGGGCGCGGCGCGCACGTTGGACACGGTGAAGTCGACGGTGGCGGCGGCGTCCTTGGCGAAGGACGTCAGGACCGATGTGGGGAGCAGGTTCACGACCATGGCCAGCTGGCCGACCAGGTCCATGGAGCCCCCGCCCTTCACCGTGGCCAGCGCCTCGTGCACCACGGCGAAGGCCTCGACGGGGTCGGCGGGCACCCGCAGGTCGGTGGTGGTGATGGCGAAGGAGTTGCCGCCGGCGGTGCCGCCCTTGCGGGTGCTCACCGGCATGGCGGCCCGGAGGAGGTCGGGGTGGACGCCGCGCTCGTGGTGGTAGGCGGCGGCTCCGGCGAGGGCACCGGCGACGAAGACGTCGTTGATGGTGCCGCCCAGCACCCGGCCGGCCTGCTTCACGTCGGCGAGGGGCAGGTGCATCGATCCGAACCAGCGCTTCAGGGTCCGGGGCTGCCAGAGCGGGGAGCCGACCGTGCGGCCCTCCTCGTGCGACGGGCGCAGCGACCGGTCGAGCTCCTTCACCGCCCGGCCGAGGCCCTGGACCGTGCCCACCGGGTTCCCGACGACGGAGCCCACGACCCTGCGGGCCAGACCGCCGGCACGGCGCAGGTTGTGGCCCACGACCTCCTGGGCGCTGTCGCGGAAGCCGTCGCCGTCGTAGGTCGGCTGGGGCACCGCGGGCGGGTCGGGCTCGTTCGGGTCGCGCTCGAGGTCGACGAACTGCTCGGCCAGGCGAACGCCACCCTCGCCGTCGGTGATGGTGTGGTGCATCTTCTGGAAGATCGCGGCCCGACCGTCGGCCAGGCCCTCGATGACCACGAACTGCCACAGCGGCCGGGTGCGGTCGAAGGGCTCCTGCAGCAGGCGGATGGCGAGGTCGTGCAGGTCGGCGTCGTGGCCGGGCGCGGGGACGGCGATGCGCCACACGTGGCGGTCGAGGTCGAACTCGGGGTCGTCGACCCACACCGGCGGGCTGAGCCGGCCGACGCTGGCGACGACGTGCTGGCGCAACCGCGGCACGGCGACGACCGCGCGGGCCAGCCGGGCCTTCAGCCGGTCGAGCGACGGCGGCCGGTCCAGGATCGTGAGGCTCGCGAACCAGGAGCTGAGGGCGGGGTCCTTCTCCAGGTTCCACATGAGCGCTTCGCTGTCGCTCATGTGCCGTTCGAACTGCTGCTCCCGTGGGCGGGCCATCCTGGCGAGCGTACCCCTGTACGTTTCGTCGTCGGTGAGCGCCCGAGGCAGCCAGCGACGGAACCACGTGAGGACGTGGTGGCGAGAGGCTCGCTCCGGCGTGGTGGCCAGCGCCGTCGACCTCCTCGGCGCCGCCGACGGCGAGGCGTTCGCCGCCCGGGTCGACGTCGTGATCGACGAGCTGCACGAGGCCGTCGAGGAGGTCTACGGCCCCCTCGGCCACGACCCCGACGACCTCGTCCTGCGCCTGCTCTCGCTGGCCCTGGCCACCGCCGGGGAGCGGTCCCCGGCCCTGCGCATCCTCGATCACCGTCGCGAGATCGATCCGCACTGGTTCCTCCGTGCCCGCCAGGTCGGCTACGTCGCCTACACCGATCGCTTCGCGGGGACGCTGCGCGGCGTGATCGACCGGCTCGACCACCTCGACGAGCTCGGCATCACCTACCTGCACCTGATGCCGCTGCTGCGCCCGCGCGAGGGGGAGAACGACGGGGGCTACGCCGTGGCCGACTACGGCGCCGTCGACCCGCGCCTCGGCACCATGGCGGACCTCGAGGCCCTCGCCGCCGCGCTGCACGACCGGGACATGGCGCTGTGCATCGACCTGGTCGTCAACCACACGGCCGCCGAGCACCGGTGGGCGCAGGACGCGCTGGCCGGCGACCCGACCCACCGCCGCTACTACCGGATCTTCCCCGACCGCACCGAGCCCGACCAGTACGAGGCGACGATGCGGGAGGTGTTCCCGGAGATGGCACCGGGCAGCTTCACCGAGGTCGAGGGCCTCGGCTGGGTGTGGACCACGTTCCGCGAGTGGCAGTGGGACCTCGACTACGAGAACCCCGACGTGCTCGCGTCGATGTGCGCGGTGATGGGCGACCTCGCCAACCGCGGCGTCGACGTGTTCCGCCTCGACGCCGTGCCCTTCCTCTGGAAGCAGAAGGGCACGGACTGCGAGAACCTCCCCCAAGCCCACCGGATCGTGCAGATCCTGCGCAGCGTGCTGCGGATCTCGGCCCCGAGCACGATCTGCAAGGCGGAGGCGATCGTGTCGCCCGACGAGCTGGTGCAGTACCTCGGAGGCCACGAGCCCGAGGTCCGCGAGTGCGAGCTCGCCTACCACAACCAGCTCATGGTGATGCTGTGGTCGTCGCTCGCCGCCCGGGACGCGCAGCTCATGACGCGGTCGCTCGAGCGCATGCGGCGGCCGCCGGACGGCACGGGATGGGTCACCTACGTGCGCTGCCACGACGACATCGGGTGGGCGGTGAGCGACGAGGACGCGGCCGCGGTCGGGTGGAGCGGCTTCGAGCACCGCGCCTTCCTCAACCGCTACTACGCCGGCGAGCACCCCGGCAGCTGGGCCCAGGGCGTGCGCTTCCAGGAGAACCCGGTCACCCTCGATGCCCGCATCTCGGGCACCGCCGCCGCCCTCTGCGGGATCGACCAGGCCCGGGAGCGCCACGACCCCGTGGCCCTCGGCGCGGCGATCCGCCGGTTCCTCCTCCTCCACTCGGTGATCATCGGGTGGGGCGGCTCGATCCCGGTGCTGTACATGGGCGACGAGATCGCCCTGGCCAACGATCGCTCCTTCGCCGCCGATCCCGACCACGCCGATGACAACCGCTGGATCCATCGCCCGCCGATGGACTGGGACGCGGCGGCCCGGCGGCACGACCCCGAGTCGGTGGAGGGGCGCGTCTACGCCGGCCTGCGCCAGCAGATCCACGCGCGTCGAGACCTGCCGGTCATGCGCGCCGGCGGCACGACGTCGCCCCGCTGGACCGGCCACCGCTCGGTGTTCGCCTGGCGGCGCACGCATCCCCGGCACCTGCCGTTCCTCGGGCTGGCCGCGTTCAGCGACGAGCCGACGAGCGTGCCGCTGGCCATCGCCGGCGACGCCGGTCTCCAGGACCCGGTGCCGGTCCTCGCGTCGGACGGCGACGTCCGCATCGACGACGGCCAGATCCATCTGCCGGCGTGGGGGTGGTTGTGGCTGTCGGATTGAAGCGTCAGCCGCCGCCCGCCAGCGCGTAGAGGGCGCCGTCGCGGCTGCCCAGGTAGATCCGGCCGTCCCAGACCGCCGGCGTGGCCTCGATGCAGCCGCCGAGCGAGACGGACCACAGCTGCTCCGGTTCGGCGCCGCCCCGGCCGAGCTCGTAGGCATGGAGGTCGCCGGCGCAGTCCCCCATCAGCAGGACGCCGTCGATCACGGTGGGTGACGACCAGAGCGGCCCTGGGAGGCCCTTGGACCACAGCTCGACCCCCGTGGTGGCCGAGACCGCGACCAGGCGGCCGGCGTTCGTGCCCACGTAGACCACCCCGTCGACGACCGCCGGCGTGCCCCAGATCCCACCCGGGCGCACCTCGTTGTCGAACCAGGACCACACCAGCGGGTCCTCGCCGGCGGCGACGTCGGCGGAGGGGTCGAGCTTCACCAGCTGGCCGACCACGTCGGACCGCGCCGCGGTGGACGCCCGCTCGTACTCGGCGCCGACGTAGAGCATGCCCTCGGCGTCGGCCACGATCGAGGCGTCGGTGTCGTCGCCCATCCAGAAGCGGAAGGTCCGGGTCGGTTCGATGCCCTCGGCGAGGCCGGCGATGTCGTAGCCCTGGACCAGCCCACCGGAGTTGGTGAAGTACACCGTGTCGCCCACGACGGTGGGTGAGACCTCGACGGAGACGTTCTGGTCACCGACCGCGTCGAGCAGCTCCTGGTCCCACCCGGCGACGTCGAAGACGATGTCGGGGGCGACCGTGACCGACCCGTCGGGTGCGGTCCCCCGGTTGAGCTTCACGATGAAGAACCGGCTGTTCTCGCCGCCCACGAAGAGGTGGTCGTCGATGATCACGCCCGAGCTGTCCCAGTCGTCGTTCCACAGGATCGGCGCGAAGTCGTCGGCGTCCATCGACCACAGCTCGACCGGCTCGTCGCCCTCGATCGACAGGATCCGGTACTTGTTGTCGCGGGAGCCGGTGTAGACGAGCGGGAAGCCGTCGGGGTCCACGGTGACCGAGCCCTTGATGAGGTCGCCGGTCGGGAACGAGGGGATGATGCGCTCGCCCGTGTCCGCGTCGAGGAAGTGGACCGCGCCGTCGTAGGCGCCGAAGACCAGCCACGTGCGCGTGGAGCCGTCCTCGGCCTCGCGCTCGAACACGGCGGGCTGGCCGGTCCAGCCCATGCCGCACCACACCTTGGTCTCCCCGAGGTTGGTGGACTCCCCGCACAGGCCGCCCTCGGCCGGGTAGCGGAAGTCGACCACCGGGTCGGTCGGGATGGGGCCGGTGCCGTGGAACGACCGGGTCGGGTTGCCGCGGAACGTGAGCAGGCCATCGACGCTGGCGTCCGGGTACGGCGCGCCGGCGAGGGAGGGATCGGACCAGCCCTCGTACGGCGGCAGCGTGGTGGTCGTCTCCGCCGGCGCCTCCGACTCGTCCGACTCGTCGCCGGCGAGCTCCGACGCGGCCGCGGGCCCGACATCGGGGTCGCCTCGGTCGTCGATCCACCAGGTCACGGCGATGACCAACACGCTGACCACCGCGACCGGCGCGAGGGGCAGCCGACGGAGCACCTGGGGAGTGTACGACCGCGTAGGTTCCGGCTCGTGCGCGCCGAACGCTTCGAACCCCTGCCCGACGACGTCCTCGAGCGGTGGTCCACCTTCGGGCGCTGGCCCGACCGCCAGTACTTCCCCAGCCTGCTCGGCCTCCGGATCGAGGAGCTGCGCGCCGACTACTGCCGCATGCGGCTGCCGTTCCGGCCCGAGCACGAGCAGCCCGCCGGGGTGGTGCACGGCGGTGCCCTCGCCACGCTGATGGACACCGTGGTCGTGCCGGCCATCGGCTCGGCCTACGGCCCCGAGACCCAGTACGTCACGGTCAGCATGAACCTCAGCTACCTCGGTGCGGTGCGCGAGGCCGACGTGGTCGCCGAGGGCTGGGTCACCCGGCGGGGTCGCTCAACCGTCTTCTGCCGCGCCGAGGCGATGTGCGACGACCGCCTCGTGATGGAGGGGTCGCTCGTCTACGCCGTCCGCCAGCCCCGGTAGCCTCCCCCCGTGCCGGAGACGCTGCGATACGTGTCACGCGTCGCCCGCCTCCCCCTGCAGGACGGCGACGGCGAGACCATCGGCCAGGTGGAGGACGTGGTCCTCGCCCCGGCCGGGCGCCTCGCTCCCCGGGTGCTGGGCTTCGTCACCCAGGTGCAGCGACGGCGCATCTTCGTCAACGCCAACCGCATCGGCGACCTCGAGCCCACGGGCGTCCGGATGCGCACCGGCTCCATCGACCTGCGCCCGTTCCGCAAGCGCGAGGGCGAGCTGCTGGCCCTCGCCGACCTGGTCGACAGCCCGGTCGAGGTCGACGGCGTGCAGCAGTACGTGCGCGACGTCGGCATCGCGTCGTCGGACTCGCCGGGCTCGATGTGGGAGCTGTCCACCCTGGCCCTCGGCGGCCGCGGTCCCCTGGCCCGCCGGCGCACGCCGGTCATCGTGCCGTGGGAGGCGTGCCGGTCGCTGTTCGACGTCGGGGCCGACGCCGCCGAGGTCGCCGAGATGCGCGAGATGCGCCCGGCGGACGTGGCCAACCGCATCCGGGCCCTGCCCGCCGAGAAGCGCCAGCGGCTGGCCCAGATCATGGAGGACGAGCGCCTCGCCGACCTGCTCGAGGAGCTCCCCGAGGACGAGCAGATCCGCCTGATCAACGGGCTCGACCTCGAGCGCGCCGCCGACATCCTCGAGGAGATGGACCCCGACGACGCCGCCGACCTGCTCGGCGAGATGAGCGTGGAGGAGCGGGTCCGGCTGCTCGAGGCCATGGAGCCCGACGAGGCCACGCCCGTGCGCCGGCTCCTCACCTACGAGTCCGAGACCGCCGGCGGCCTCATGACGCCCGAGCCGGTGATCATGTCGCCCGAGTCCACGGTCGCCGCCGCCCTCGCCATGCTGCGCGAGGCGTCCCTGCCGGTCGCCCTGGCCGCCCAGGTCTTCGTGGTGAACCCGCCCCTGTCGGTGCCCACCGGGCGGTTCCTCGGCACCATCGGCTTCCAGCGGCTGCTGCGCCACCCGCCGTCGGAGACCCTCGGCGACATCGTGCCGGAGCGCTCCGAGCACCTCAGCCCCGACACGCCCCAGCTCGAGGTCGCCGGTCGCCTCGCGGCCTACGACATGGTGGCCGTGGCCGTGTGCGACAGCGCCCGCCACCTGGTGGGCGTGGTCACCATCGACGACGTGATGGACCACCTCCTGCCGACCGGCTGGCGGCGCATGCTGCCCCGCCCCGGGGTGCGGTAGTGCTGCGCCTGCGCCGATCCGACGACCTGGCCCGGCCGGCGCAGGCCGGCGTCATCGGCGTCCACTTCGACCCGGATGCGTTCGGTCGCTTCTCCGAGGGCATCGCCCGGTTCCTCGGCACCGGCCGCTTCCTCGCCGGCCAGACCGTCATCGTGGCGGCGTGGATCATCGTCAACGTGCTGGCGGTCCGCTTCCGGTGGGACCCGTACCCGTTCATCCTCCTGAACCTGGCCTTCTCCACCCAGGCCGCCTACGCCGCCCCGCTGATCCTGCTCGCCCAGAACCGCCAGGACGAGCGGGACCGCGCCCAGGCCGAGCAGGACCGCGAGGTCAACGCCCGCACCCAGGCCGAGGCCGAGTTCATGGCCCGCGAGCTGGCGTCGGTCCGGCTGGCCCTCGCCGACGTGGCCACCATGGAGGAGCTGCGCGACGCCATCGGCGAGCTCGGCGGCGCGCTGGCCCGCATCGAGTCCGCGCTCGAATCTCGCGCGGTCGACGACCCCACGTGAGGCGGGCCCTGCTCGTCGGGCTCGCCGTGCTCCTCGGGGCCTGCACCAGCTCCGAGGCCACCTTCGAGGGCGCCGGGCCCGAGCCGACGTCGTCGGCGCCGACCGAGGGGACCACGCCGGCCCCGGTGCCGGTGCCTGAGGTGGCCTGGTCCTCGTGCGGGACCGCCGAGTGCGCGACGGTCGCCGTGCCGCTGGACCACGACGATCCCGCCGGCGCCACGATCGACCTCGCCGTCCTGCGCCTCCCCGCGCGCGGTGACCGGATCGGGGCGCTGTTCGTGAACTTCGGTGGTCCGGGCAGCGCCACGGTGGGCCTCCTGCCGTCCTTCCCGGTCCCCGACCAGGTGCGGGACCGCTTCGACATCGTGGCCATGGACCCCCGGGGCGTGGGCGGCTCCGCACCGCTCGCGTGCGGCCTCGATCCTGCGGAGCTGTACTCCGTGGACCCGACGGTGGACGACGACGCCGACGCCGACGCGCTGGTCGAGGTGAGCGAGGCCTACGCCGCCGGCTGCGCCGAGGACCGCGCGGAGCTGCTGGCCCACGTGGGCACCCGCTCGGTCGCCCGAGACCTCGACCTGATCCGGGCGGGCATGGGCGACGAGCGCATCGACTACCTGGGCTACAGCTACGGCACGGCCATCGGGCAGGCCTACGCCGAGCTGTTCCCGGACCGCGTCCGCACGATGGTCCTCGACGGCCTGATCGACCCGGCACCGGATGGCATCGACGTGGCGGTGCAGCAGGCCCGCGGGTTCGAGACCGCGCTGGCCCGCTGGGGGGCCGGTTGCGACGACCGCCCCTCGTGCACCCTGGACGACCCGGTCGCCGCGGTCGACGAGGTGCTGGCCCGCGCCGAGTCCGGCATCCCCGCCGGCGGGGACGAGCTCGGACCCGGCGAGGCGGCCATCGGGCTGGCGATGCCGTTGTACGACGTGGCCCTGTGGCCGGCCCTCGACCGGGCGGTCGGGGGCGCCCTGGACGGCGACGGCGCCGGGATGCTCGACCTGGCCCAGCAGTACCTGCGGCTCGTGGACTTTTCCGCGTACTTCGCGGTGTCCTGCCTCGACAGCGCCTGGCCGGACTCCCCGGCCGAGCACCTCGCCGCGGCGGAGCGCGCCGCCGCCGACTCGCCCCGCTTCGGGGAGGCGATCGTCAACGACTACCTGCGGTGCGCGGTGTGGCCGGCGGAACCCGACCCGCTCGGTCCCGTCACGGCGCCGGGGTCCCCGCCGATCCTCGTGGTGTCGACCACCGGTGACCCCGCCACCCCCCACGCCAACGCCGTGGCGGTGGCCGACCGGCTGGCCGCCGGCGTGCTGGTGACCCACGAGGGCGACGGCCACACGATCGTGTTCCAGGGCGACGGCTGCATCGACGACCTCGTCGTCGCCTACCTGATCGACGAGGCGGTTCCCCCCGCCGGCAGCCGCTGCTGACCACCCTCGCTACTCAGGGCAGGTGGCCGCCGGCCTCCCACCAGGCGGTGAGGTCGGCCATCGTCCCGTCGACGCTGTCGTCGGCGATCGCGATCGAGCCGATGTTGGTGCCCGCCCGGCTCCAGGTGAGGATGTCGCGCCCGTCGGGGTCGGCGAAGCAGAGGACGGTGCCCGTCGAGGACCCCTGCCGGTAGGTGGTCGCGCCCAGCCACGGCACCGGCAGCTCTCCGACCGGACCCCGCCCGTCGGGCCGGCACGCGCGCTCGGTCGAGTCGAGGACGGCATCGCCGCGCGCCGCCTGCTCGGCCTCGATCCAGCTCGTCATGCCATCGGCGTCGGCGAAGCGGACCCAGGACACGGTCGCCGCCGCACCCGTGGCCGGCCGGCACGACACCGCCGCCACCCCCGCGGCCCGGTCCAGGAGGTCGGCGTCGCGCTCGCACCTCGTCGTCAGCTCGCCGGGCAGCTCGTCGAGGAGCTGCTGCTCCACGGGGAGGGGGAACTCGGCATCGGTGCGACCGACCAGGTTCGACCAGAACCGGTAGTGCACGGGGTAGCGGCCGAAGCCGCCGGCGACGCCGAGCACGGGGGCGGTGCCATCCGTCCAGACGATGTCGACCCGGTCGTCGACGTTGCGGCACGCCACCCGGCCGCGACCACGGGCGTCCCGGTGGTCGTGGACGGCGCCCGGACCGAGGGCGCACTCCCCCGGCGCACCCGGGTCGAGCTCGAGCCCGGCCACGGTGTCGCGGAACGCCTGATCTCGCGACGCCTCGTCGGGGAAGAGCGTGAACGTGACCAGCTCGGGCACCTCGCCGCGGGGGCACTCGACCCGGACGGTGCCGTCGGGTCCGACGCCGTCGGGGCGGTCGGGGGGCGGGACGCACCCCTCCAGCGTCCCGGGGATCGCGGCGAGCAGCGCGTCGAGGGTCGGCTCCGCCGGCGCGGCCTCGTCACCGGGGGTGTCCCCCGCCTCGGCCGGCGCCGGGTCGTCGGAGCCCGGCAGCTCCACCTCGTCCTCACCGAGCGCCCACCACGTGAGCCCCGCCACCGCCAGCGCCGCCACGACCAGCATCCCGCCGGCGATCCAGAGGGCCTTGGAGCGGGGCCGGTCGTCCTCCCAACCATCCCACTCGACCTCGACCACGCCCCGGAGGGGCCGGCCGCCCACCTCGTCGCCGTCGGTCACGGCCTCCTTCCTACCCTGCCATGCCCTCCGCGACGAGCGCGTCCAGTCGCCAGTCCGGGTGATCGGACTCGATGCGCTGCAGCCAGTACACCGACTCGAACAGGGCCAGCAGCGTGCCGTCGGAGCGCTCGAGCACCCGCACGCCGCTCATGCCCCGCAGGTTCGCCATGGTCTCCTCGTCGGTGACCCGGGCGATCGAGTACCGGGTCATGGAGATCTCGGCGGGCGAGCCGAACTCGTCGGCCAGCCGGGCGGACGCGACCTCGAACTGCATCTGGCCGACCGCGGCCAGCATCGGCTCCTGGTCGCCGAGGTCCCGGTCGCGCAGGACCTGCACGACCCCTTCCTCGTCGAGCTGCGCGATGCCCTTGCGGAACTGCTTGAAGCGGCCGACGTCCTTGGGCCGGGCGACGGCGAACAGCTCGGGCGCGAAGGCCGGGATGCCCGGGAACTCGACGGGCGGATCGAGGTAGAGCGTGTCGCCCACCCGCACCTCGGTGGCGTTGACCAGGCCGATCACGTCGCCGGGGAAGGCCTCGTCGAGGGTGTCGCGCTCCTGGCCGAACACGGAGTGGGCGTACTTGGTGCCGAAGGGCTTGCCGGTGCGGGCGTGGGTGACGACCATGCCCCGCTCGAAGCGCCCCGAGCAGACCCGGACGAAGGCGATGCGGTCCCGGTGGCTCGGGTCCATGTTGGCCTGCACCTTGAACGCGAACCCGCTGAAGGGCGCCTCCAGCGGCCGGGACTCGCCCTTGACGTCCGGGCGGGGCAGGGGCGAGGGGGCGAGGTCGGCCACCGCGTCGAGCAGGAGCCGCACGCCGTAGTTGGTGAGGGCGGAGCCGAAGAACACCGGCGTGGCCTCGGCCATCTCGAACAGCTCCTGGTCGAAGTCGGACCCCACCGCCTCGAGCAGCTCGATCTGCTCCACGGCGGCCAGGTAGCTCCCGCCGTCGACCTCCTCGGCCGCGGTTGCGTCGAGGACCTCCTCGCCCGCCTCGGTGGCGCCGCGGGCGGTGCGGGTGAAGCGCACGTAGTCGCCGCTGCGACGGTCGATCAGGCCGCGGAAGTCCCCGGCGATGCCGACCGGCCAGGTGATCGGCATGGTGGCCAGGCCGAGGGTCTCCTCGATCTCGTCGGTGAGCTCGAGGGCCTCCTTGCCGGGCCGGTCCCACTTGTTGATGAAGGTGAGCAGCGGGATGCGCCGCTCGCGGCACACCTCGAACAGCTTGAGCGTCTGGGGCTCGATGCCCGAGCTGGCGTCGAGCACCATGATCGCAGCGTCGGCCGCGGCCAGCACCCGGTAGGTGTCCTCCGAGAAGTCCCGGTGGCCGGGCGTGTCGAGCAGGTTCAGGACCCGGTCGCGGTAGGGGAACTGCAGCACGGTCGAGGTGATGGAGATGCCGCGCTGCTGCTCCATGTCCATCCAGTCGGACCGGACGCGACGGCGCTCCCCCCGGGCCTTGACCTGGCCGGCGTCCTGGACGGCCCCGCCGTAGAGCAGGAACTTCTCGGTGAGCGTCGTCTTGCCCGCGTCGGGGTGGCTGATGATGGCGAACGTGCGGCGGCGTTCGGCCTCGACGACGGGATCGGTCACGGGTCAAGTGAACCGGCCGCCTGCCGGAGCCGCCAACTCCCGACCTGCTCGGTGCGGTGCCTCGCCACCCTGCGGATGCGCCGGCGCGTCGCCCCGGGGACGGTCCCGGCGCGGTAGCGCCCACGTCCCACGCGCACGACCCGCCCCCGGCCCACCTCCCACCGGAGCGCGTCCGAGATCTCCTTGCTCGGGCGGCCGCCGAGCTCGAATCCACCCCGTTCGAGCGCGCTCACGAGCTCGGCCACGGTGCAGACGGCCCCACCTCGCGACGCGATCAGGTCGCACAGCAGGTAGCGGAGCTCGAGGCCCCACAACGTCCGCGGATCTTCCAACGGGTGACCGCGACCGTCCCGGTACGACGGTGGAGGGTGCAGGTCGTCGACCATGACCTCATGGTGGCGAACCCTGCCGACAGGAACGCGCCGACGGCACGCGGCCAATCCGGAGTCAGCACACCTCCGTTGCGCCACGTCGCAGCGACAGCAGGGCGGGCGAGGCCCGTGCGATCTCGCCGACGCTGAGAACGCCAGATAGCGGCGACACGCCTGGCGGGTTCGGTGTAGCGGGCCGCGTCGCACGCTGTCGGCCGAGGACCGCCGCGGCCCAGACCATCGGGATCACGAAGCGGGCCGCGCCAGACGCCCTTGCTCCAGCGCCCTCGCGGCCCAGAACGCCCCCTCGCGGTGTCAAGCAGTCGGGCGCCCGGATCGCTGGCAGTTCCGAGCGTGACCACCGACGCGGAGCCGAGCTCGGCGAACTCCAGAACGGGGCGCAGCGGGACAGCGCTGTCGTCACCGGTCAGGCTGAGCGGTCGACTCATCGTCGACATAGACGGTTGTTACCATCGGTAACAACCTGGTAACGTGCTGGCCATGCTGCCTTCTTCGATGGGTGTTTTCGCCGCTGAAGCCCCTCGGGGCAGCGCCCTCGCGTCCTGGCAGCCGGTCTGCATCTTCTCGATCGTTCTGGTGGTGTTGATTGCCGCCCTGGCCCTTCGCGGCCGGTCCAGCGAGGGGCCGCTGTTCGAGCGCGCCGTGGTGCGGGTCCCCCGGCGCCTGGAGCACCTCACGGGCATCCCAGGATGGGCGGCCTCGACGTTGCTGCTGAGCATCTACGGACTGGCCTTCGCGGGCTACGGGTTCTACACCGATGTCGCCTACCACGTGACCTACGGCCGCGACGACGAGCTGTTCACCGCACCGCACACTGCGATCTTCGCCGGCCTCGTCATCATCGCTTGTGCCCCGCTGGCCGGGATCCTGGTCGCCACCGTCGAGCGAGTCGACACCCCCTTGCGGCCGGGTGGTCTGCGGGTCCCGTGGTCGACCGTGCCCCTTGGCGTGCTCGGCATCGCCGCCGTCACCGGTTTCCCCGTCGACGAGCTCTGGCATCAGCAGTACGGCGTCGATGTCACCATGTGGAGTCCTCCGCACCTGGTGATGATCCTCGCTGCGTCGTTCAGCGGCCTGGCGTCGTGGCTGGTCCTCGTCGACGCCGGCGTACGGCCCGGTCGCGGAGACACGCCCGGCCGACGTCGGTGGGCTCGCGGTGTGCACGTGGTGACGGCGGCCCTGACCTTGCAGGGCTTCTCGAGCGTGCAAGGCGAGTTCAGCTTCGGTGTCCCCCAGTGGCAGCAGCTGTACCACCCGGTGCTGGTCTGCCTCGCAGCCGGCTTCGCCCTCCTCGTCATCCGCCTCGTGCACGGGCCGTGGTGGGCGCTCGGGATCGCTACCGCCATCTTCCTGTCCGGCGTCGGTGACGTGCTCGGAGGTGACTCCTCCGGGCCGGTGGAGACGCGGCCGGGGGCGATCTACCTGGGCTCTGCCGTCATCGTCGAGCTGGTCGCCCGGTTCCTCGGTACCGAGCGACGGCTCCGTCTGGCGCTCGTGAGCGGCCTCGGCATCGCTACCGGCGGCCTCGCAGTGGAGTGGATGTGGAACCAGGGAGCGCATCAGCCGTGGACCACGGCGCTGCTGCCCGACGCGCTGCTTGTCGGTCTCCTCGCTGGCGTGTCGGCGGCCGTGCTCGGCACCGCCGTGGGCGGTCTGCTGTCCGAAGAAGTTTCCCGTCGCCGCATCCCAGCGCTGGCGGTCGTGCTGGCGCTCGTCGGAGTGGTGGCCGCGTTGGGGATCCCGGGTCCCCGTCCGGTGGGCGACGTGACCGCTGACGTGAGCCTCGAGTGGGTCGATGACGAGCGAGCGATCGTGTCGGTGCGCCTCGACCCGCTCGGTGCCGCCGACGACGTCCGCTGGTTCACCGCCGGCAGCTGGCAGTGGGGCGGTCGGACCATCGCCCACATGGAAGAAGTGAGCCCGGGTCACTACACCGCATCGGAGCCGCTCCTGCTCACCGGTGGCGCGAAAGCCCTCCTGCGCCTGCACCGCGGGGCCGAGATGATGGCGGTCCCGATCCGACTCCCAGCCGACGAGGAGTACGGCCTCGAGGAGATCCCAGCGGTCGACCGGACCACACCGTTCGTCCGTGAACAGCAGTTCCTCCAGCGCGAGGCCGACGGGGAGCTCGGCGGCTTCGCCATGGGTGTCTATGGCCTGGTCATCGTCCTGGGCACGGCGTGGGTGGCCAGCTTCGCCCTGGCAGCGAGCCGCATCCGACGCCACCCGACCGGGCCAGGCCGCCGCGACAATGACGTCGACGCCGATGACTCCCTCGCAACGGCGGGCGCGACCACCACGCCGAGTCGCTAATGCATTGGCGGATGGACGAAACCAGGGCTGCCGACCGAGCGGGCGCTTGCGAAGCAGGCGAGACCTGCCGAAGGCGCCGACCGCCGACCGCCAGACGAGCGACCCCGACCGCAGGTTCCCGGTAGCCGCCGAACGCTCGCCGGCTATCGCCCCTTCTCTGAGCCACCCGTGCGGAGCGGTTCCGGACTCGGGGTGTCGTGCAGCACCGAGTTGTCGCTCCGACGTGGCGCTTCACCGTTGTGGCCATCCACTCGACCGTCGGTCCGACGTCACGCCGACTGGGCATGGAGCGAGCATCATGGAGCGCATCGACCTCGACGGGATGCTGGCGACGACCACGGCGCTGCGCGAGCAGCTGGGCGAGGTGCGCCTGCCGCTCGCCACCGACCACGTCGCCGCCGCCCGGGAGACGGCGGAGCACGTGCGGCGCCAGCTGGACGACTACGTGATCCCCCGGCTGCGCGACATCGACGCGCCGGTGCTGGCCGTGGTGGGTGGCTCCACCGGGGCCGGGAAGTCCACGCTCGTGAACAGCGTCGTCGGCGCCGAGGTCACCGTGCCCGGCGTGCTGCGGCCCACGACCCGCTCGCCGGTGCTGATCCACCACCCCTCGGCGGCTCGCTGGTTCGAGGACGACCGGGTGCTCGGTTCGCTCGCCCGCGTGCGGGGCACTCCGGGCCAGCCGGTGGAGGGCGCCCACCAGCTCCAGCTCGTCGCCTCCGACGCCGTCCCCGAGGACCTGGCCCTCCTCGACGCGCCGGACATCGACTCGGTCCTCGACCGCAACCGCGAGATCGCCCAGCACCTGCTCGACGCCGCCGACCTGTGGGTCTTCGTGACCACGGCCGCCCGCTACGCCGACGCCGTGCCGTGGGACTTCTTGCGCACCGCGTCGCGGCGCGGGGTCGGCATCGGCCTGGTCCTGAACCGGGTGCCCCCGGGGGCCGGGGACGAGATCGCCCCCCACCTGGCGTCGATGCTGGCCGACGAAGGGCTGGGCGCGGCCCCGCTGTTCGTCCTCGAGGAGCAGGTCCTTGCCGACGGGCGCCTCCCGACCGCGGCCATCGCCCCGCTGCGCGCCTGGCTCGACGACCTCGCCGCCGACCGGGAAGCCAGAGCCGACCTCGTCCGCCAGAGCCTCACGGGCGCGGTGGCCGACGTGTCCAGCCGGACCGAGGAGGTGGCCTCGGTCGTGGAGCAGCAGCAGGCGGCCGCCGATGAGCTCGCCGGCGTGGCCACCGACGCCTTCGCCGAGGCGCACGAGCAGCTGGCCGGCGACGTGCGAGACGGCACGGTGATGCGGGGCGAGGTCCTGGCTCGCTGGCAGGACCTGGTCGGCACGGGCGAGCTCCTGCGCGAGCTGCAGTCCCGGATCGGTCGCCTCCGCGACCGGATCACGGCGAGCGTCACCGGCCGGCCCCGCAACGTGGAGAAGTTCCAGGGCGCGGTGGAGAGCGGGGTCGAGACCCT
>Ga0208490_100442_pt1 | contig 25971 bp, 20 predicted proteins | sample SubbioAug_CSWold_FD_184818 | JGI IMG/M metagenome (GOLD analysis project Ga0208490, IMG submission 184818) | Serpentinite rock and fluid subsurface biosphere microbial communities from McLaughlin Reserve, California, USA - CR11Aug_CSWold (SPAdes) | ecosystem: Environmental > Terrestrial > Deep...
CCGCACCGCCTACGAGGCGATGTCGGCGGTGCTCGGCGGGACGCAGTCGCTGCACACCAACGCCTTCGACGAGGCCCTCGGCCTGCCCACCGAGTTCTCCGCCCGCATCGCCCGCAACACCCAGCTGATCCTCGGCGACGAGACCGACGTGACCAAGGTGGTCGACCCGCTCGCGGGCTCGTACTACGTCGAGTCCCTCACCGCCGGCCTGGCCGACGCGGCGTGGGCCCTCATCGAAGAGGTCGAGGGCATGGGCGGCATGACCAAGGCCATCGAGGCCGGCATGCCCAAGCTCCGGATCGAGGAGTCGGCCGCCAAGCGCCAGGCTCGCGTCGACCGGGGCGAGGACGTCATCGTCGGCGTGAACAAGTACGTCCCCGACAACGTCGAGATGGTCGACGTGCTCGACATCGACAACGCCGAGGTGCGTGAGTCCCAGATCCGTCGCCTCGAGCAGATCCGGGCCAGCCGGGACCAGGCCGCCTGCGACGCCGCCCTGCTCGCCCTCAAGGAGGGTGCCGCCGGCGACGCCAACCTGCTCCAGCTGTGCGTCGACGCGGCTCGGGCCCGGGCCACCGTCGGCGAGATGAGCGATGCCATGGAGGCCGTCTTCGGCCGCCACAAGGCCGAGGTCCGCTCGATCCACGGCGTGTACGGCGCCGCCTACGCCGACGACGAGGACTATGCCGCCCTCCTCGCCCGGGTCGACGGCTTCGCCGAGGCGAACGGCCGCCGGCCGCGCATGCTCGTCGCCAAGATGGGCCAGGACGGCCACGACCGCGGCGGCAAGGTCATCGCCACCGCGTTCGCCGACTTCGGCTTCGACGTCGACGTCGGCCCGCTGTTCCAGACCCCCGACGAGGTCGCTCGCGACGCAGTCGAGCAGGACGTGCACGTCGTCGGCGTGTCGTCGCAGGCCGCGGGCCACAAGACCCTCGTGCCCCAGCTCATCGCCGAGCTCCGGGCCGCCGGTGCCGACGACGTCCTCGTCGTCTGCGGCGGCGTGATCCCGCCGCAGGACTACGACTTCCTCCGCGACGCGGGCGTGTCGGCCGTGTTCGGTCCGGGCACGAACATCCTCGAGGCGGCCGGCACCGTGCTAGATCTCCTCGAGGGGTGAGCGCCTCCCTCGCCGACGACGTCCTCGCCGGCGACCGGCGGGCCCTCGGCCGGGCCATCACCCTCGTCGAGTCGACGCGGGCCGATCACCGCGCCGAGGCCGTCGAGCTGCTCCAGGCGGTGCTGCCCCACACGGGTGAGGGCATCCGACTCGGCGTGTCCGGCGCGCCCGGCGTCGGCAAGTCCACGTTCATCGACGCCTTCGGCTGCCACGTCATCGAAGCGGGCACGACCCTGGCCGTGCTGGCCGTCGACCCCTCGTCAGGCCGCTCCGGCGGCTCGATCCTCGGCGACAAGACCCGCATGGAGGAGCTGGCCCGCCGGCCCGAGGCGTTCATCCGCCCCTCCCCCGCCGGGCGCACCCTCGGCGGCGTCGCTCGACGAACCCGAGAGGCGATGTTGCTGTGCGAGGCCGCCGGCTACGGCGCCGTGCTGGTCGAGACCGTCGGCGTGGGCCAGTCCGAGACCGCGGTCGCCGAGATGGTCGACCTGTTCTGCCTCCTCGCCGGACCCGGTGCCGGTGACGACCTGCAGGGCGTGAAGCGCGGCGTCATGGAGCTGGCCGAGCTGCTCGTGGTGACCAAGGCCGACGGCGATCTCGCCCCCGCCGCCAACCGGGCCTCGGCCGACCTGAAGCACGCTCTCCAGCTCCTGCGGCCGGTCCACCACGCCTGGGCGCCACGGGTCGTGCTCACGTCCGCCCACACCGGCATGGGCCTCGCCGAGGTCTGGGACGCCGTGCTGGAGCACCGACAGGCGCTGGAGGACTCCGGGGAGCTGCAGACGCTCCGGGGCGAGCAGGCCCGCCAGTGGCTGTGGACCGAGCTGCGGGAGGGCCTCGTCGAGCGGTTCGTCGCCGGCGCCGGCGACGCCGTGCGCAGCGCCGAGCTCGACGTCGTGGCCGGACGCCAGCTGCCCACCGTCGCCGCCGACCGCCTGCTGGACGAGGCCTAACCGGCGAGCTCGCCGACGGCGTGGATCACCAGCCCGGCGAGGCCACCGACGATGGTGCCGTTGATGCGGATGAACTGCAGGTCCCGGCCGAGGAGCAGCTCGAGGCGAGACGCCGTCTCCTCGCCGTCCCACTCGGCGATGGTGGCCGAGATGAGGCGTGTGATCTCGTCGCCGAAGGTCTCGACCACGGCGCTGGCCGCCTGCTCCGACAGCTCGTCGACCCGGGCCATCTGACGCTCCTCGGCCCGGAAGCGCTCGGCGGCCGACACGATCAGACCGGTGAGGCGCTGGCGGAGCTCCGAACCTCCGTCCAGGGCCTGCGCGCGCAGCGTGTCCTTGGTGTCGGTCCACAGCGAGTCGAGGAAGCTGCGCAGCGCAGGGTGGTCGAGCAGCTCGCGCTTGAGCTCCTCGGCGCGGGCCTGCCAGACCTCGTCCTCCTGCAGACGGCCGATCATCCGGGTCATGGCCAGGTCGATGCGCGAGCGGAGCTCATCGGACCCGCCGACCGTGTCGCCCCGGATGATGGCGCGCACGCCGGTGAGCAGCCGCTCGAAGATGCGGTCGTCGACCACGTCGGGCACCCACCACGGGGACTCCGAGCTGAAGCGCTGGCGCAGCAGGGCCTCGTTCTCGGCGAGGAAGCCGTCGAGGCCGACGAGCACCGCGTCGACCAGCTCGCGGTGACGACCCTCCTCGGTCACGACGGTGAGCAGCCGGGCCCCGAGGGGGGCGACGTCGACGTCGGCCAGCCGCGTGCGCACGGCCGTCTCCACGACGTGCACGAGGTCGTCGTCCTCGACCGCCTCGGCCATGCGGACCACCAGCTCGGCGGCATGACCTGCGAGGCGCTCGGCGTTGACCGGCACCCCGGCGTCGTCGCGCTCGAGCACCCAGGACGACGCCCGATCGGCCACGCCGAGGCCGCGCACGCGCTCGCTGATCGTGGCGGCGTTGAGGAAGTGCTCCTGCACGAAGTGCCCGAGCGTCTGGCCGAACTGGTCCTTGCGGTTGACGATCACCGCGGTGTGCGGGATCGGGATGCCGAGGGGGTGGCGGAAGATGGCGACCACGGCGAACCAGTCGGCGAGCCCACCCACCATGGCCGCCTCGAGCCCGGCCCGCAGGTACCCGGTCGCGCCCTCCCGCTCGGTCGTCACCGCCACCACGAGGAACGCCAGCGTCACCAGCACGAGCAGGCCCGTGGCGCGCCGCTTCGCCCGACGGATGTCCTGCTGGCGCTCGACCAGGTCGGGTACGGCCAGCGGGATCTCGGTGGCGGTGGCGGTGGCGGTCATGCGGCGTCCTCCGGATGGTCGATGTGGGCACGCAGCTCCTCGTACGGGCCGCGCGCGACGACCCGTCGTCGCTGCTCGAACGGGCTGCTCCCCTCGGCGACCCGCAGCTCGGCGCCACCGTCGTCACCCTCGCGCACGAACCACAGCCGCTCGCCGACGACCCAGTGGGCGTTGCGACGGCGACCGACGCCCGAGTGCGTGGTGGAGATCTCGCAGAAGGCGGCGACGTCAGGTCGCTCGAGCCGGTCGCCGAGCAGGCGGTACCGGAAGATCCCACCGCCGCCCCGCAGCCCGAGGTGGTCCCAGCGCCCGCCGGGGAGGTCGGCCGGGATCCACGCGGCCCACGCGTCACCGCGGGTGACGTCGTGCCCGGCCGGCACCGGTGCCGACGGTCCGAGGTAGGGATCGAGCAGGGCGCCGTCGACGAGCAGCACGCTGTGGAAGTCGACGACCGAGGCGGTGCGGTGGTGCTCGACGACGATCTGCACGTCGTGCCCGGCGTTGGCCAGGAGGGCGCCCACGCTGGTGCAGAAGACCCAGCACGACCACGACTCGAGCGAACCGTCCAGGCGGGCCTCCAGTGCCTCCGACGGATCAGCGCCGGGAGGGACCCGACCGGCATCGACGGCCAGCCACTTCGCCGTCGACCCGGCGGGCAGCCAGGACCGCAACCCGCGGGTGATGGCCTCCACGCCGTCGGCTCGGTCCACGCCGACGGCGGCGAAGACGTCGCGCGCCAGGTGGTCGTCGACGGACGGATACACGCCGGACAGCATGCCGAGCGGCACCCCGATCCCACGATCCCGTCCGGGCCCGATCACGGCATCCGTTCTGACACATCAGGTCAGGGGGTACGTTGCCCGCCATGATCGTCCTCGGAATCCTCCTCGTGCTCATCGGCATCCTCGCCAACATCGGCATCCTCACGACGCTCGGGGTCATCCTCGTCATCGTGGGCGCCGTGCTCGCCGTGCTCGGCACCACCGGCCGGGCCATCGGCGGCCGCAACCACTGGTACTGAAGCCACTACTCGCGCGCTGACTCGGCCTCGGCCACCGCCTGGTGGTCGAGGTCCTGGTCGTCGTCGAGGTCGAACACGACCCGGCGGATCGTGCCCGTGAACTCGTTGGGCGCCGCGTAGGCGCCCACGGGCGACGCTCGGTCTCGGCCCACATCGAGGCCGCTCCAGGAGATCGTCACCACGAAGATGCGATCGGTCTCGAACGAGCCGCACGCCTCGCCGTCGATCGTCAGCGTCCCCCGTCCCGGGGCCCGCCCCAGGAAGGGCTCGCCCCGCTCCAGCCGGAACGTCACCGTGCACGGGCCATCCGGCAGCGGCCGATCGGCGCGCAGCACCTCGTGGTGCCCACCCACCGACAGGTCGTGCACGACGTGTCCGTCCTGCACGTGGAGCGAGTACCCCGACGTCTCGTCACCGTGGGCCACCAGCACGCCGTCGCCTGACTCGAGGATCTCGACGGTGATGGTGTAGCTGCGGCTGCGCAGATCCGGCGCCGCGTCGGTGGGCACGTGCCCCAGGCCGGCCCACAGCTCGTAGTGCGTGCGCCCGGCGCGGTGACGTTCTGCGTTCTCGGCGAAGCGCTCCGCGAAGCGGTCGTCGAGGGGCAGGACCTTGTTGTCCTCGGCCTGGCGCCACCACTCCGCCTGCAGCAGCTCGAGTCGATCCGGCTCGGCGGCGGCGAGGTCGTGGTTCTCGGCGAAGTCCTCGTCGAGCCGGTACAGCTCCCAGGTGTCGTCCTCGAAGGGCGTCCCCGGCGGGTGGTACGCCACCGCCTTCCACCCGTCGGCCCAGATGCCTCGGTGGCCGAACATCTCGAAGTACTGCACGCCCTTCGGCGGTGGGGCGTCGGCGTCGTCGAACGTGGACCGCATCGAGGCGCCGTCCATCGGCAGCTGCGCCACGCCACGCACCTGGGCCGGCGGGTCGGTGCCGAGCACATCGAGGATCGTCGGCACCACGTCGACGACGTGGCAGAACTGGTGGCGGACCTCACCCCGGGCCTGGATCCCCGCCGGCCACGACACGACGAGCGGGTCGCGGATCCCACCCCCGTGGGTGTTCTGCTTGTACCGCTTCAGCGGGGTGTTCGCCGCCATCGCCCAGCCCCACGGGAAGTTCGAGTGGGTGCCCGGACCGCCGACGGCATCGAGGGCCGCGAGCTTGGCCTCGATCGGCTCGGGCTGGGCGTTGAAGGGACCCATCGCGTTGACGAACCCCGACGGTCCGCCCTCCTGCGAGGCGCCGTTGTCGGAGAGCACCAGCACGATCGCGTCGTCGAGCTGATCGGTGTCCTCGAGGAAGGTCACGACCTTCGCCAGCTGCTGGTCGGCGTGGTCGAGCATGGCGGCGTAGGCGGCCTGCAAGCGGGTGAACACCCGCTGCTCGTCGGGGCTGTGGTCATCCCACGGACGCACCCGCTCGTTGCGGGGCGGCAGCTCGGTGCCCGGGGGGACGAGGCCCAGGTCGATCTGGCGGGCCAGTCGCTCCCGTCGGGTGGCGTCCCAGCCCTTGGTGAAGACGCCCTCGTAGTGGTCGATCAGGTCTCGGGGTGCCTGGTGCGGTGCGTGGCACGCCCCGAACGCCAGCCAGGCCAGCCACGGCTCGGCGGGCGCGCCGAGGCGGTGGTCGCGCAGGAACTCGACCGTGCGCTCGGCCAGGTCGGCCGAGAGGTGGTAGCCCTGCTCGAAGGTCGCCGGCGGGTCGACATGGTGGTTGTCGTAGACGAGCTCGGGCGCGTACTGGTCGGTCTCGGCGTCGAGGAAGCCGTAGAAGCGGTGGAACCCCCGCTGGAGCGGCCACCCGTCGTAGGGACCGGTGGCCCCGGTCTCGGTCAGCGGCGTGACGTGCCACTTGCCGGTCAGGTAGCAGCGGTAGCCATGCGGGTCGAGCAGCTCGGCGAGCGTGCCGGCCTCCCGGCTGATCTTGCCGCGGTAGCCCGGCAGCCCCGAGTCGAAGTTGGCCAGGCAGCCGACGCCGACGTTGTGGTGGTTGCGCCCGGTGAGCAGCGCGGCTCGGGTCGTGGAGCACATGGCCGTGGTGTGGAAGCCCGAGTACCGGACCCCCGACGCGGCGAGGCGGTCGATGGTCGGGGTCGCGATCTCCGAGCCGTAGCACCCGAGGTCGGAGAACCCGACGTCGTCGAACAGCACGACGAGCACGTTCGGCCGGCGTCCCGTCACGGTCATCGCCACAACCTAGGCAGGTACCCTCCCGGGCGTGCCGGAGCAGGACCCCGTCGAGCAGAAGGTGATCCGCACCATCAGCGAGGTCGGTCGGCGGGCCCGGGGCGAGCGGCTCGACGGCCTCGCCTCCGCGCTCGACGTCGAGGAGCGCTTCGCCGAGGACATCGGCACGGCCACCGCGCACGCAGGCGTGCCGGTGCACTCGCGCGCCGGCGAGCTGGCGGCGAAGGCCACCGCGCCCCTGCTCGACCAGCAACGCCGGTACAACGACGCCGTGCTCGATGCGCTGCACCAGCTCGACCACCGGTTCCGCTGGCAGGACGAGCGCATCCGCCAGCTCGAGCTCGAGGTCGACGAGCTGCGCGCCCGGCTCTCGCAGTGAGGGTCGGCTTCCTCAAGCCCGACCACGGTGGGGTCGGGGGGTTCGAGCGGCTGGCGGAGCGGTGCCGCACCCGGCTGGGCGACCGCGGCGTCGACGTGTCGCTGGTCGCCTTCGACGCCCGCACGCGGGCCGACCGGCTCCACGGGGTGCGCATCGACGACGGCACGCGCGACTGGCACGACGAGTACTTCCTCTACCTGGCGGCGACGCAGCGCCTGGACCGCCTCGACCTGTCGGGCTTCGACGTCGTGGTGACGTCGCAACCGCCGAGCTACCTGGTGCGCCACCCACGGGTGGTGGCGCTGACCTACCACCAGGCCCGCGTCTTCTACGACCTGGCCGACGAGTTCACCGCCGCCGGCTACACCCGACCCGAGGTGCACGCGGCAGCGGTGGAGCAGGTCCGTGCACTCGACCGGAGCCGGGTGGGTGGCGTCCACACCTGGCTCGCCGGCTCCGACGTGGTCGCCGATCGCCTCCGACGGTGGTGGGAGATCGAGGGCACCACCCCGTTCCGGGCGTCGGCCGAGACCCCGCCGGTCGCCGACGTCGACGGCTATGACCCGGCCGGGCCGGCGGTCTGCGTGAGCCGACACGAGTGGCCCAAGCGCACCGAGCTCGCCGCCCAGGCAGCAGCCGTGGGCGACGGCTCGTGGGAGCTCGTCGGCGGCGGGAGCCGGGTGCCGTGGGTCCGCCACCTCCTCGGGTCCTGGTCGGCCGACCCGGACGCCGCAGCCGAGGCCACACCGGAGGCGACGTGGCGCAACCGGGGACCGTGGCTGCTCCCACCCGAGCAGCTCCCGGGCAGCACCGGTGCGAGCGAGCACCTCGACGGGCGGGTCCGCCTCCACGGCGAGGTCGACGACGCGACCCGCGACGACGCCTACCGCCGCGCCGGCGTGGTCGTCGCGCCGGCCTTGGGCGAGGACTACGGGCTCACCGTGCTCGAGGCCTTCGCCCACGGTCGACCCGTCATCGTGTGCGGCGACGGGGGCGGGCTGGTCGAGCTCGCGGCGGGGACGGGCGCCGCCCTGGTCGTCGAACCCACGGCCCGGGCCATCGCCGATGCCGTCGCCGAGCTGCGCGACGATCCACGCCGAGCGCGGGAGATGGCGGCGGCCGCGCTGGCGCACGCGCACCGCCTGGCCGCCGGGGACGACCTGGCCCCGCTCCTGGACGCCGTCCGGGCTGCCGCCCCCTGACCAACCGTTCTGTACCGTTCGGCGCGTGAAGCTGATCGTGCAGATCCCGTGCCTGAACGAGGAAGACCAGCTCCCGGGCACGATCGCCGACCTCCCGCGCGAGGTCGAGGGCTTCGACACCGTGGAGTACCTGGTCATCGACGACGGATCCACGGACCGGACCATCGAGGTGGCCCGCGAGCTCGGTGTCCACCACGTCGTCCGCCTCACCAACAACAAGGGCCTCGCCCACGCGTTCCAGGCCGGCCTCGATGCCTGCCTGAAGCTCGGCGCCGACGTCGTGGTGAACACCGACGCCGACAACCAGTACTCGGCCAAGGACATCCCGGCCCTCGTCGCGCCGATCCTGGAAGGGCGAGCCGACATGGTCATCGGTGACCGCCAGGTCATGACCATCGAGCACTTCTCCTCCACCAAGAAGCGGCTCCAGCGCATCGGCTCCTGGGTGGTGCGACAGGCGTCGGGCACCGACGTCCCCGACGCGACGTCGGGCTTCCGCGCCTACAACCGGGAGGCGGCGCTCGGGCTCGTCGTCGTCTCGAAGTTCACCTACACCCTCGAGTCGCTCATCCAGGCGGGCAAGTCCCTCACGGCCGTCACCCACGTGCCCGTGGGCACCAACGACAAGACGCGCGAGTCGCGCCTGTTCGGGTCCATGTGGACCTACATCCGCCGCAACGTGCTGGCGATCTTCCGCATCTACACCAGCTGGGAGCCGCTGCTCGTCTTCACGTCGCTGGCGGCCCTGCTCATGCTCTCCGCGCTCGCCGCGTGGAGCCCCTTCCTCTGGGACTGGATCGTGAACGGCGATCGGGCCGGGCACCTGCAGTCGATCATCCTCGGCGGCGTGCTGTTCATGGCCGCCGTCCAGGTCTTCGTGCTCGGCGTGCTCGCCGACCTCGTCGCCGCCCACCGGACCGTCTCGCAGCGGACGCTCGAGCGCGTCCGTCGCATCGAGCTGGAGATCGGTGTGGGCCCGTCCCACTACGAACCCGGAAACCTCGCGCTCCGCGCCGACCCGCTCGACCCGGACCAGTAGCCTCCTCCTCCGCGGGCGGCACTGCGATGGGGTGGCCTCTGGCGCGCTCCCCGACACTGAGGATTTCCGATGTTCCGCAAACTGGGGATCGCGGCGCTCGCGGGCGCCCTGACCGCACCCCTGCTCGCCACGCCGGTCGGTGCGCTCGAGCCCGCACCGCCGGAGGGCGTCGACGCCATCGCCCCCCGCAACGTGGAGCCCGGCGCCAACGACGACGGTCTGTCCGAGGTCGCGGTGACCCTGCCCCTCGCCGTCGACGGTCGCGCCATCGACCTCCCGGTCCACGAGGACGACGACGAGGACGACGACCACGACGAGGACGACGACCACGACGACCACGACGACCACGGTCACGACGGGGAGCACGGCCACCATGCCGAGCGGGCCGGGGTGCTGGCCCTGCCGACCCGACCCGAGATGCTGATCCTGGAGGACGTGCCGGCCGGCGCCGCCCTCGCCGTGCGCAGCCGTGCCGCTGGCACGTGGACGCCCTGGACCGAGATGGTCGCCTCGCCCGACGACGCACCGGACGGACCAGCCGACGCCCGGCCCGGCGTCGGGCCGATCTGGGTCGGCCACGGTGCGACCCACCTCGAGGTCGCGTCGCTCGACGGGTCCATCGACCACGTCGATGTCATCGGGCTCCACATCGAGCCGGAGTCCGACCGCGCCCAGGGGATGCGGAGCCTGCGCGCCGCGGTGGCGGCTGCCTCCAGCACCTCCGGCACCTTCATCCGACCCCGCTCGGCGTGGGCCACCAGCGACATGGGCTGGAAGTGCAGCGGGTCGCCGGGCGTGACCCGGGATCTGCGAGCGATGGTCGTGCACCACACCGCGACCAACACCGCGCCCTACGCGGCCGCCGACGTGCCGTCGATCCTGCGGGGGTTCTGGCGCTACCACGTCGAGTCCCGGGGCTGGTGCGACGTGGCGTACAACTTCTTCGTCGACCGCTTCGGCGTGGTCTGGGAGGGACGCCAGGGCGGCATCACCCGGGCCATCGTCGGCGGTCACACCTTCGGCTTCAACTCCGAGACCACCTCGGTCGCCCAGGTCGGCAACTTCCAGGAGACCAAGACCCCGTGGGCGATGACCAGCGCCACCCGGCAGCTGGTCGGCTGGAAGCTCGGCCTCCACGGCGTCGACCCGGCCGGCAGCACGACGCTGACGAACCGGACCGGCAGCACCATCAAGGGGGTGCCGAACGGCGGCCAGGTACCGGTGTCCACCGTGCCCGGCCACCGCGACCTCGGCACCACCGCCTGCCCCGGGAACCACAGCTACGACACGCTCCCCTACGTCCGGGCGCAGTCGCGCACCGGCGCCCACGTGGTGGGCCTGCACGAGACCTTCATGCGGGCGCTGCCGTCGCCGGACCAGTACCGGCACTGGTTGAGCATCGCCGACAACCAGGGCCTGCGCGCCGCTGCGGTCGGGATGGCCCGCGCCGAGCCCTACAGCGGCGTGATCATCGACGACCTGTACCAGCGGGTCCTCGGCCGCGCGGCCGACCCAGAGGGCAAGGCCTACTGGCTCGGCGTGCTCGCCTCCGGCGTGCGGATCGAGACCGTCGGCATCCACTTCTACGGGAGCCGGGAGTACTTCGACCGCAAGGGCGGGGCCGAGCCCTTCGTGCGATCCCTGTACGAGAACCTGCTGCACCGCCAGCCGGACCAGAAGGGCCTCGACTACTGGGTCGGCCTCCTCCGGAACGGCCGGGCCACGCCCCCGGACGTGGCGTCGGGCTTCTACCTCTCGCTCGAGTCACGCCTCGACCGGGCCGCCCGCGTCTTCGAATCGATCCTGGGTCGCCGACCGGCGTCGTCGGTCCAGCAAGACTGGGCCCAGAGACTGCAGAGCATCGATGACGTGCTCATGGCGGTCGAGCTGTCCCTCTCCGACGAGTTCTACGAGCGAGCCACCACCTCATGAGCACCCCCCGCAGCCTCCGGCGAGCCCTCACCGCAGCGCTCGCCGTCGTCCTCGGCCTCGCCGTCTTGCCGCTGGCGGCCCAACCCGCAGCCGCCGACCTCCCCGACCAGCTCGTCTTCGACGGTCGCGGCTGGGGCCACGGTCGTGGCATGAGCCAGTGGGGCTCCCAGGGGTACGCCACCCAGCACGGCTGGACCAGCGCGCAGATCCTCGACCACTACTACGGCGGCACCACGGGTGGGCACTGGCGCGACGCCTCCAACCGCCCGGTCAACCCCGACTCGGTCCGCATCCGCCTCCGGGGCTCCGAAGGACGGGACATGCGGGCCACGGTGAGCACCGGCGGCCTGGCCGTGACCGGCATCGGATCGCTCACCCTCCCCGCCGGCACCAAGGCGATCCACGTCACCCGCCAGGGCAGCGGGTTCGACGTGTACACGGCCACCGCGACCACGTGCGCCAGCAGCGACTTCGTGAAGCTGGGCAACACCGGCTCGACCACGCCCGTCGACATCCGGCCCACGGCGACCTACACCGGCCAGGCCTCCGAGATCCTGCGCCTGTGCACGAACTACGGCGGCAACGGACCGGGCGGCCGGGACATCTGGTACCCGGGCACGCTCCGCACCCACGTGGCCGGCACGCTGGCCGGTCAGACGGCCGTGCAGCAGACCGTGAACATCACCACCATCGAGCAGCAGCTCCGCTCGGTGGTGCCCCGCGAGTCCCCGGCGTCCTGGGCCGCCGCCGCCCTGCAGTCCCAGAGCGTCGCCGCCCGCTCCTACGCGCTCGCCGGCGACAACCGGTACCCGGGGGCGGACACCTGCGACACCATCTTCTGCCAGGTGTACGCCGGGCACTTCTGGATCGTGAACGGTGCCGTCGCACCGACGACTGCGGCGTCGACCGATGCCGCCCTGCGCGCCACCGAGGGCATCGTGCGCCTCACCAGCACGCGCGCCATCGCCCGCACCGAGTTCTCCTCCACCTCCGGCGGCTGGACCGCCGGCGGCACCTTCACCGCGGTGCAGGACGCGGGTGACGTCATCAGCCCGCGCCACACCTGGCGCTGCACGGTGCCCACCTCGCTCATCGAATCCCGGTGGGGCACCGGCGGCTCGCTCACCGGGCTCCGCATCACCCAGCGCAACGGCCTCGGCCAGTGGGGCGGACGGGTCCGCCAGGCCCAGCTGAGCTTCAGCAACGGCACCACCGCCACGGTCACCGGCGACCAGATGCGCAGCGCCCTGAACCAGGGGACCTGCACCGACGCCCGGGGCACGACCTTCAGCTCCGGCCTGCTCTCGGACTGGTTCGACGTGGCGTGCATCGCCGAAGCCCGGTACGTCGACGAGGTGCACCGGCTCTTCCTCGGCCGCAGCGCCACCAGCGCCGAGGTCGACCGCTGGTGCCCGCCGGTGCGCAGCGGCGACCGCCTCTCGCTCACCAAGGCGCTGTCGGTGAGCGACGAGTGGGCCGGCGTCCAGATCGACGGCCTGTACCGCAAGATCCTGGGCCGCGCCGCGGACGCCGAGGGCCGGGCCTACTGGCTCCAGCAGGTCGCCCGGGGTCTGCGCATCGAGGACATCGCGGCCCAGTTCTACGGCAGCCCGGAGTACTTCAGCTCCAACGGCGGCACGAACCGCAGCTACGTCGAGGCCCTCTACCTCGACCTGCTCGAGCGACCCGCCGACGCCCAGGGTCGCGACCACTGGGCCTCGGCGCTCGATGCCCGACGCATCACCCGCCAACGGGTGGCGGCCGAGTTCTACGCGTCGATCGAGTCCCGGACCGACCGCGTCGATCGGCTGTTCCGCCAGATCCTCAACCGACCGCCCGACCGCGAGGGGCGCGAGTACTGGACCCGCCAGCTCCTGACGCTCGGCGACGTCGCGCTCGCCGCCAACCTCGCCGCCTCGGCCGAGTACTACTCGAACGCGACGCGCTGACCTCGGCCCGGGTGCCCTCCCGGCAAGTGCGGCCGGGACGGCACCACCCGGTACCATCAGGCGCTGCCCCGAGCCGGAGTGTGCCCCTCCCGTGACCGCCGCGACTCCCGAACGCCACGAGCCCTCCGCACGGCGTTCGCACTACGAAGTCCGTGAGAACCGCACGGTCGCGCCCGGGTTCCTCCAGCGCGGCCGGCGGGTGTGGGAGTACCGCGAGCTGCTCGGCTCGCTCACCCGGCGCGAGCTCAAGATCAAGTACAAGGACAGCATCCTCGGGTTCCTGTGGACCCTGCTGAACCCGCTGCTCTACCTCGTGGTGTTCAGCATCGTGTTCGCCGTCTTCCTGCGAACGAACGTGCCGCTGTACGGCGTGTACCTCCTCACCGGCCTGCTGGCCTGGACGATGTTCTCCACCGGCACCACCGGGGCCACCATCTCGATCACCAGCAACGGACCCCTGGTGCAGAAGGTGTGGTTCCCGCGCGAGATCCTGCCGCTGTCGGCCATCGGTGCCGCACTCATCAACTTCTTCTTCCAGTTCGTGGTGCTCGTCATCGCGCTGGTGGTCTTCCAGCGCAGCCCCGAGTGGGAGTACGCCCCGCTGCTGCTGCCCGCCCTGGCCGTCACCGTGCTGTGGGCCTGCGCGCTCGGCATCGTGCTCTCGGCCATCAACGTCCACTACCGCGATGTGCAGCACCTGCTCGAGCTGCTCTTCCTCGCCTGGTTCTGGATGACGCCGATCGTCTACCAGTTCGACCTGATGGGCGACCTGCTGGTGGGCCGGGGCCTCTCCGACCGCCTCGCCATGATCAACCCGATGATCCCGGTGGTCACCACCTTCCAGCGGGTGATCTACAACCCCACGCACGAGATCGGCACCGAGGCAGCCATGAACTTCGACTTCCTCATCGGCCGTGATGCGATGTGGTACCTGGAGAACCTGGCCATCTCGGGAGCCATGGCCGCGGTGGTCCTCGTGATCGGCGTCAAGATCTTCGGGAAGCTCGAGGCCGACCTCGGCGAAGAGCTGTGATGGAACCCGCCATCGAGATCGTCGGCGTGACGAAGCGGTTCCGCCGCCACACCGAGCCGAACAAGAGCATCAAGGAGCGCCTGCTCTACTTCCGCAAGAACGAGGTGCGGGAGTTCGACGCCCTCCACGACGTGAACCTCGAGGTCGCCGCCGGCGAGACCATCGGCCTGCTCGGGCACAACGGCTCGGGCAAGTCCACCCTGCTCAAGTGCATCGCCGGCACGATCCGACCCACCACCGGCGAGATCCGGGTGCGGGGCCGGATGGCCGCCATGCTCGAGCTCGGCGCCGGGTTCCACCCCGACCTCACCGGCCGCGAGAACGTGTTCCTCAACGGGTCCATCCTCGGCTTCCCCCGGGAGCACGTGACCCGGATCTTCGACGAGATCGTGGCCTTCGCCGAGCTCGAGGAGTTCATCGACCAGCAGGTCAAGTACTACTCCTCGGGCATGTACGCCCGGCTCGGCTTCGCCGTCGCCGTCAACCTCGAGCCCGATGTGCTGCTGGTCGACGAGGTGCTGGCCGTCGGTGACGAGAACTTCCAGCGCAAGTGCCTCGAGCGGGTCCGCCGCTTCCAGACCGAGGGCCGCACGATCGTGCTGGTCACCCACTCCCCCGACCAGGTGATCCAGCTCTGCGACCGGGCGCTCGTGCTCGACCACGGGCACGCGCTCCACGTCGGCGAGACCGCCGAGGCGGTCCGGGTGTTCCGCCACGCCCTGCACGCGTCCAGCGGCGCCCACGACCCGGTCCTCGCCGACGCCGCCGCAGCTGCCGTCGGCGGCGCCCTCACCATCGTCGGCGCCTCGGCCACCGCGGCCGACGGCTCCGACACGGTGCGGCCCGGCGAGGGCGTCACCATCGAGCTGCGCTACCTGGCCACCGAGCACATCCCGTCCGCGCGGGCCCGCATCGTCGTCACCACCCACGACGGCGTCCAGATGCTGAACGCCAGCACCTTCGACCTGCTCGGCCACGACCTCGGCGACGTGCAGGGCGAGGGCTCCATCCGCTTCCGCATCGACCGCCTGCCGTTCCTCGACGGCACCTACCGGGTCGGGCTCGTCCTCCAGGATCCGTCCGAGACGTTCCAGTACGACGAGGACCTCGACGCCTGCACCTTCGACGTCTTCACCGGCCAGCCCATCATCGGCCGGGTCGAGCTGGCGATCGAGGTCGAGCACAGCACGGGACAGCCCGCAGCATGAGCGACACCGCCCCCGACCGCACCGGCACCATCGCCCTCGTCCCACCTCGCTACGGACCCGAGGTGATCGGAGGCGCCGAGGCCGTCATCACCGAGACCGCGCACATGCTGGCGACCCGCGGGTGGGACGTCGAGATCCTCACCACCTGCGCGCGCGACCACTTCACCTGGGCCAACCACTACCCGCCCGGGACGAGCCAGGATGGCGACGTCACGGTGCGCCGCTTCGAGACCCAGACCGACACGCCCGGCGTGCACCGCAGGGTCCTCGGCGACCGGATGCTGTCCGGGCACCGGCTCTCGCTCGCCGAGCAGCAGCTCTGGATGAACGACAGCCTGCGGGTCAGCGGGCTGTGGCACCACGTGCTCGACCACGGCGCGTCGTACCGGGCCATCGTGCTGGCGCCGTACATGTTCTGGACCACCTTCGCCGTCGGCCAGATCCGACCCGACCGCACCATCCTCATGCCGTGCCTGCACGACGAGCCGGCTGCGTACCTCGACATCTACCAGCCGCTGTTCTCCGGCGCCCGGGGCGTCTGGTTCCTCTCCGACCCGGAGGCCGAGCTGGCCGAGCGGATCTTCCGCCTGCCCACCCGCACCGAGGTCGTCGGCTCCGCCATCACCCTGCCCGACCGCTACGACCCCGACGGCTTCCGGGCCCGGCACGGCATCGACGGCCCCTTCGTGTACTACGCCGGTCGCCGCGAGTGGGCCAAGGGCTGGACCGAGCTGCTCGACGCCTTCAGCCGCGTCCACCGCACCGCCGGCCTGCGCCTCGTCACCTCCGGCGTCGGCGAGGTCGAGCTGCCCGACGGCATGCCCGCCGACCGGGTCCTCGACCTCGGCTTCGTGTCCGACGAGGAGCGCAACGACGCCATGGCGGCCGCTGCCGCCTACGTGCAGCCATCGGCGCTCGAGAGCTTCTCGCGCACCGTGCTCGAGGCCTGGGGTGCCGGCACGCCCGTCATCGCCAACGACGCCAGCGACGTCGTCCGCTGGCACGTGCAGCGCTCCGGCGCCGGCGTCACGTACCGGAGCCAGCGCGAGCTGATGGAGGCCCTCGTCCTGGCGGGGACCGACCCCGAGGCGTTCGGCGCCATGGCGGCGCCGGGACGGGACTACGTCGTCGAGCACTACGACCCCACCCGCATCGGCGACCGCTTCGACCAGCTGCTCCTCGAGTGGACGACGCCACCGGTGGAGGGAGGAGTGCGATGAGCGAGCTCATGGTCACGCCGTACGCCCCCTACCGCGACGGCATCGCCAACTACGCCGTGCAGGAGGTCGCCGCCGCGCGCGCCGCCGGCCGGGACATGCAGGTCCTGTCCCCGCTGCCGTCAGCGGCCCAGCACCACCTCCGCATGGGATCGGCGCTCGGCATGGCTCGCCTCGTCCGGGCCGCTCGCGCCTACGACCGCGTGACCATGCAGCTCTACCCCGAGCTGCTGTTCGGCGCCTGCCGTGGTCGCCGGGAGCGCTTGGCCGTGTGGGGCCTGCTCCGAGCGCTGTGCTCGGTCACCGAGGTCGAGCTCCGGGTCCACGAGATCGAGTACGACGAGCCCGTCAACGACCCCACCGCACGCCGGCTCGGCCACGCCGCCCTCTCGGCGGCCGCGGCCGTCACGGTCCACACCGCACCCGAGCAGCAGCGCCTGACCGAGGCGTTCGACCTCGCCCCCGGCACGGTCAGCCTCGTCGACCACGGGACGAACTTCGCCCGTCGCACGGAGACGACGCGGGAGGACGCCCGGGCCAGCCTGTCGGTCCCTGCCGACGCCTTCGTGTTCCTGTCGATCGGCTTCGTCCAGCGGCACAAGGGCTTCGATCGAGGCGTGCAGGCCCTCGACCGCCTGGACGACCCCGAGCAGCGGGCCCGGATCTACGTGGTCGGTGACATCCGCATCGACCACCCCGACCTGCTGGACTACCGCGACGAGCTCGCCTCGCTGTGCACCCGGGTCGAGGGGGCCGAGTTCCGGCCCGGCTACGTCAGCGACGAGGAGTTCGACCGCTGGCTGGTCGCCGCCGACTGCCTCGTCCTGCCCTACCGCGAGATCTGGTCGTCGTCGGTCATCGAGCGAGCCGGCATGTACGGCGTGCCCGTCATCGCCACCGACGTCGGCGGGCTCGCCGCCCAGGCCCCGGCGGGCTCCCGGATCGTGGCCGACGACGACGCACTCGCCGCCGCCATGGCCGAGGTCGCCGGGTTGCCGCTCGGCACCGCATCGGTCGTCGAGGCCGACGTGCCCACCGAGCAGGCCGCGATCCAGCGGCTCATCCGTGTACGGGCCGACGACGGCGGCCTCGAGCCCCTCGAGGCCGACCGGCTCCACCAGACGCCGCGAGCGTCCACCGAGTCGGCCCGTCCCGGCGTGCCGCAGGTGAAGCGCCTCATCGCCCGGGTCACCGCATGGCAGGTCGAACCGGTGGCCGACCACCTCGACGAGGTCACGGAACGGCTGCGCACCGACCTCCACGCCCTCGAGGACCGGATCAGGGACCTCGAGGACCGCACGTAGAGGTCTCGGGACTACTGGGCGTTGACGCTCCAGTGCCACGGTTCGCTGGGCAGGTTGTAGAAGCCGTAGGTGGCCGCGTGCTCGGCCAGCCACTGGTACCCGGGTGACGACCGGGTCGAGATGCTGCGCCCGGCGAGGTGGAAGTCCACCGCGAGGCCGCGCTCGTGCATGGACCTGCCGGGCCTGGCAGTCGGCGGCGAGCACTCCGCAGCCGGCTTCAGGTAGATGTCCTCGGGCGTCGGGCCGCAGTGCTTGCGACGCAGCTCGATCTGGCTCTCGGTGGTCCGGTAGCCCCAGCCACCGAGCGGGACGCCGTCGGCGTGGGCGTGCTTCAGGAGCGCCTGCAGGCGGGGCGCGAGGGCCGGGTGGATCCGGATGCCGTTGACCACCGTCGTGGTCATGCCCGCGAGCTGGGAGATGTCGAGCCCGATGAGCTGTTGCAGCTGGCGCAGCTCCTCCTCGGCCTTGCGCAGCTCCTCCTCGACCGTGCGGTCCATGTCGGCCTGCAGCACCGGCAGCCGGGCCTCGATGTCGGTGCGCGCCGCCTCGACCATGCCGAGCGCCGTGTCGTGGATCGCAGCCCGATGCGCGGCATCGGCGAGACCGGCGGCGATCGCGTCGGTCCGGGGGGCGGCGGCGTCCACGACCGATGCCGCATGGGCGAGGCGCTCCCGAGCGACGGCGATGGACACCTCGAGCTGATCCCGGACCAGCTCGTCGTGGTCGGCCTTGGCCGAGAACAGCACCTTGGCGCTCAGGTCGCTCGTGGTCGTCGCGGCGCCGCCCAGCACCTGGGCCAGCACGTCGGCGTCAGGTGGGCTGACGTAGGCCGCGATCGCGACCTCGGCCATGTCGACGCGGTGGTCAGCGAGCACGACGGCGCGCGACGACAGGCGGGACTCGGCCTCCGTGACCCGCTCCCGGGCCTCGGCCTCGTGCCGCTCGGCGACCGCGAGTGCGACCTCGAGCTCGTCGACGTCGAGGCTCAGCCGCTCCACGGCGCGCTGCAGCAGGCGCTCGGCCAGGACGAGGCCGTCGCGCTGACGGGAACCCACGTCGAGGCGGATCGAGGCCTCCCAGATGCGCTCGTGGGGCTCCTCGGGCAGCACCGCGCCGATGCGCTCGAGGACGTCGGCGTCGAGGGGATCGCCCTCGTAGCCGAGCTCGACCAGGTCCACGCCGGGGATCCCGGGGAAGGCGTTGCTGGGCAAGAGGACCGCGTCGGGCTCCTCGGGCAGCTCGATGACCTCGGCGGTGTCCCAGTCGGGTGGGGGCTCGGCCGGGAGCGCGCCGGCGACGCCGGTGGCGATCGGCAGGCTCAGCGTGAAGGCCGCGAGGGCGACGAGGGTGCGGCGGGTGCGTTCGGGAGGCATCGGGATCGGTGTTCCATCGGCACCCCGGAGGGGTGGACTTGAGCAGAACCGGAGTTCAGCGAGGTTTGCGCAGGGCCAGGTGGACGCTGGTCCAGAGGCGCTCGTCGTCGTAGTCCAGGTGTCGCAGCACGATCTGTGGGAAGTGGGACCAGCGCAGCTGCGCCCACTTGATCTCCCCGTGCTCGGCGACGTGCGCTTGCACATCGCCCGCCGCCGCGGCGAAGTCTACGGCCAGGGAACGATCCGGCAACGTCCGGCGCAGCTCGTCCATCGGCTCCCAGGGCGCGGCGTCGGTGACGCAGGCGGCCAGCTCGTCCCAGTCGAACATGAGGATGTCGGGCAGTCCCGGACCGGGACCGGCGATGCGCAGCTCCGTCGACACCGACAGGACCCCTCCCGGCTTGAGCACGCGGTGGGCCTCGCGGATGCTGCGGGCGACGTCGTCGTGGGTGCCGAAGTGCTCGATGCTGCTCGAGGAGAAGATCGCATCGAAGCTGTCGTCCTCGTAGCGCAGGTCGAGCGCATCCATGTGCTGGACGACGAGGCGCCGGGGGTTCCACTCCCCCTCCCACGCCGACCCGGGCTCGGTGAGCATGCGCTGGCTGGCCGACTCCTCCCACCCGCCGGCGAGGTACAGGTCGGTGGCGAAGACCCGCTTCACGTGGTTGGTGAGCCAGAACACCGTCGGCTCGGTGCCGGCGCCGACGCCGAGGACCTCGGCGTCGGGGTGCAGGACGCCGCCGGCGGACAGCGCTCGCGCCGCCTGCACGACCTCCCAGTGCTTGCGGTACTCGGCGCCCCGGGGGAAGCGCCGGCCGTGGACCCGCTGGCCCCAGGGGAAGACGAGTCGCATCCAGTCCTCGAGGGCGGCGAAGTCCTCGGGGAGGCAGACGGCGTTGAGGGGCACGGCCCGCTGGTCGACCGCCGGCAGCCCGTGGCCCCGTCGGCGCAGGAAGGAGCGGTCAGGCACGGATGGCCTCCAGGAGGTGGTCGGCGGCGTGCTCGAAGCCGTTGGCGGCGGCGTAGGCGTGGGCGCCGGCGCGCAGCGACGTGCGGCGGCGGGGGTCGGCGAGCAGATCGGTCAGGACGTCGGCGAGCTCGGCGGCGGTGACGCCGGGCCGGACGTGCACGACGGCGTCGTCGGGCAGCTCGGTCATGGCGCCGAGGGCGGTCACGACGGTGGGGACGCCGGCGCTGAGGGCGTCCATCACGGCAGCCGACGACTCGCCGTTGGTGAAGGCCCGGAGCTGGACTGCGACCGCCGCATCGGCCAGCGCCCGGTCGAAGTCCTCGTCGTCGACGTGGCCGGTGAGGGTGACCACCTCGGCGAGGCCCCGGTCCTCGATGCGGCGGCGGAGGTGGGCGACGTGGTCCTCTGGCCCGTCGCCGACGAAGGCGAGCGTGGCGTCCGGGCAGCGCTCGCGGACCAGGGTCATGGCGTCGATGAGCACCTCGGGGCACTTCGTCGGCGAGACGATGCCGACGCTCACCAGCCGGTGGTTCGCCGGGTCGACCCCGGCCCCCACGTCCCGGGGTTCGATGCACGGGATGGGGAACGCCACCCTCGGCCGCACGCCCGTGTCGAGCTCGGTGAGGGTGGCGGCGTACTCGGAGTGCACCAGGACCTGGTCGGCGGCGGCGACGATCTCGGTCAGCAGGTGCACGCCGGACTGGGCGGCCAGGTCGGGCGGGATGATCCACTGCATCTCGATGGCCTTGCGGTACCGGTCGGGGTACCGGGTGCCGACCGTCATGCCCACGCTGCCGAACACCAGCCGGTCGGGCCGGGCCTTCTGCACCTCGGAGTACAGCCCGGTCATGCGGGCGTCGTGGAGCAGCACGGTGCCGCCCACGTCGCGCACCAGCTGCAGGGCGTCGATGTGGAACGAGGAGTTGCCGAGGAACGTCACCACCCGGTCGAAGGGGCGTCCGGCCGCGTCGATGCTGTCGAAGGCGTGCGTCTCGTGGACCGCGACGCCAGGGATCGGCGTCACGTCCTCGAGACCGCTGTCGACGAACACCGTCAGATCGACGCGGTCCTTCAGGTGCTCGATCATCCGGGCGGCGTAGGTGGCGATGCCGGACCGCTGCGGTGGCAGCGGGGTCACGAGCGCGATGCGAGCCCGGCGTCGGCGGGAGCGGGTTCGGGACGTCTCGGCCCCGAGCCGGCGGATCTGCTCGACGGCGCCCTCGGCCACCCGGGTCCAGGTGAACTCCGGCGGCTGCTGGCCCTCGAGGCGGGCTCGCTCGGCGTCGTCGTCGAGGACGCGCCCGACGGCCGAGGCGATCGATGCGACATCGGTGGGGTCGAACCGGGCGTCCGGGTCGGTCTGCACCTCCTTCAGCGAGGAGGAGTCGCTGCAGATCGCCGGCGCCCCGCACTGCATGGCCTCGAGCACGGGCAGGCCGAAGCCCTCGTACAGCGACGGGAACACGACCAGGTGCGCGGCCTGGTAGAGCCGCACCAGATCGTCGTCGCCGACGTAGCCGGTGACCAGCAGGTCGTCGCTGATGCCGAGCTCGGCCGCGGTCGCCGCGAGGTGCGCCGCCTCGTCGGGGTTGGTCTTGCAGACCAGCACCAGCTGGTGGGCGGCGCGCCGCTCGGGCGGGAGGGTGGCGTAGGCCTGCAGGAGGCGGTCGATGTTCTTGCGGGGTTCGATTCCGCTGGGGTTGAGCACGTAGCCGGGCCGGATGCCCGGCACCGGCGGGTGCGACGCCATCTCGGCGATCGCTGCGCTGCGCCCGCCGGGGTGGGGCCGGAAGCGCTCGTCGGCGCCGGCCCCGACCACCGTGGTCCGGGAGCGGGGATGTGCCAGCAGGGTCTCGGCATCCTGCGCCGTGGCCTCGCTGATGGCCAGCAGGTGGTCCATCACCTTGGCGACCTCGACCCGGGCGAGGTACGGGTGCCGCAGGGCCTCGTTCGTCAGGTACACCTCGGGGAACCGCAGCGGGATGAGGTCGTAGAGCACCGCCATGCGCCGCCATGCCGGGTCGCGGAACGGCCGGGGCAGCACGTCGTCGACTGGCTCGTCGAGCTCGAACAGCGAGCCGGCGACGAACACGCCGCCCTCGCCGATGTCGAGCCAGGACCGGTCACGGGTCAGCAGGCGGGCGCGGCCGGTGGACAGGAGCGGCTCGAGGGTGCCCGGCACCGGCATGTCGCCGCGCAGGAGCCAGTGATCGACCAGCCCGGGTGCCTGGCGCTCGACCTCGAGCGCGGTGTTCAGCACGTACCGGGCGATGCCCCGCTCGCCGTGGTCGCGGTTCTGGACCCCGACCAGGTCGAAGACGACGGTCACGCGGTGCGGCGGGCCCGGACCATGGCGACGTGACCGGGCGCCTCGGGGGTGGCGACGCCGTCGTCGAGGGAGGCGGCGGTCGTGGTCACGGTCCACGTGGTGGCGTCCTGGCGGCTGGCCACGACGGCGTGGTCGACCGAGAACCCGTCGAACAGCGAGCGCAGCCGGTCGAGGTCGTAGGTGCGCTCGAGCTCGTCGACCGCGCTCGGCCCGAAGGGCGTGGTGAGCACCACGACGCCGTCGGGGGCGAGGAGGTCGCGGACGACCTTCATCGCCGCGAGGTCGGCGTCGGCGTCGAGCTCGCCGTTGTTGGCGTAGGCGCCGATGCCGAAGTGCTCGATGGCCGACAGCAGGATCACCGCGTCGACCGGCTCCTCGGGCTCGTACTCCTCGAGCGTGCGCTCGAACACCGTGAGGTTCGGGTGCTCGTAGGGGTAGCCCGCCGGCTCGATGACGGTCACGTGGTGGCCGAGGCTGGCCAGCCCGAGGCCCACCAGGCTCTCACCACCGCCGACGTCGACGATGCGGGAGCCGGGCGCGAGACGAGCGAGCGCGCCGTGCACGAAGGGCTGCTCGACGATGCGCTCGTTCACGGCACCGACCCGAGCCGCGCCTGCCTGCCACTCGACCACGACCGGGTCGTTGCGCCAGAGACCGACGTCGGACAGGGGCCCCTGGTGGGAGCCGAGGTAGTTGAGCGCATCGGCGGTGGGCTGGTCGATGTCGCTCAACCGGGCGGCGTGGAGCAGGCGGGCCCGGGCCATCGGGGTGATGCGCTCGAACGCGGCCAGCACCTCGTCGCGGGTCCAGGAGACCTCGGCCAGGAGCTGCTCGATGCGGGTGCCCGCCATCGACTGCTGGTCCTGGACGGACCGGGTGCCCGCGTTCACCGCCGTGAGCTGGCCCTTGATGCCGCCGATCTCGTCCACGAGCTCGTTCTTCACGGCGTGGATCAGGTCGGTGTCCACGCCGGCGTGGCGCGCCGGGCGCACGCGGCGCACGGCTGCCTTGGCGATCCGCACTGGACCTCGCATGGGTTCTCGGCCTCCGGGCTCGTCGGGTGGGCCCGCCGAGCGTACCGACCCGGGAGGGGCCGGTCAGAGAGCCGAGCTCAGTAGCCGGGCGGGCGTCCCGCTGCGGTCTTCTGCCTGAACTCGGCCGAATCGGAGAAGTAGATCATCACGAAGCCGCGGGACATGCCGCGGTTCATCTGGTCCATCCAGTAGGCGTAGCCGCTGGTATCGACGGCTCGACCGAGCACGTTGAGGTACACACGCTTCAGGAACTCGGCGTTGCTGACGTTCCCGTAGCGGTCCTGGAACTCCTTGGACCGGGCGAAGTCGTTCGAGATGTTGGCGAGGTGGTAGCCCTGGCGGTGCACGCCCCACCAGTAGTCGTAGCCCGCCTTGTCCGGCTCGCGCAGGAAGTACGCACGGTAGAGCCGGTAGATCGTCCCCGAGGCGCCGTTCGCGTCGTAGGTCAAGGTGGTCAGCGGCGTCGCCGTCGACCCGGTGGGCAGGTCGCCCTTGGCGAAGCGCACCGTGACCCACAGCTTGGCGTGGTCGATGTGGACGCCGATGCCGACCTGGTTGTGGTCGCCGACCATGTTGGCGAAGTGGCCCGAGGAGTTCACGAAGGCGTTGTGGAGGCCGAGGACCGCCTTGCCGGCGTTGACCTCGAGGTCGGCCATCGTGCAGGAGCTGTACATGCTGCTGACCCCGACGTTCTCGGCCAGGCGCTGCCAGTTGCTCACGATCTTGGAGTTGATCGTGACGTAGTCCTCGTGCGGCTCGACGCCGTCGTCCGGGCCGGTGTCGCGAGCGTGGTGGAGCCAGTCCTGGGCCGACATCTTCTGGGACCAGGCGATGGCCGGGGTGGCCATGGCGCCGTTCCAGGCGAGCGGGCCGAGGCCCCGGGAGCGGCGCAGGTCGTTCAGCCGGTGCAGGAAGTCCTGCGAGGCAGCGGCTTCGATCGTGTCGACGGCGACGGTGTCACCGAGGAGCGCTCCGGTCGAGCAGGACGTCGGTGCCGTGGGCGAGGCCCCGGCCGGCGAGCCGCCGAGCAGGACCACGCCTGCCGAGGCCACCACGACGGCGAGCACCCAGGTCGCGACCCGGCGGGCCCGTCCTCGCTGCTCGTGCTCCTGCTTCTCAACCGTGATCGACATCCGACCTTCGTCCTCACCCAGCGTGCTCCTGTGAACACTTGAGTGATCGGACGAGGTCGGGTCGAACTTGACCGAATTCTCTGGCTCTTCCTACGGCGCTTGAAGCGGCGCCGGCATGCAGAGCCCGTCGAGCTCGACGACCTGGATCTGATCCCGGTTCTCCCAGGTGATCTCGTTGGCCGGGTCTGGGCGGACCTTGTACTCCCGGAAGCTCTGCTCCAGGGAGTCGTAGGCGAGGAGGCGGCCCCGCAGCGAGTCGCCGAGGTCGAGGATCAGCTTGATGGTCTCGATGGCCTGGAGGGAGCCGACGATGCCGGGGAGCACGCCGAGGACGCCGGCCTCGGCGCAGCTCGGGGCCAGCTCGGCGGGTGGGGGCTCCGGGACCATGTCGCGGTAGGTCGGGCCGTCCTTGGGATCGAAGACGGTGACCATGCCCTCGAACCGGAAGATCGAGCCGTGCACGACCGGGATGCCGAGCTTCACCGAGGCGTCGTTGACCATGAAGCGGGTCGGGAAGTTGTCGGTGCCGTCGACGATGATGTCGTAGTCGCCGATGATCTCCAGGACGTTGCTGGCGTCGAGGCGCACGTCGTGGGTCACCACGCTGACGTCGGGGTTGAGCCGGGTCAGGGTCTCCTTGGCGGAGTCGACCTTGCGCATGCCGATCCGGTCCATGTTGTGGAGGATCTGGCGCTGGAGGTTGGACTCGTCGACCACGTCCATGTCGATGATGCCGAGCGTGCCGACACCGGCGGCCGCCAGGTAGAGGGCGGCGGGCGAGCCGAGGCCGCCGGCGCCGAGGAGCAGGACCTTGGCCTCGAGCAGCTTGATCTGGCCCTCGATGTCGACCTCGGGCAGGAGCAGGTGGCGCTGGTAGCGGTTGCGCTGCTCGGCGGTGAGGTTCTTCGGGGTGCTCCAGTCGCGCCCCTCGTCCTTCCACTTGTTGAAGCCACCCGCGACCGACGCGACGTCGCCGTAGCCCAGCTCGGCCAGGGTCTTGGCGGCGAAGGCCGAGCGCACCCCGGACGCGCAGTGGATCAGCACGGTGGCCGTCTTGTCCGGGACCTTGTTCTCGATGTTGGACTCGAGCTGGCCCCGGGGGATGAAGATCGCGCCCGGGATGGAGCCCTGGGCGTTCTCGTCGGGTTCGCGGACGTCGAGGACCACGACGTCGTCGCGGTCGCGGCGGAGGCGATCGGCCTCCTCGGTGTCGATCTCGCGGATCTGGGCCTTGGTGGCGGCGAGGAGCTCGCGGAAGTCGGCCATCGGTGTTCGCCTTCGTGCTGGTGGACCG
>Ga0208490_100443_pt1 | contig 25952 bp, 20 predicted proteins | sample SubbioAug_CSWold_FD_184818 | JGI IMG/M metagenome (GOLD analysis project Ga0208490, IMG submission 184818) | Serpentinite rock and fluid subsurface biosphere microbial communities from McLaughlin Reserve, California, USA - CR11Aug_CSWold (SPAdes) | ecosystem: Environmental > Terrestrial > Deep...
GTGCGGCAAATCGTCGATCAAGCGAGCCATTTCATCCGCCGTCACCCAATCCCCGCGCTCGAAACGCTGGTTTTCGCCGAGCGCCATCTCGAACCGGTAATTCCCGAGCGACGCCAGCCGCACGAGGCACTTGTGGGCGATGTCGCGCTGGATCGTGGTGAACTCGAACGACAGCAGCTTCACCGGGCGCGAAAGCCCCGCCAGCACGCGATCCTCGAACCCCTCGACGTCGATCTTGACGAAATCGGGCATTCCGTGGGCCGTGATCAGCGCATCGAGGGTGAGCGCCGGTACCGTGATCCTGTGATCCCAGGATTGCCCCTCCCAGCCGGCTGCGCCATCGGCTGCCGCGATGAAATCCTGCGAGGCGGTGGAGACAGTGGGGTTCTTCGTGTTGACGAGCAGCGTGATCTCGCCGCCCGTATCGCCGGCTGCGGCCTGCAGCAGGGTGACGTTGCGATCTCGCCCGTGGATCAGCCGAAGCGCGCGCATCGCACCGGGCTGCGGCTCCAGCGCCACGACGCGCGCGCCAAGCCGGCGGAAGCTCGAGATCCGGTCTCCCACATGCGCGCCGATGTCGAAGACGAGATCGCCGGTGGCGACGAAGCGCGCATGCAGCGCATCGAGCGCCTGCTTGTGAGCGGGATCCCCGTGATAGATCCGCAAGGATCGCCCGATCGCCCGCGCGGTGCCCTCGGGTCGCAGCCGCTGTGTCTTGTCGATCATGCGCGCATCCTGTGTGTTCCCAAGCCCTCATGCCGAGCCAAGCCCTCATGATCCAGCGCAGCGGCGGTTTCGAGGCGCGCGATTTCTGCAGGCGGCGCGATATCTTCCGGAACGGCACAGATTCCGAGACGTGCCGTGTGCGCGCCGACAGCCGGCGAGGCCGTGAGCACCGCAAACGGGACCGCCGTGACGTAGCCGATGGTCCAGGGCAAAGTCCAGTAGAACAAGGGGGGCGAGGCGCTGTAGAGCCACGCGCAGAGCGCGAGCCCGAACAGTGTCGGCGGCCAGAATTCGCGCAGCGCCTGTGACCACGAGATCCCGTGAGCGTCGCGCGCCTGCCCGTTCCAGGCGATGCGCTTGCCGAACGGAAGCGCCAGCATGAACAATGTGAGGCGAAAGCCCGTTACCGCGCCGAGCAGCAGCGAGAAGACGAACTCGACGATCCCACCGAGAAACAACCGCGCGCGACCGCCATAGCGGGCCACCTCCCCCGGCTTCAGCGCGACATCGACGAGGCCAGCGAGCTTGGGACCGTTCGCCATCACGAGAAACGCCGCGATCAGCGCAATCCCGCCGCCAAGCAGAAAACGCTCCGTGTCGAGGCTCTGCGCGAACAGCGGCAGCAGCGCCAGCATCAGCGTTCCAGCCGGCACACCAACGAACATCGCCACCGCCCAGATCAGCTGGAAGCGGCTGGTGGGGAGGATGCGGGGGAGCCTGAGCAGCCGCAGATACTGCATGTTGCCGAGGCACCAGCGCAGATCGCGCGCGGAGAAATCGAGGATCGTCGGCGGGTTCTCCTCGTACGAGCCGCCCTCCGTGGGCAGCAGCCGCACCTCGTAGCCCGCGCGGCGCATCAGCACCGCCTCGACCTGGTCATGCGACATCACGTGCCCCGAGAGCGGCGAACCGCCCGGAAGCACGGGGAGCCTGCAATGCTCCCGAAACGGCTTGATCCGCACCAGCGCGTTGTGACCCCAGTATGGCCCGCAGTCGCCGCTCCACCAGGCCATGCCCATGGCGTAGGGCCGCATGCCCTGGCGCATGCCGAACTGGAAGATCCGGGCGAAGGCGCTTTTCGAGGGCGCGCCGACGACGAGGCTCTGGAGGATGCCGATCTGCGGCCAGGCCTGCATGATGCGCATCATCCGGACGATCTCGAACCCGCTCATCAGGCTGTCGGCGTCGAGCGGGATCATGACGTCGTGCTCGCGCCCGAAGGTTTCGCAGAAATCACGCAGATTGCCGGCCTTGAAGCCGGTATTCTCGCTGCGGCGGCGATAGACGATGCGCTCGGGGTGCGACGACGCGCGGCGCCACGCAGAAACGATGCGCTCCTCGCGGGCGGCGATCGCGGGATCGGAGGTGTCGCTGAGGACGTAGTATCCGAACGACGCCGCGTCGGGGGTCTCGTCGAGGCTGTCCTTGACGATGGCGAGCCGGGCCAGCGCCCGCTCCGGGTCCTCGTTGCGCAAGGTCATCAGCACTGCGCCGCGCAGGGTGATGGCGACGGGCTCGTCGGCAGCGGCCGCGAAGGGCGCGACGTCCTTCATGCCGCCCGCGCGCCGGTGCACCAGCCAGAGGCCGATCACGGCATGCCAGAAGCCCATCGCAGCCCAGGGGACAGTCAGGGCGATGCACAGCAGATACACCGTATCGAGAAGGCTCCAGCCGTCCGAACCGAGCACCAGAGCGGCAGCGACAAGGAACGCCAGACACGTCGCGACGTTGAGCCCGATCATCCACGCGCGACGCCGACGCATTTCCGCCATGGTCTGGATGACGGTTTGCGACGTATAAGCACCGGCAAGCGGCTTGTTGCCGATCAATGTGGTCGCGCGGACCAGTTCGTTCATTCCATTCACCGGGGGATATTCAAGAGTGTCGGATCGTGATGGAGCAGGCGGCTGCAAATGAGTGTCGATCGTGATGCGCCAAACGCGCTTGCGTTGTTCTACGTCGCGAAACGCCGAGCGGTTCTCAATCCCGTAGAACTTTCGAACCGAGGCGAGGACGAGGCGCTGGTGCGCACGCTCTGGACCGGGCTCAGCAGGGGCACGGAGCGGCTCGTCTTCGAGGGTCGCATTCCGCTCGACGAGCACGACCGGATGCGCGCTCCATTTCAGGCGGGCGATTTCCCGTTCCCGGTGAAATACGGCTACTGCGCCGTCGGGATGGTCGAGGATGGCCCCGCTGATCTCGTCGGTCGCGAGGTCTTCTGCCTGCATCCGCATCAGGATCGGTTCGTCGCCCCCGTCTCCATGCTGACGCCCCTGCCGCCGGGCCTACCCGCGCGCCGCGCCGTTCTCGCTGCAAACATGGAGACCGCGCTGAACGGCGTGTGGGATTCCGGCGTCGGCCCGGGCTCGCGGGTCGTCGTCATCGGTTGCGGCGTCGTAGGCCTGCTGATCGGGGCGCTCGTCGCGCAGATTCCCGGCGTGGACGTGACGCTCATCGATATCGATTCCTCGCGCGCCGACATCGCCCGCTCGCTGGGGTGCCGCTTCACCAAGCCGCTCGATGCGCCGGGCGATGCGGATGTCGTCTTCCACGCCTCCGCCAGCGCCCCCGGCCTCGCCTGCGCGCTCGCCTGCGCCGGCGACGAGGCGACGATCGTCGAAATGAGCTGGTACGGCGCGGATACGGTCGCGGCTCCGCTCGGCCTTGCCTTTCACAGCCGGCGGCTCAGATTGATTTCGAGCCAGGTCGGGCAGATATCGCCCGCCTACCGCCCGCGCTGGGATTATCGCCGCCGCCTCGAAAAAGCGCTGGCGCTGCTTGCCGATGCGCGTTTCGACGCGTTGATCACGGAGGAGGTCGCCTTCGCCGATCTCCCCGACGCCCTTCCCCGCCTGCTCGCACCGGGTGCTCCCGGTCTGTGCACGGCGATCCGCTATTTGTAACGAGGAGTTTCACATGTTTGCCGTCGAAGTCCGGGACCACGTCATGATCGCCCACAGCTTCAAGGGGGATCTGTTCGGGCCCGCGCAGAAGCTGCACGGCGCGACCTTCGTCATTGATGTCGCCTTCCTGCGCCCCGAACTCGGCCCCGAGGGGGTGGTGGTCGATATCGGGCGTGCGCTCGACGCGCTGAAGGCGACCCTGCAGCCGCTGAACTACCAGAATCTCGACGAGATCCCGGCGTTCGAAGGCATCAACACCACCACGGAATTCCTCTGCAAGCACATCTTCGACGAGATGTCCGGCGTCGCCCGCAAGGGCGAGCTCGGCCCCGGATCCGAGGGCATCGCGAAGATCCGCGTCACGATCAGCGAATCGCATGTCGCGCGCGCCTGGTACGAGGGTGACGTCGCCCGTGGATGAACGAGATCCGGTCACTGCGTATTTCGCCATTCCGGGGGATCTCGCGAGCCCAACCGGCGGCTATGCCTATGCACGCAAGATCCTGCCGCTGTTCGAGGAGTACGGCGTCGCGATGACGCATCTGCCGCTTCCCGGCTCGTTTCCGCACCCGACGGGCGACGACGTCGAGGCGGCGCGAAGGGCGCTCGTGGCCACGCCGGAAGGCGCCATCCTGCTGATCGACGGCCTCGCGCTCGGCGCGTTGCCGCCAGATCTCGTCGCCGGCCTCGGACGCCGGATCGTCGCGCTGGTGCATCATCCGCTGGGACTCGAGACCGGCCTCGAAGAGGAGCGGCGGGATGCGCTCCTGCGCAACGAGGCGATGGTCCTCGGCAAATGTGAGCGGGTCATCGTAACGAGCCCCCTCACCGCGGAGGTGCTGACGCAGGCCTTCGGCGTCTCGCCCGCAGCGATCAGCATCGCGGAGCCCGGAACAGATCCCGCCCCACCCGCCGAGGGGAGCGGCGAGGGCGAGCCGCTGTCAATTTTTTCGGTCGGGGCCGTGTCTCCCCGCAAGGGCTACACGCTCCTCGTCGAGGCGCTGGGCGAGTTGAAGCATCGGCCGTGGAATCTCACCATCGCCGGCGCGTTCGATCGCGATCCGCAGGCGCTAGAGGATCTGCGCGCGGCGATCGGCTTGCACGACTTGAGCGAACGCGTCACTCTCGCGGGCAATGTCAGCGAGGAGCGGCTCGACGCGCTTTATCGGAGCGCCGACATCTTCGTCTCCGCCTCGCTCTACGAGGGTTATGGCATGGTGCTCGCCGAGGCCATGGCGCGAGGGCTGCCGATGGTGGTCTCGACGGGTGGGGCGGCGGCGCAGACGGTTCCGGACGAGGCCGCGATCAAGGTCGCACCCGGAGACGTCTACCGGCTGCGTGCGGCGCTGTCGCGCGTGATCGCCGACCCGAACGAAAGGCATCGCCTTGCACAGGCCTCTCTCGAGGCCGGGCGCGGCCTCCCCCGCTGGAACGAGGCGGCGCGCGTCGTCGCCAATGTGATCAGGGATACCGCACGATGAGTGGATTCGACCCGAACTGGCTGCACCTGCGCGAAGGCGTGGACCATCGCTCGCGCAATCGTGAACTGCTCGCCGAACTGGCGGGCGTCTTCGCGGGTCGTCCGGCCATCACCGTCGTCGATCTCGGCTGCGGGCTCGGCTCCAATCTGCGCGGGCTCTACGAGCACCTGCCCGAGCGGCAGCATTGGCGGCTCGTCGACCATGACGCGGCACTGCTCGCCGCCGCGCGCGAGGAACTCAGCGGCTGGGCCGATGCCTGCATGCGCAACGGCGACGACATCACCATCGAGAAGAACGGCCGCACGATCCACGTCACCTTCGTGCAGGCCGATCTCGCCCGCGACATCGACGGCGTGCTCGAACCCGCCCCCGATCTCGTCACGGCGGCGGCGCTGTTCGATCTGTGCTCGCGGGAATGGATCGGCCGTTTTGCCGAGGCCGTGGCCGCGCGCAACGTCGTCTTCTACACCTCGCTGACCTATGACGGGCGCGAGATCTGGCAGCCGGCGCACCCCGCCGATTCGCCGATGCTGGCCGCCTTCCACGCGGATCAGATCACCGACAAGGGGTTTGGTCGCTCGGCAGGACCGGAAGCACCCCAGGCGCTCGTCGTCGCTTTCAAGGAGCAGGGCTACGCGACGACCATCGCCGACAGCTTCTGGAGGCTGGGGGAGCAGGATGCCCCGCTGATCCATGCGCTCGCCGACGGCATCGCATCGGCGGTGACCGAAGGGGAGCAACTCGATGCGGAGGCGATCGCCTCATGGCGCGCGGCGCGACACGCACCCGGCGTCACCTGCATGATCGGTCACCGCGATTGCCTCTGCCTGCCCGCCTGAGGGTCACGAGCCGGCCCGGCGGCCTCCCGGCAGCATCTTGCGCAGGGTGTCGTCCTTGATCACGTAATGGTGATGAAGGGCGGCGCCCGCATGCAGCAGGAGCAGGCCCGCGAGAGAAAATCCCAGAACACGGTGAACGAGGAAGATCGGCTTGGAAGCCTCCATTCCGCCGTAGAACGGAAGCGTGACGGGGATCGTCCAGAACAGATTGACCGGCGCGCAGCAGGTCGATGTGGCAATCCAACCCACGAGCGGCACCAGCACCAGAAGGGCGTACAGCGCGAGGTGCGAGCCACGAGCCGCGATCCGCTGCCATGGGGGAATCGTATCGACGACCGGCGGCGCTCCCCGAGTCAGACGCAGGGCGATCCGGAGGATCACGAGGCCGAACACGATGATGCCGAACGTTTTATGTAGCTCGTAGAGGAGGTTGGTGGTCGGCCCGGGGCCGAGCCGCGTCATCGTGAGCCCCGCGGCAATCATGCCGATGACGATGATCGCGGTCAGCCAGTGGATCGTGATCTGGAGCGCGGAATATCGGGCGGGCGCGGCCGGCATGGCGTCTCACTCCTCTTCAGCTCGGCTGGCGGCGTCTCAGGTCGCAATCGAACAGGACGTCCCCTCCCTCCAGTAGATAGGCTTGCGTCACGGGTCTCAAGGCCCCGTCGAGGTTCTCGATCGTCGGAAACGTCAGTCCGGGCATGCCTGAGCCGATCAGGACGGGGGCGACGAGCATGTGCAGGCGATCGACGCAGCCCGCATGAATGAAATCGGAAACCGTGCGCGCGCCGCCTTCGATCAGGATCCGCGCGAACCCGGCCCGCCCCAGCGCCGCGACGATATCGCCCGGAGCGAGCGGTGCATCCGCCGATCCGGCGATCTCGATCGGCTCGACACCCGGCGGGAGAGGCGCGTCGCTGTCCTCGCGGCGGATCACGATCCGGCGGGCATCGTCCGGCAACGTCACGCATTGCGCGTCATGGGGTAGCCTCCCGCGCGGATCGATGATGACGCGGGCAGGATTGCGCCCGGTCGCCCGCCGCACCGTCAGCAGCGGGTCGTCGGCGATGACCGTTCCGATCCCCACCACCACCGCATCCACATGGGCGCGGATCGCGTGCAGGTGGTCGAGGGCCGCATCTCCGTTGATGTATTTTGAATCCCCCGTCACGGTGGCGATCCGCCCGTCGAGGGACTGGCCGAGCTGCGCGACGACGAAAGGACGATCGCGCGTGCCGTTCTCGAAGGGTGCGAAGATGCTGGTCATGATGATCTGCCGGAACCTTTGCCGCGTAGATGATTTGCAATTCGGACGATCCGGGACGATATCAGGCTAAAGATATCGCAAATGACAGGGTCGACGAACCGCACAAGGGGACTAGATAGAGCTGAACAGCCGGAAGAACAGCACCTTGCTGCTCGGATGGGTCGGGTTTGGCGGTCTCGTACAGGATTACTTGCTTCATGATGCGTCTCGTTCTTGGATATTCCGGTGACCTCGGCCTGACGTCGGTCGAGCGGGCAATCGCTGAATTTCGCAACGCACGCCCCGTGCTGATCGAGAATGCGCATACCTGCGCGCTCGCGATCGGGGTCGAGGATCTCGACGCCGAGACCTGCAGGCGCCTCGATCTCGTGGCCGGCGGAAATGCGCGCCTGATCCTGCCCGCAGCCCGCCTTCGCCGTCTCGGTCTCGACCGCAAGGACCACGGTGCCATCGCCCTCCCGGTGGTCGACGTGCAGCGCATCGAAACGCTCGCGCGCCGCATCGAAGCGCGTATCGACGCTCCCGTGCGTTCCGTCTCCGAGATCGATCTCGACGCGCTCGAACTCGCGCGCCTGTCGCTCGTCTCCCCCGCCATCATCGTCATCCCCCTGCCCGAAGGCATGGAGAAGGATGCGGCGATCCTGCGGGTCTCCAGCACCGATCTGCGCGCCTATCGCCGCAACAGCGCCAAGCTCCTGCGCATTGCCAGCCGCGCGCCCGTGCCGCTGGAGGGTGCGCATGATACCGAATTCGTCGTCTTCCGCGGCGGCGAGGGGATGCGCGATCAGGTCGCGATCATCGTCGGCAAGCCCGACCTGAAGAAGCCCGTCTTCGTGCGCCTGCACTCCGCCTGCCTCACGGGGGATCTGTTCGGCTCGCTGAAATGCGATTGCGGCGATCAGCTGCGCGGTGCGGTCCAGGCCATGACCAAGGGCGATGGCGGCATCCTGCTCTATCTCGACCAGGAGGGCCGCGGAAACGGCATCTCCAACAAGATCCGCGCCTACAAGCTGCAGTCGGAGGGCTTCGACACCTACGAGGCCGACGAGGCGCTCGGTTTCGATCTCGACCAGCGCCGATTCGATTTTGCGGCCCAGATGCTCAAGCAGCTCGGTGTCTCGAGCGTACGCATCCTGACGAACAACCCGCAGAAGATCGAAGCCCTGCAGGAAGCCGGTCTCGGCGTCGTCTCCGACGAGCGCTCGATCGGTCGCTCCACGCCGGAAAACGTCCGCTACCTCGCCTCCAAGCGCGACAAGGCCGGGCACCTCATCGAACTCGATGGAGCCGTGGCGGCCCCGCATCAGGATTGATCGCCGCTGGGAGCGGGTTGAGCCGCGAGACATCGATCGCACCATGACCTAACGGAATCGTCACCCTTGGCCGGCTATCCTTCGGCAGGTTGATATTCTTGCTGGATGGGGGCGACATGCCGGGCCCGAGGTTGATACGCCGAAGCGTTCTGGCGGCGCGAGCGCTCGATCGCTGGATCGAGCGCAGATCGGGGGGGCTTTTCGGCAGCGCGGCGGTGCTCGTTCTCCTGGCGTCGCTGACGCGTCTCGTCGTCTACTTCGCCGACCGGATCTACTACAACCCCTTCACGAACCTGATGGAACTCGCGATGACGGGGCTCGCCGCCGTCGTGCTGCTGGCGCTGACCGCATCGTTCATCACCAGTTTCCTCGTGATTCACCTCGTCCTCGTCGCCAACTACCTGAAATTCTTCTTCCTGCGCGAGGGGGTGCTTCCCTCCGACCTAGGTCTGCTCACCGAAACCTGGCAGGGGGCGGGCGGGAGCATTCGCATTGCCGCCGTCCTCGCGGTCGTATCCGTCGCGGCAACCGCGCTGCTTCTGGCGAACGCGCGGCGCTGGAAGGGGCGGCTGGCGATTCTCGCGGTCGTCGGCGCGGGGGCGCTCGTCGCCGGACAACAAGCTCCCGCACTCAAGGCAAACCTGTTTCCCGGCGATTACGAGCGCTACTGGCAACCGGGCTCGGAGTTCCAGGCGCGCGGCTTCTTCACGGCGTTCGCGATGTCGGCGCTGAACACGAAAGTGCTGGCGCAGGAAATCCAGCGCCTGCCGCTGATGACGCACCCGGAGGCGCACGACCTGCGGGGCCTGTCGCTCGACCTGCCGCGCGATCCCGCCGATCTGCACATCGTCCTGCTGGAGAGCTTTATCGCGCCGGAAGACATGGCGAAGCTCGCCTACAGGCCGCTCCCGGATGCGCCCGCGACGCGCACCGTGGACAGAGGAAGCCCGTCCTACGGCTTCTCGCCCACAGAGGGCGGCAAGACTGCGCGCGCCGAATTCGAGGTCTTGTGCGGCCTGCCGGATTTCGAGATGCTCGGATCCATCACCTTCAACCAGCTCGGTGGCGGGAAGGTCGGCTGCCTCCCCGCCATCCTCTCCCGACACGGCTACCGCAGCGTGGCGAGCCAGGCGCTGCCTCCGAGCTTCTTCAACATGGGGCAAGCCTATCGCAGCCTCGGCTTCGACGAGCTGCGCTTCGAATCCAGCTTCGACATGTCGGACAGGGACGGCCCCTGGCTGAGCAACGATTCGGCCCTGAAGCAGAACCTGGACTTCCTGCGGAGCCACGTCGCGCCGCGGGACGCTCCACCGATCTTCAACTACGTCGTCCTCGGCGCGGGTCACTTCCCGTTCGAGCGGGACGAGGCGCGGCGGCCGATGCTCGTCACGACCGAACCTGCGGACGTTACCGCCGGCCTCATCGTCAACCACAGCCTTCATACCCTCGATGCGCTCGCGGACTGGCTCGACGGCCTGCGGGCGCTCGGGCGTCCAGCCGTCGTCCTGCTCTTCTCCGATCACCTCCCGCCGGTGCCTGCGGCTTTCCTGGAGCGGGTCGGCTATTTCGGCTTCTCGGGGGAACACCCGATCACGGCGCGGCGCACCTATCTCCTCGTCCTGAAGGATTTCGAACCGCTTGCGCAGGCGAACCTCGCCATGTGGGAGTTCCCATACCTGGCCGCAGACCTGCTCGGCGACGCCAGCATCCCGCCGCATCCCTCCCGCGACAGGCTCATGCTCGTCAGCGGGCGGCTTTACGACCGCAGCAATCCCGGCGACGCTCTCTGCACAGATGCCGGCGATGCCGGCTGCGAGGTTGCGATCGCGGAGATTGAGAGGATGCGCGACGCCTATCTCGACCTCGTCAAGCGCTCCCACATACATCACGAACCCGGTGCGATCAGCGCCGATGCGGGCGCAACGCTTCCATGAGACCCGCCGCCGCCTTCCGTTTCCGCCGATCCCGGATCGTGACAAACGCCTTCGCGCGCGGGATGATGGATGCGGGACCGGAGGTGACGGCATGGATCGGAGGAACGAGGTCGGAGAGGCGCTGAGCCGGATCGCGCCGCGCATCCCCCGCTTCGAGCGGGAGGCGATCCTCGATCATGCCATGGACAGCCAGGCCATGAAGCGCTCCACCCCCGAGAACGCCGCGTGGCTGTCGCTGGTTTCCTACGTTCGCCACGTGCTGACCGATTACGACGCTCTTATCGCCGAGGGCTATGAACGCGAGAGTGCGCGGTTCTTCGTCGTCGACGAAACCAACAGCTATCTGGAGGAATGGGGCGCAACGCGGCGGGTGGAAACGCAGGAATAGACGCCGGAACAACTCTGGACGCGGATCATTTCCCGCATTGCCGCGTTTTGGCTTCTCGTCGTCGCGCCCTGGGCAGGACGAGCAGGAAGACGATCGGAAGCCGAATTGGAAGATGAATGAAGCCGCCTGAGTACAATGCCCATCCTCCTGAAACATCATCGTCGCAGCCCCTCATCCTCGCCCTGCGGGCGGCGGGAGCGCTGGGGATTCTCGCAATCCTGCTTCTGTCCCTGATGCCCGGCGATCTCCAGGCTCCCCTCAGGTCCGGCCTGCCCGGCGAGGTGGAGCACTTCATGGCGTACGCTGCGGTCGCCTGCTGTCTCCGGGGCGGCTTCACGGGGCGCGGGAGTTCGATCTGGATCATCGCCGGCCTGGCGGCGCTAGCCGGCATGCTGGAGTTGCTGCAAGGCTTCGTCACCGGGCGGGGACCGGCCATTTCCGACGCTGTCGCCGGGGCCGCCGGCGCCTGGGCGGGAGCGTATGCGGGAGCCGCGCTGCGGCGGGTCGTGATCGATCGCTGAGCGGGCTCGGCACGCCCCAGGGGAAGCTCCACGCAATAGCGTGAACGAAATCAACCATTTGCTTGCGCCTTGCGATTCTTCGCATGCCGTCTGCAGCAAATACGCTGCGATGAGCCTTGATAAGCGTATCCATGTATGAACCATTAACGCATTGGTCCCGGTACATGCGAGCGCGCGATGAACCTGCAAAGCGAGAACTCGAGCCGCGCGCTGGCGTCGCTTCGCGCCATGCTCGACAAGTTCGAGGCATCGGGCGGGCGTCTTCCTCCCGAGCGCGATCTCGTCGTCACGCTCGGCGTCGGGCGGCGCGCGGTCCGGCGCGCGCTCGAGGTTCTGGAGACGGAAGGCCTGATCTGGCGGCAGCAGGGCAGCGGCACGTTCATCGGGCCGCGGCCGAGCGTCGATGCCAGTGTGGTGACGTCGCTCATCAGGGAGACCAACCTCGCGGAAGTCTTCGAGGCGCGAGCTCATCTGGAGCCCTGCCTTGCCGGCCTCGCAGCCCTGCGCGCACGCCCGGAAGACGTCGCCCGGATGCGCGATCTTTGCGACCGCATCACGGCTGCGCGCGACTTCGACGCCCGCGAACTCTGGGACGAGGCGCTGCATCGGCTGATCGGGCAGGTCGCGGGCAATACGCTCCTGTTTGGGGTCTATCGCATCCTCGAAGACGTGAGGCGCGACGAAGCCTGGCGGGCGCTGAGGGAGCGGGCCCGATCGGACGCGATGGTGGCGACCTACAGCCGGCAGCATCTCGCCATCGTGGATGCGATCAGCCGGCGCGACCCCGGCGCGTCGGAAGAGGCGATGCGAGACCATATCGCGACGCTCGCCCGCACGATTCTCCCGGGTCAGGCAGCGGAGGTGGTTCGTGCAGGCTGAGGCTCCCCTCCTCGAGGTTTTCAATCTGTCGATCCGCATCGGCGACGGCGACCGCAACCTCGTGGACGACGTGTCCTTCTCCGTCGCCGCTGGAGAGACGTTGTGCATCGTCGGTGAATCCGGCTGCGGGAAGTCCCTCACCGCCCTGGCCCTGATGGGGCTGCTCGCGACGCCGCCCGTGCGGATCACGAGCGGGAGCGTCGTCTTCAACGGACGCGACCTGCTGACGCTCTCGCAGAACGAGTTGTCCGAGCTTCGCGGCGACGGCATCGCGATGATCTTCCAGGAGCCGATGACGGCGCTCAACCCCGCCTTCACCATCGGCGACCAGATCGCCGAAGCGGTCATTCGGCATCGCAAGGTGGACAAGGCGAAGGCGCGCGAGCGGGCGCTCGACATGCTGGAGCGCGTCGGCATTCCCGCCGCCGAGACGCGGCTCGCGGCCTATCCGCACCAGTTGTCCGGGGGGATGCGCCAGCGCGCCATGATCGCGATGGCGCTCGCCAACGACCCGGTCCTGCTCATCGCCGACGAACCGACGACGGCCCTCGACGTCACCATCCAGGCGCAGGTGCTGCAGCTGATCCGCGACCTGCAGAAGGACAGCGGCACGGGCCTCGTTCTGATCACGCACGATCTCGGCGTCGTGGCGGAAATCGCCGACAAGGTGGCGGTGATGTATGCCGGACGCATCGTCGAATCGGCTCCGGTGGCCGCTCTCTTCGAGGATCCGCAGCATCCCTACACGATCGGCCTGATCGGCTCCCTCCCCGGCCTCGAGGCGGGCGGGCGGGGCCAGCGGCTCGCGACGATTCCGGGCCTCGTGCCGACGCCGGAACGGATGCCGTCGGGATGCCGCTTCGCCGACCGCTGCCCCTTCGCCACGGATATCTGCGCGCAGACGCCGCCGCTGCGCGCGCTCGGGCCGGATCACGAGGTCGCCTGCCATCACGCGCCGCTCGAGGATGCGCCGCGTCACGACGCCGTCCGCGAAGGAGCCGCCGCATGAACGAGCCCCTTGCGGACACCCCCGTCATCGAGGCGATCAATCTGCGCAAGCACTTCGTGACGAAGCGGCCGCTTTTCGGCCCGCCGACGATCGTTCGCGCCGTCGATGGAGTCGATCTGCGGATCGCGCGCGGCGAAACCTTCTCCATCGTCGGCGAATCCGGCTGCGGCAAGTCCACCCTGGCGCGCCTGCTGATCCGGCTGCTCGATCCCACGGAGGGCTCGGTCGTCTATGAGGGCCGCGATATCGCCGCACTCCCCTCGGCCGAGATGCGCGGCCTGCGGCGCGATCTCCAGTTCGTCTTTCAGGACCCGTTCTCCTCGCTCAATCCGCGCATGACGGTCGGCGCCCTGATCGAGGAGCCGATGCGGTCCCATGGCATCGGCACTCCCGACGAGCGGCGCGGGGAGGTGTCCCGCCTGCTGCGCCGCGTGGGGCTTCGCCCCGAATTCGCGGATCGCTACCCGCACGAATTCTCCGGCGGGCAGCGCCAGCGCATCGGCATCGCCCGGGCCCTGGCGACGGGCCCGAAGGTGCTGATCGGCGACGAGCCCGTCTCCGCGCTCGACGTTTCGGTGCAGGCGCAGGTGATCAACCTGCTCGAGGATCTCAAGGAAGAGTTCGGCCTCACCCTCGTCGTCATCGCTCACGATCTCGCCGTGGTCCGCCACATGAGCGACCGGGTCGGCGTGATGTATCTCGGCGAGATGGTCGAGGTCGGTCCGGCGGAGGCCTTCTTCCAACAGCCCCTGCATCCCTATTCGCGGGCATTGCTGGCGGCGATCCCCGCGCCCGATCCGAGCCGCCGCCACAACCTCGCCCCGCCGCTCGTCGGCGACATTCCAAACCCGACGGCGCCGCCGCCCGGATGCCGCTTCCATACCCGCTGCCCGTTTGCCGATGCCCGCTGCAAGGCCGAGCGCCCGGCGCTGCGACCGGCCGGCGAGGGGCGGCAGGTCGCCTGCCATTATTTCGAGACGCTCCCCGCAAGCGCAGGCCTGCCGCCGCCGCCAGTGCGCGCACCCCATGTCGAGCGTCGTTTCGCCCTCTACCGCGCCCTGCGCGCGCAAGAGATCCCGCAAGGAGCTCCGAAAGGGACCCCCAGCCGGGCAATCGCACCGCAAAGCGAACAAACATCCAGAGGAGACCAGTCATGAGATTCATGCAGACAGTGGCGGCATCCGCCCTGATCGCCGCAATGGCGACAGGGGCATACGCCCAGGAATTGCGCATCGGCCTGCAGGACGACGCGGATGTGCTCGATCCCGATCAGTCCCGCACCTTCGTCGGGCGCATCGTCTACACCGCCCTTTGCGACAAGCTCGTCGATATCAGTCCCGATCTGGAAATCGTACCGCAATTGGCCACCGAGTGGTCGTGGTCCGACGACGAGACCGAGCTGACGATGACGCTTCGCGAAGGCGTGGTCTTCCACGACGGGACGCCGTTCAACGCCGACGCGGTCGTCGCCAACATCGAGCGCAGCCAGAACCTGCCCGAGAGCCGGCGCAAGTCGGAAGTGGCGTCCATCACCGGCATCGAGGCGATTGATGAGTCGACGGTCAAGATCACCCTGGCCGAGCCCGACGCCACGCTGCTGGCGCAGCTCTCCGACCGCGCGGGCATGATGATCTCGCCGACGGCCGCCGAGGAGATGGGCGCTGATTTCGGCTCCGCCCCCGTCTGCTCCGGCCCCTTCAGCTTCGTCGAGCGCGTGCAGCAGGATCGCATCGAACTCGCACGCTTCGCCGATTACTGGAATGCCGACGAGATCCATTTCGACACGGTCGTCTACCTGCCCATCCCCGACACCACCGTGCGCCTCGCCAACCTGCGGGCGGGCGACCTTCACCTGATCGAGCGCCTGGCGGCGACCGACGTCGCGAGCGCGAAGGCTGATGCCGGCCTGAACGTGGTCGATGTCGTGGGGCTCGGCTACCAGGGCATCACGATGAACGTGAACAACGGACCGGAAGCGGACAACCCGTTCGGCCAGGACAAGCGCCTGCGTCAGGCGCTCAGCCTGTCCGTCGATCGCGATGCCCTCAACCAGGTGGTCTTCGAGGGAGCCTTCGCCGCCGGCAACCAGCCCGTACCGCCGACCTCTCCCTGGTACGACGATCGCTTCCCCGTGCCCGAGCGCGACGTTGAGGCCGCGCGCGCCCTGCTCGCCGAGGCGGGACATGCGGACGGCATTGCGCTGAGCGTGCAGGTCGCCAACAACCCGGTCCAGACCCAGGTCATGGAAGTCGTCCAGGCGATGGCTGCGGAAGCGGGGATCAACATCAGCATCCGCGCGACAGAATTCGCGACCCTGCTCCAGCAGCAGACCGCGGGCGAATACCAGGGCAGCCAGGTCGGCTGGTCGGGGCGCACGGACGTGGACGGCAACATCCACCAGTTCGTCACCTGCGAGGGCGGGATCAACGATTCAAAGTTCTGCGATCCGCAGGTCGACGAGCACCTCAACGCGGCGCGCGTCTCCAACGACGTGGCGATCCGCAAGGAGAGCTACGATGCGGCGCGCGAGATCCTGAACGATGAGCTGCCGATCATCTATCTCTACCACCCCAGCTGGATCTGGGCGATGAACGCCAACATCGAAGGCTTCACCGCTTATCCGGACGGCATGATCCGCCTCCAGGGCGTGCGCTCGACGCAGTGATCGTCTGATCCGACCAACGGCCCCGGCGCACCGACCGCGCCGGGGCTCCGCCCAGTGTAGAAGGATGCCGCAATGCTGCCGTTCATCGGTCGCCGATTGCTGATCGCCATTCCGACGATCCTGATGATCTCGGTTTTCGTCTTCCTGCTGCAAAAGCTCCTTCCCGGCGATCCCGTCCTGGCGCTCGCCGGGGAAGACCGCAATCCGGAGACGCTGGCCACGCTGCGCGAGCTGTACCGGCTCGACGATCCGCTGATCGTGCAATATTTCCACTGGATGCTGAACGTGCTCCAGGGCGATCTCGGCATGTCGCTGCGCACCAACCAGCCGGTTACGTCCCTCATCATGGAGAAGCTGCCGGTCACCTTCCAGCTGGCCGTGATGGCGCTGATCTTCGCCGTCGGAATCGGCGTGCCGATGGGCATTCTCTCGGCCGTGAAGAAGGGCAGCTGGCTCGACTACATCGCCAATTTCGTCGCGCTGTCGGGCCTGTCGATCCCCAATTTCTGGCTCGGGATCCTGCTCATCCTGCTGGTATCCGTCAATCTCGGCTGGCTTCCCGCCTCCGGATACCGCGCCTTCAGCGTCGATCCGGTGCGCTCGATCGAGACCATGCTGATGCCCGCCTTCGTGCTCGGCACCGCGCTCGCGGCCACCCTGATGCGCCACACCCGCAGCGCGATGCTGACGGTGCTGAAATCCGATTATGTCCGCACCGCGCGCGCCAAGGGATTGCGGGAGCGGGCGGTGATCCTCAAGCACGCGCTGCGCAACGCACTCGTCCCCGTCGTCACCGTATCCGCGCTTCTCTTCGGCGAGCTGCTCGCCGGCGCGGTGCTGACGGAGCAGATCTTCACGATTCCGGGCTTCGGGAAGCTCGTGGTCGATGCGGTCTTCAACCGCGACTACGCCGTGGTGCAGGGGATCGTGCTCGTCACCTCCGTGGGCTTCATCTTCATGAACCTTCTCGCCGACACGGCCTACAAGATCCTCAATCCCCGCATGAGGGACAGCTGATGAGCGTCGCCGTCCAGGAACGTCGGATAACGGAACATCCGAGCATCGAGGTCCTGCCGCCGCGCCGGAGCCGCGTCTGGTCGAAGCTGCGGCGGCGGCCCGCAGCCCTGTTCGGAGCGGTTCTCGTCGGCGTCTTCGTCCTCCTCGCCGTCCTGGCGCCGATCCTGCCGATCCCCGATCCGGCAGCGACCAGCTGGACGTCGATCCGGCTGCCACCCTCCTCCGAGCACTGGCTCGGCACCGATCAGAACGGCCGCGATCTGCTCTCGCGGATGATCTGGGGCGCGCAGGCGTCGCTGCTGGCGGGCGTCGTTTCCGTCATGATCGCCGTCCTGATCGGCGTTCCGCTCGGCGTGTTCGCCGGCTGGTTCGGCGGTTGGACCGACGCCACGATCTCGCGGATGACGGAGGCGCTCCTCGCCGTGCCCTTCCTCATCCTCGCGATCGCCTTCGCCGCATTTCTCGGGCCGTCCCTGACCAACGCGATGATCGCCATCGGCCTCTCTGCAACGCCGATCTTCATCCGGCTGGCGCGGGGTCAGACGCTGGCGGTCAAGACGGAGGACTACGTCGAGAGCGCGCATGCGGCGGGCGTCGGGCAGGTCGCGATCCTGTGGCGCTACATCCTGCCCAACATCGCGCCGCCGATCATCGTCCAGGCGACGCTGACCATCGCCACCGCCATCATCGCGGAGGCGAGCCTTTCGTTCCTGGGGCTCGGCCAGCAGCCGCCCGCGCCGTCCTGGGGCGCGATGCTGAACACGGCGAAGAACTTCATGGAGCAGGCCCCGTGGATGGCGATGTGGCCCGGGCTCGGCATCTTCCTCGTCGTGCTCGGCTTCAACCTGTTCGGCGACGGCCTGCGCGACGCGCTCGATCCGCGAGAGGCGTGAGGCCTGAGGCAGGGTCACGCTGCGCGCCTGCACCGCATGCGCTGCAGCCACGCGCCATGCAATTATGCATTGGATGCTGCCCATCCGCGCACACGGGAGGTGAATCGTGATTGGATGTGCCCGACGAAAGCGTACGGAGCGGCGAACCGCCTGATCGTCGGCCTTCCGTGTATTGTTCCAGTTCCTCCAGAAGCATGAAATTTCCTCGAATCATGCCATTGTTTGTAAAAGGCGATCACTTAAACAGAGCGATATACAGTCGCCGACAACGCGTATTTCGATGGGGCATTGCTGATCATGGATAGTCGTGACGTTTCTCTGGATTCCCCCGCTCTGGCTAAGGGGCCAGGCAGTTCGGGCCTCCGTCGGCTCCTCGAAGACGCCCGCATCAGGCTCATCCAGACCGGCACGCGCAACCGGCTGGTGCATTGCGCACGGAACTCCAAGCGCGGCAAATTCGTCGATATCGTCGACGAGAAGAGCGAGGAGATCTTTCGCATTCTCGTGCGCGACAATCGCAAGATGCGTTTTCTCCACAATGAGAAGGCAGACGCAGAGGAGGCGGACGGGGAGCGGGCGGAGGGAAGGGCCCAGACGGATCTGCTGGATTTCCGTCTCGGCGGCGAGAGCGCCGACGACGGGCGCTACACGGATCTCTACCTTCAGACGCAGCTGAGCGAAGACAAGCTGCAGAAGCGCCTCCTCGGCATGGCGCGCGAGGCGAAGACCCTCGAGGAGGAGCAGGGCGTCAACGCGCTCTATCTCGCGATCGGCTTCCTGCGCTGGTTCGAGGACGACAAGTCGCAGGTCCCGCGGCAGGCCCCGCTCCTCCTCGTGCCCGTCGATCTCAAGCGCAACGACCTCACATCGCTCTATGAGCTCGTCGCGCGTCCCGAGGACATCGTCACCAACGAGCCGCTGAAGCACCGTCTCAACGATGATTTCGGTATCCGCCTCCCCGCCGTTCCGGAAGACGAGGAGTGGACCCCGAGCTCCTATTTCGAGGCCGTGGAGCAGGCGATCGGCGGGCAATCGCGCTGGTCGATCGATATCGACGGGATGCAGCTCGGCTTCTTCTCCTTCGCGAAGCTCCTGATGGTGAAGGATCTGGAACCGGAGAGCTGGCCCGAGAACGGCATCCTCGACCACCCCCTGCTGCGCGGATTGCTGGCCGAGGGATTTGAGGGAGAGCCCGATGATTTCCCCCCGGGCGAGAAGCTCGATGCCCTCTTCACCCCCGCAGACCTGATCCAGGTCGTGGATGCCGACAGCTCGCAGACCCTCGTGATCGAGGCCGTGAGGAGAGGGCGCAACCTCGTGGTCCAGGGTCCGCCGGGCACGGGCAAGAGCCAGACGATCACCAACATCATCGCGGCGGCTGCCCATGACGGGAGGACGGTGCTGTTCATGGCCGAGAAGATGGCGGCGCTCAACGTCGTGCATGATCGCCTGAAGAAGGCGGGCCTCTCGGCGCTCTGCCTCGAGCTGCACTCCCGGCAGGCGAACAAGAAGCTGGTTCTGGAGGAGCTTTCGCGCACGCTCGACGCGCCCGGGGCGCAGGCGCGCGACGAGGATGATTCCGAGAAGCTTCGCGAGCTGCGCGACCGCCTGAACGGCATCGCCGGCATCATGCACATGCCGATGGGCGAGACCGGCATGACGCCGTTTCGCGTCCTCTCGACCCTGATCAATCTGCAGGAACGCGGTTTCATCGCTCCGGATCTCGCGCTTCCGCAAAGCGTCGGCTGGTCGGCAAGGACGCGGGAAAGCGTAACGGCTGCCGTGCTTTCGCTCGCGCGCACCTGCGAGAAGACGGGTCCGAAGCTGCGCCATCCGCTGCGCGGGATCGCCGCCACGCAGATCCTCCCGATGGACCATCCGCACCTTGCACGAGCGCTCGGGCTTTGCCTCGAGAAGCTCGAGAGGCTCGAGCAGCCTGCGGGCGCGCTCGCGGGGGAACTGACGGACGAACGGGAGGCGTGTGCCGCAGGGGTGAGGGAGATCGCCAACGTGGCGCTCCACGCAGCAAAGCTGTCGGCCTCGGCGCAGGCGAGCGCAGCGGCTGTCGCGCGCTCGCGGAACATTGCGGCGGCGACGCGCCTGGCGGAGGTGGGGCGTGATCACGCCCAAAAGCGACGCTCGCTGGCGAGTGCCTTCGTCGATGCGGCGCTCGTCGTTCCGGTCGCGCATCTGCGCGCGCCGTTGGCGGCCGGCTTCAGCTTCTTCGGGCGCTGGAGCGGACGCTACCGGTCGGCATCCACCGAGCTGCGGGGTCTGCTGGCAGGCGAGATGCCGAAGAAAGCCGCGGAACGCATCGCCCTCGTGGATCAGCTGATCGGCTATCAGCAGGCGGCGAAGGCGCTCGAAAACGAAGAGGCGTCCGGCGCAGCGCTCCTCGGCCCACTCTGGCAGCGCGACCGGACGGATTTCGACGCACTCGCGGAAGCGGCTGTCTGGCTCGATCAACTGGCGCGGATCAGCAGCAGGATCGACGCGATCGCCGCCGTTGCTCTGGCGCGCATCGGCCCGGAGGAGCTGAAGCGTCGGGGCGTCGATCTGCTCCTCGCGCTCGAGGAGACCATGACGGAGGCGCAGAAGCTCACGTCGTGGCTGCAGGTGGATCTCGCCGCCGCCGCCGGCCGCGCGGATGCGGACGCGATCCCGCTCTCGAAGTGGCGCGAATGCCTCACCCGGTGGCGTGACAATCTCGACAAGCTGGATGAGTGGTCGCGCCTCGTGGAGGCCGACGCTGCGCTGCGGACGCACGGCTGCGAGGTGCTGGCGGAGGCGCTGGCGCGCGGCAGCGTCACCCCGGATGCGGCACAGGATACGCTCAGATTTCTGTGCTGCGACGCACTTTATCGGCAATTCGCCGCTGCGCAGCCCTGGTTGATGCGCCTCACCTTCGAGGAGAAGGCGGAGCTTGTCACGGCATTCGCGGAACGCGACCGGAAGCGATTCAAGGACACGGCACGCCTCATTCGCGGGGAGCATCTCGGCAGGATCCCGCGCGGCGGAATGGGTGCGATGGGGATCGTGCGCGCCGAAATCGGCAAGAGACGCGCCCACAAGCCGATCCGCAGGCTGGTCGCGGAGGCGGGAGCCGTCGTCCAGCAGCTGAAGCCGGTCATGCTGATGAGCCCGATCTCGGTTGCCCAGTATCTCAAGCCCGGCATCGTCGAATTCGATTTGCTGGTGATCGACGAGGCCTCGCAGATCCGCCCCGAGGACGCCCTCGGCGCAGTCGCGCGGGCACGGCAGATCGTGGTCGTCGGCGACACGAAACAGCTGCCTCCGACATCGTTCTTCGACCGGATGGTCTCGGATGTCGCCGAAGAGGAGGACGAGGACGACGTCGAGCAGGCCGAGCCGCGCCCCACCGCCGCGACCGAGCTCGAAAGCGTGCTTACGCTCTGCGAAGCCCGCGGACTCGGGTCGCGGATGCTGAAATGGCACTACCGCTCGCGGCATCCCTCGCTCATTGAAGTGTCGAACGACGCCTTCTATGACGGCGGCCTCGTTCTCTTTCCCTCGCCCGCAGCCGATCGCGAGGCGGACGGCCTGATGATCCGCCGCGTCGCCGGCGCCTATGATCGCGGCGGCAAGCGCAACAACCGCATCGAAGCACAGGCCGTCGTCGCAGCGGTGGCGCGCCATGCCGCCCTCTCGCCGGAGCGAAGCCTCGGCGTCGTCACCTTCTCGACCGCCCAGCGCGACCTGATCACCGAGCTTCTCGAACTCGCGAGACGCGAGGACGACGATCTGGATCTCTTCCTGCGCGAGGGCAGGCACGAGGACGTCTTCGTCAAGAACCTTGAGAACGTGCAGGGCGACGAGCGGGACGTCATCCTGATCTCCATCGGCTATGGGCCCCGAATCGCCGGCCAACGGCTCGACAACATGGCGTTCGGCCCCGTATCGACCGAAGGCGGCGAGCGCCGTCTCAACGTGCTGTTCACGCGGGCGCGCTATCGCACTGAGGTCTTCGCCTCCTTCGATTCCGCGGATATCGACCTCAGCCGCTCGAAGAGCGTCGGCGCGCGCATCCTCAAGCGCTTCCTGAGCTTTGCCGAAACGGGCGTGTCCGACCAGCCCCAACCTCTCGATCGCGATCCGGACTCGGATTTCGAGGTCGCCGTCGCGTCGGCCATCAGGGCGCTCGGCTACACCGTCGATCATCAGGTAGGAACGGGCGGATATCGGCTGGACCTCGCCGTCCGCCACCCGCAGGATACCGGTCGCTACATGCTCGCAATCGAATGCGACGGCGCCACCTACCATTCGTCGCTCTGGGCGCGGGAGCGCGACCGGTTGCGGCAGGAGGTTCTGGAGGGGCTCGGCTGGCAGTTTCACCGGATCTGGAGCACAGACTGGTTTCATCGACGCAAGGACGAGATCCGCCGTCTGGAGGAGGCGCTGGCTCAGGCGAGCGCCCGGCCACACCGCGCCGGCAATTCGGGATCACGCATCGAAGACCCGGTGGAAGACGACGAGGAAGCGCTTTTGCCCGAGCCGATGGTAGTATCGGCTCCGGAAACGCGATATCCCGCGTACGTCGTCGCGGATTTCCCCGTCAGGGTGAAGGGGGAGCCGCACGAGCTGTCGTCAGCGCAGTTGTCCGGGATCGTCGCGCAGATCATCGATATCGAAGGCCCGGTCCACCAGGACGAAATCGCGCGACGCGTCGCGGCCCTCTTCGGAAAGCAGCGTTCCGGCGCGCGAATGGGCCGGGCGGTGAACATGGCCTTGCGCCACCTGTGGACGCGCACCGATACGTATCGCCAGATCGGGGACTTCTGGATGACGGGCTCGCAACAGGAGGCACCGCCCCTCCGCGATCGCTCCGCCGCACCGTCGACGATACGCAAGGCCGACATGATCCCACCTCTCGAAGTCGAGGCGGCAGCACTGGAGGTCCTGCGCCAGAACGGCGCCGTTGCGCGCGTCGAGCTGCCGCGGGCGATCGCGCTCGTGTTCGGCTTCCAGCGGACGGGGCCGGAGTTCAGCCTGACGGTGCTTCCCGTGATCGACGGCATGACCGATCGAGAGCTCCTGCTCGAGGATGGCGCCGGGATGGTCGTGGCCTCGACCAAAGGGACTTCGACCAGGGAGAGGCACGCGAAGTGAAGCGCGCGCCCGCCGCAATCTCCAGAAACGCAGCCGGTCCATGGAACCTTCGCCGGTGCAGCATGTTCGCCTGATGTCTGCGCTTTGCCGCAGAATTATTCTCGGGTCGCGACGGCCCTTAGAGACTGACAGGAGTTGCATGATGGAAGGCGTGGGTTGGATCGGAGCGATCATCATCGGCGGGATCGCCGGCTGGCTGGCCGAAATGTTCATGAAGAGCAGCATGGGCCTCTTGATGAACATCATCCTCGGCATCGTGGGCGCGGCGCTCGCAAGCGCGCTGTTCGGCCTGCTGGGGATCCAGTTCGGCGGCTGGATCGGCTATCTGATAGCGGGGTTCATCGGGGCCTCGATCCTGATAGCGATCGCACGCGCGATACGAAGGTGAACCTGCCGGGTGGCGGGTGGGGAGACCTATTGGTCTCCCTCCTCGCCCTCAGGCTCGGCTCGCCTCGTATTCCGCGTGATAGCGGGCGATGCGGGCGACCTCTTCCTGCGCGCCCATGACGACGCCGACGCGCTCGTGCAGGCTTCTCGGCTCGATGTCGAGGATGCGCTGGAAACCGTCCGTCGCCGCCCCTCCGGCCTGCTCGATCAGCATCCCCATCGGATTGGCCTCGTACATCAGCCGCAGCTTTCCCGGCCGGCGCGGTTCGCGTGCATCCCACGGATAGAGAAACACGCCGCCCCGCGTGAGGATACGGTGGATGTCGGCTACCATCGAGGCCGTCCAGCGCATGTTGAAATCGACGCCGCGCGGCCCGTCCGCCCCCTCGAGGCATTCATCGATGTAGCGGCGGACGGGGGGCGCCCAGTGCCTGCGGTTCGACATGTTGATGGCGAATTCCTGCGTCGTCTTCGGGATGCGGATCTTCTCGTGGGTCTGCACCCAGGAGCCCATCTCGCGATCGAGCGTGAAGCTGTAGACGCCCGTGCCGACGGTCAGCACGAGGATGGATTGCGGCCCGTAGAGCGCGTATCCGGCTGCGACCTGGCGACGGCCGAGCTGCATGAAATCCGCCTCCGTCACCTCCCGCCCCGACGCCGTCTCAGGCGCGCGCAGGACGGAAAAGATCGTTCCCACGGAGAGGTTGACGTCGATGTTGCTCGACCCGTCGATGGGATCGTAGAGGAGCAGGTATTCGCCCTTGGGATAGCGGTTGGGGATCAGGTGGATCCGCTCCATCTCCTCCGACGCGATCGCGGCGAGGTGCCCGCCCCATTCGTTCGCCTCGAGCAGGATGTCGTTGGCGATGACGTCGAGCTTCTTCTGGGCTTCGCCCTGGATGTTGTCGGTGCCGATATTGCCGAGCATGTCTCCCAGCGCGCCCTTGTTCACCGAGATGCTGATCGCCTTGCAGGCGCGGGTGACGATCTCGACGAGCAGCCTCAGTTGCGCCGGGAGCGCAGCCTCGCGGCGCTGCTGCTCCACGAGGAACTGGGTGAGTGTGCGCCGCTTCATGTCGCTGCCTTTCGCGTTGCCGGGCCCGGCGCTCTGGCGAGTTGCACCCCGGACGGCCCGGTTCGCCGGGCACTATAACGCCCGCAGGGGCAAAGCACACGGCCTATCGCCAAGCTAACGCGTCGATCGCCCTGGAAGTTCAGTCGCTCTGCGAAACCGATTCGGCTGCGAGCCGGCGGCTGATCTTGCCCGTGTCGGTGCGCGGCAGCTCGCTGCGGAAATCGACCGATTTCGGAACCATGAAGTCCTCGAGGTTCTTCGCGCAGAACCGGATCACATCGCGCTCCGTCAGGGCCGGGTCGTTCGTCACCACGAGCGCCTTGACGGCGTGACCGAGCACCGGATCGGGCACCCCCACGACCACCGCCTCGGCGACGCCGGGACATTGATGCAGCACGGCCTCCACCTCCTTTGGCGCGACCTTCTCGCCGCGGCTCTTGATGATGTCGTCCTTGCGCCCGACGAAGTAGAGAAAGCCCTGCGAGTCCGCACGGAAGAGATCGCCGGTATGCAGCACCCGCTCCCAGGGATAGGGCCCCGGCCGCAGCGCCGCATTCGTCGCCTCCTCGTTCTCCCAGTAGCCCTGCATCACGTGCGGACCGCGGATCACGAGTTCCCCCACCGTGCCGTGGGGAACGCGCCGGCCGTCGTCGTCCACGATGTAGGCCTCGGTGTTGGGGATGGCGATCCCGACAGATCCCGGGCGATCGTCGATCTTCTCGGGAGGCAGCCAGGTGCAGCGCTTGCACTCGGTCAGGCCGTACATGGAATAGAGCCGCACCCCCGGCCACAGCTCGCGCAGCCGCGCGATATGGGCGGGCGGCAGGGCGGCTGCGGTGTTGGTGACGTAGCGCAGGTCGGGGAACGAGCCCGGCTCCAGATCCTTCATCTGCAGGATCATCGCCGCCATCGTCGGCACCAGCGGGAAACCCGTGACCCGCTCGCGGCGCATGGTCTCGAAGATCGCCTGAGGGAAGGCGAAGGACTTCTCCAGCACGAGCGTCGCGCCCATCCGCACGACCATCAGCAGCTGATAGAGCCCGTAATCGAAGGCGATCGGCAGGACGTTGAGGACGACGTCGTCGGGCCCCTTCAGCAGGTACTCGGCAATCGATCCTGACGCCGCCTCCATGTTCCGGTGCGTCATCATCACGCCCTTTGGGCGACCGGTCGAGCCGGATGTGTAGATCAACATGGCGAGATCGACGTCGATCCCCCGGTGCTCGATGCGGCAGGGCTCGGCTGAAAGGCAATCCTCGAAACTCAGCGCGCCCGGCAAAGCCTCCCCGGCATCGCCGGCGACGACTACCAGCTGCACGCTCGGCGCGTCGCCGATGGCGGCAGCCGTGGCGCCCGCGAGCTTCGCCTGCGTCAGGACGGCGCTGGCGCGGCAGTTTCGCATGACGAAGCCGAGCTTGTCCGCCTTGGTCGAGGGATTGATCGGGCTGAACACCGCCCCCGCCTTGAGCGCGGCGAAAATCGAGACCGCCGCCTCCCAGCAATTGTCCATGAAGACGAGGACGCGATC